>JAAHTH010001501.1_pt1 | contig 12232 bp, 8 predicted proteins | sample 6116091 | NCBI WGS metagenome assembly JAAHTH01 (sample SAMN13939990, study PRJNA603662) | sponge metagenome | isolation source: marine sponge | host: Mycale hentscheli | place: New Zealand | collected 2006
CCTGAAATAACATTAAATGAAACATACTTAGTGTTACCAGTTCCACTATATGTGATGCGATTAGAGACAAGTGGTGCTCCATTTATATTAAATGAAACATTTTGAGTGTTTATGGTCTCAGTAGAAATTATGTATAATGTGATAGTATCGTTTGTTGTTGCATGACCAGTTTGCAAATAGCTGTTACTTGAAATTATGACAGAATTTAGTGGGTCTTTGATTGTGTCTTCAATGCCATATAAAAAAGCTGTTGCTGGTGGACTATTGCCTGGACAATATCCTAAAATCTGCTGAGGATCATTGTCACCATTGAAGTCTGAAGGATATTGCCTAGTAATCTTGTAATTGATAAGAGGGACTTCTTTATTATAATATAGTAATTTTGTCCCTGGAACATCACTATTAGCAGAGGGTTTATCAATGATGGCATCAGTATTTATATTGGGCGCAGTTAATCCAATTATTACTTTATCATCCGTTCCTGGTTTATAGATAGGTTTATATGCATAAGGATCAGTAGGATTAGTGTCAAAGGGTCTAGTATTAGGATTAGTAGCAGTCTGGCTTTGAGATGCAGCATTGGGTAATCTTCTGCTTTTTCCACGCGCGATCATAGATAATCGCTGTTTTTTAGTTAATTCATTACCGGGTTGTTTATGTTTTAAAACTTCTGCTTTTCTTCGCATAGTTAATTCATTATAACCTTTAGTTCCTTCATATCCAGGGGGTGTTGGTTGACCTCTAAAATTACTACCAGGATTTTTAAATAGACTGAATCTGTTAACATATTTCGTCATGTTACTAGGGTTCTGGTTGTTGGTATTTCCAGGCATTAATATTATAAATTATTATAATATTAATTTGTAGCTTGACTAAATGCATTAGTTAGTGTCTTTCATGTCAAGTAAACCAGCAGTTGGATTTGATCCTTTAAGAGATTGTGGTGCAACATACATAGGATTATATTGATCGCCGGTTCCAACAAAGAACCATCTTAATGACAAATAGTAAGGCATAGAATTATTCATATTTCCACCTAACATTTTAAGGTTGGGTCCATTTTCTACAATAGTTTCAATAGCAGTAGTTCCTAAAGCATAATTCCAATACCATAAATTTGACGTGTAACCAGGCATATCGCCGCCAGAATTAATCCAGACAGGTTCATAATTTTGTTTGGGGACACTAGAAAGTTTATGACGTTTAATAATAGTTCCATTAATGTAAATACTTAAATCAGTATTGTCACAACGAATAATAACATTTACCCACTTGTCAAGAGGAATGTCTTCAACAGTGACCATTTCAAGAGGATTATCAAACGTATTCATTACTACAACCATCGCATTAGAATTGGGTGCGATATATAACCCGGGTGCATTGCTGGGAAAATTCATACCATTCATACCAGCACTGTCCATGGTGCTACCTCCAGTATCACATCCTAATGTTTTGCATTTAGGATCTTGAGTGTTACCAAGATCGCCGAACACAGCATCGGTATCAGTAGAACTCATATTATTGCCGTTATGACCCTTAACGAATACATTTTTATATTTACCGACACTGGTATTAGTAAGTCCAGCAGAATCAACGAAAACCCATACAGACCAAGTAAATTCAATACCATCTTCTTGATCTTTAGATCTCAAAATAGGAATAGCATTACCGAAAGGCCATGTGCCAAGTTGAGGATTAACTTCAATCATTGCTGAATGACCACCAGGTAACATTCCATCAATTAAATGTGGAGTACCAGAAGGAGTCATAGCCCAAGCAATTAGAGCTGAAGTATATCTGAATAAGAAAATAAAGCCAATAAGAACTAAAATAAGAAAAGCAACCTTGGAAACTAATGTATTAGTTTCCATAAATCCACCGCTTTGGTTAGCCATATTTATATAATATATATAAATAAATTAACTAAATTTAAATTCTAAAACTTCCTTGTGCTTCATCATCAATGAAGAATTTAACCTGGACATAATATTTGTTGAAAAGGTTGCTTAATACAGAGCCACCAAAACCATCAGCGTAAATATTCCATGCTTCCTGGGGATTTTTAGCATCGTTAAAATATTTGAAGTTTGCAATTTGACCACCAAACCCAATACCATTAGGACATACGGTCATAGGAACACCGCTGGGAACATAAGCAGTATTCTTTAAAACACAAGTTCTAACTAATTTGCCATCAATATAAATGTCTAAAGAACGTCCATAAACACTGACAATGGCATTTACCCATCTTTGCAATGGAACATTCTGGACAATGCATTGCTGATGCTTCTTGCAACCAGAACCGCTTGAAGATCCAGGTGCGCCTGAGTTACCAGGAGCACAATCCAGAGCATATGTTCCGACATCAACAATTAGATTATTTTCATATTTGTCTAAAGCCATTTTAAGTGCAACATTGCCATCACTATCAATACGTTCGTAAACAACCTTCTCTTGTCCGAAATGTGTATCCCAATTGCTTACAAAAAACCAACAAGACATAGCAAAATTATTTGCAGTTCCAGTTTTAAGATTTTTAGCATCAATTTTGATTGCTTTATTAGCAGGTAATGGATATGAACTAGGTAATAAAGAACTTCCATCAGACATAATCCATGAAATCAGTAAATACAGAATGATAACCACAACGATTATTGTTAATAATCTGCCTACAGCCATAATATAATATATCAATAGAAAAATTTACTAAATAGATTCTGATTTTATAAATTTCCTGAGTTATACAATAATGAAATCTCTCTTCTACTTAAAACTCTATCAAAGTAAACAATATTATTAATGCCACCATGTGCACCATCTGTGCTACCTATGGTAATATTACCAGAATTAACGCCAGCAATAATATTAGGTGTTGATGAAATTAATTCATCATTTATAAAAATATCTAAAGTACCTCCATCGTAATTGATCAATATATTATTCCATTTTTGAAGTTTAAAATCATTTGTTTCGTATATTGTTTTGACATTAGCCAAATTACTTCGCCATGATTCATTAATACAATATAATGTTTCTTTTTCTGCACCTGGTGTTCCAAAGGGACAAATGGCTGTGACTGTGTCTTCATCACCAGGATACTCTTTGCATTTCTTTGTTTTACATTCAGTTACCGTAGGAACAGTTCTCAGTGATTTCTGTGGGATTTTCATTGTAATTTTTAGAGTATTATCATTAGCTTTATACAATATGTTAGGCATATTATTATAGTTGAATACGCTTACAAAATTCTTAGTATTATGGACACTGACAGGCTGTGGATTAATATATAGCCAAAATGAAATTGCATATTTGTATGTAAATTCTGGATATGGGGTTGGTTGTCCAGTAATATAATTATGATATAATTTTACCATACGAGCATAAATAGAGTTTGATTTTTGTAAATCCTGCTGTTTTTTCATTCTTTTAATACGTTCATTTTCATCTTGAAAAATACCAATGGTAAATTCCTTATTTAAATATGTGGGTTCATTTAATAAAACATGAGCATATTTATTAACTAAGTATTTAATTATCATGGGTATAATGAAATATCCGGCAATAAAAATGGCTTCAATTCCTAACAAGGTATATGTTATGCTTTGTGTATTTTTGTATTCACCCATAATAAATCCAATGGCATCAATGAATAGACAAGGAACATAAAATATAATATTTTTCATCAAATGGAAGAAAGTTTTTGGTTTATCTCCCCATTTAATTTTGCTTACAAAATAAATATATACAAGAGCAAGTAATACAATAATGTTAATTAGGTTAAATAATAATAGTAAAGCATTACCAGCAATAGACCATTGTATAATATAATTACATATATAAAGAAGCACTAATGCAGCAAGTATAGAACCAACACTGACTGTTAACAAATTAGATAAAAAATGGAAAACATCCTTGAATTTTACAGTATTAATATGTAAGTCAGCCTTATTCTTATATCTTATATAATAGACCATCATAATATTGATAAATAGACCAAATAAGAATAATAAAACGGCCAAAGCTTTGAGATAAGGTTGTTTCAGAACATAATAACAATTACTTGCAAATGATTGTTTAAAATAACTGTAATAATTACCTTGCTCTAGAAATTGTGATTGACTATTTTTATAAAATTCAGAATCGTCAAGATATTTTTTCCATAATTCTTCAGTCATTTGTTTCTTTTCAGGTGATACAGGTGCATCGTAATGTATTCCTAGCATGGGAAGATATGTTCTTAGATATGCTTGAAATCCAATGGCATTTTTTATATATTCATTCCATAACTGATGACGGTTATTGTTGATTACATCAGTAATTTGTTTTTCGCTCCATGTAGGGTGTTGACTAATAACATAATCTTTGAAACTAATAGGTTCTCCTTGCTCTTTTCTTCCAATAGCTATATATTCTTCTTTTAATTCATCCATTTTAGTATTATTATTGGCTTTTAAATTATCTAGTATTTCATTGTCTTTATGTTTTTCATATTCAAATTTAAATGTGTCTTGTTTCTTCTTAGTATAATCACTCCATAATTTATCTTTATTTTTCAGGGCATCATCTCTTAATTTTTCTTCGCTAAGTTCTGGTCTCTCACTTTTCTGTTTAGCGATATAACTATTAACATAAACAGTAAAATCTTCATCAGAGTCAGATTCCATTTGTTTCTTTTTTTCAGCCATAAATTCAGGAAATGTATTTTTTTCTCCTTCACGTTGATCTTTAATATAATTATTGAGATAGCGATTGAATCCAATCATATCCATATCTTCCATACCCTTTGTTTGAATAGAACTATTAGGATCATATTTACAATAAGTGAAAAAAAAGCTGTTGGAATCGCTCCAATTTGATTGATCTTCACCTGTAGGGTTAGTGCTAAAGAAATAATAAAATAAAATAATATATACTACAGTAATAGCAATAAAATATTTATCAATTGATATAGTGCTATAATTTGGATTAGTAGTGCTCATTAATATATATATAGCCTTTGATAAATATTTTACAGATTTTCAATAGTGGTTTTTTTTCCATGACATTCGCGACATAGTGCTACTAAATTACTTACTTCATTAGTTCCACCCTGGTCTAATCTTATACTATGATCAACCTCAAACCATGCAGTAAGTTGTTGATCACAATGACCACATTTCCAATTTTGCTGTGATGCAACAAATTTCTTTTTAGTTTCACTTACAGAACGTTTGGTGCCTGTTTTACCGGAATTCATCATGCGTTTTTGCTGTGGTGTTGCGCCATAACCGCCACCACTGCCTCCTCTCATATATTGAGGAGAATAAGACATAACATGTGATAGATCATTCATAGAAAGTAATGGCTTAAGTAGGTCGCCAGAATTTCTATCAATTGGCATATGTTTAATAATATTAGAGGCATTTACCAGAAGAGATTGCGATTCAGTAGGATTTTTTTTCATAAATAAATAAAGAGAAATCCCAGCAAATCCAATAAAGCCCATTTGATAATATTTTTTCCAAGACTGTATCATTCTTAAATATTTTCCATCATAATAAGCATTCGCAATAAGAAATCCCGTTATAGCTAAAATAAGTAGTTCTATTTTCATAATATATTATATTAAGAAAGTATTAAAAACCTAAAATACTTTTAATCTGATCATCAGTCATATCAGTAGTAGAAGTTAAAGTAGGAAATTCGCTATGTGGAATACATTCACCAATATTTTTATTAAATTTAGTGCCTTTTTTGCAGCGCGTTTTTCTAGCTGGTTTACTTTTAGATGTTGGTAGTTTTGTAACTGTAACTGTTTTATTGCTATTACCAGTGATACCTTTTTTGAGGGTAATTTTTTTGGTATTAGATGTTCTATTAGTTCTATTAGTTCTATTTGTTCTATTAGTTAGTGTTTTTGGAGTATTAACAGGAACCGTAATATTGAGTTCCTTCATTTTTATAATTAAATCATCAATATTTATCTTAGAAGTGGGATTTTCATACAAAAATGTATAAATTAAACTATTAATAGCATTTATTAATTCTTTGTAGTCATCTATAACATTTAATTTAATAGTAGATATAATACTTATGTATGACATTAGTAATCCCCAGATATCACAATTATGACGATATACTGTATCGTAATACTCTTCAACATTAAATGCGTAATTACCATTATTCTTTTTAGTAAATTTAATGAGAATATCGTATAAATATTGAGAAAATACACTTAGAAATTCATAATACACAATAATATTTTTTTTCGTACCTTCTTGAAAAAGCTCTAGTTGGTTAGACCAGTTAATATAATTAAGTATAAAAAACTCTTCAATAACTAAGAAGTGATGACCCTCAAAAATATTTTGTAAATAGTCATAATAATATTCAAGTATGATAGTTTTTAATTTTCTCTCTTTATCCTTACTTCCATCTAATATTTCGGGATTACTATTTACATAATCATTAAACATACTTATAAATCGGTTATTGAACATTATGGTTGAATAAGGAAAGTTAAAATGTATAGATTTATTCATGAGAGATCTAGGAATAATGCCCTTTTCATAAATGGATGAAATACCATAATCTATCAATTTAATAGAATTAGTATTTGGATCAATCATAATATTGGTAGGTTTTACATCATTGTGGTAGATTCCCAGTTTATTCATTGGAACAATAGCATTTTTAAGTAGACCAATTAAAAGATTATTGATGTAAACAAAATTATTAGGAGAGAAATTTTGTTGTGTAATGAAGTTTTTAAGATCAACGCCGGCATCAGGAATATTTATAATACCAAGTGTTGATAATTTTTCATTTATATTATTCTTTGTATAAACATTCTTATCTAAATTCATGCAAACTTTATCAAAATCTTTGAGATCATTTTTTGTTAATTTTGCGGGAGTGCATAAACTGATATTTTTAACTAAAAAATAGTCTCCGTAATTAGGAATTTTATTAAGTATTTGTTCAAACTGCTTAATATTTTCAAATTCTTCAATTGCATCTTCTTTAGTCATCAGTTTGCTTATATAATTATCAGGAGGAGTAGAGTTTGTGCATTTTAATGGAGGTTTAAAAATACATCCAAAACCGCCTGAATTAGTAGCTTTTCCACCTTTTTTAGACATATATTATGTAAATATTATAATTACTTTGAAAGGTAATATGCACTAGTTATTAATATAATAACCATGCCAAAATATATAATTTTTTCTCTCCTCTGAGAGATTTCAAATAATGTGTGCTCAGGTTTGTTATAATGTTGATTATATTTTTGTATAGAATCAAGCATATTCATTTCTGGCTTTCCAGTAATTATATTAATTTTATTATGTATAAAATGAATCCATTTATTAAAGGAAGGACGTGAATCAAGATAAGGTGTAACAGGAAATAGTGTAATTAACTCACTAAATTCATTACCAATTTTTGTATCTGGAATAAATATTGGTAAATTTTGTATAAAATCATAGTATTTTTTTTTTGAAACATCATTTGGATGTGTAGGATATGTTAACGCAATGGTTTGCAAGACAAACCAGTAATGAGGACCCCATACTTTTGGATCATAGTCAGTAGCCATTACATTGAAAGAATATAAAAAGATATCATTTTAAACATATAAGAAGAAAAGATGAAAACATATAATTTTTGTAATAATTGTGGTAAAGTGGGACATTCATTTCATCAGTGCAAAAATCCTATAACTAGTTTGGGTATAATAACAATTAAAAAAACCGAACGTGGAATAGAATATTTATTGATTTGTAGAAAAGACACTTTAGGTTATGTTGATTTTTTGCGTGGTCGTTATAATTGTTATAATAAGAATTATTTACGGAATATTATAAATGTAATGACAGATCAGGAAAAAAATAGTTTATTAACTAAAGATTTTAAAGTATTGTGGAATGATTTATGGGGAACAACGGCAGGAATACAATACCGCGGTGAAGAAAAAACATCAGAAGAAAAGATGAATACACTTATAAAAGGTGTTCAGGTGGGTGATGATTTTTATAATCTTAGTATGTTAATTGAAGAATCTCAATATAAGTGGACAGAGCCAGAATGGGGATTTCCAAAAGGAAGACGTAATTATCAAGAAAAGGATTTAGAATGTGCGATAAGAGAATGGACAGAGGAAACAGGATATAAACGTGATGATATCATATTAATTAATAATATATTACCATATGAAGAAATATTTACAGGATCAAATTATAAATCATATAAGCATAAATATTATATAGCAACAATAGATGAAACAAGTAATTATGAACCAAATTTTCAAAAATCAGAAGTAAGTCAATTATGCTGGAAAACATTTGATGAGGCAATAAAACTAATAAGACCTTATAATTTAGAAAAAGTTAATATATTAACAAGATTAAATAATGTGTTACAACAATATAGATTATATACATAATATATAAATAATGATAGATATTGCAGAAACTCCTTTAAATATTGATGAAACGCCTATTACAATGGATACACCCGAATCAACAGGAGATACAATTGACGAATTAACTACACCAGTAATTAAAAAAAGAAATGTTGATAATAAGTTCTTGATTAAGAAAGAGTTAGAAGAGCGAAAAATTTTAGAAGGATCTGATGAGTTTGAATACTTATATCCAAATTTAAACGATCCAAGATTCAATATTAAAATAGCTGAAAAACAAGAGTTTTTTGATACTCGTTACGACGGAACGATCAAAAATGTGGAAGAATATGCAGAAAAAATGTGCAATGCGCAATTTGAATTAGCTCCACATCAGGCTTTTGTTAGAAATTTTATGTCTTTTCAAACGCCATATAATGGTTTATTATTATATCATGGTTTAGGTAGTGGTAAGACATGTTCAGCTATTAGCGTTGCAGAAGAAATGCGTGATTATTTAAAACAAATGGGCATAACAAAAAGAATTTTAGTAGTAGCATCGCCAAATGTTCAGGATAATTTCAAATTACAATTATTTGATGAGAGAAAGTTAAAAGAAATTGATGGGTTATGGAATTTAAGAGCATGTACCGGAAATAAATTTCTTAAAGAGATAAATCCTATGAATATGAAAGGATTAACTAGAGAAAAGGTAATAGGGCAGGTAAAACGTATAATAAATGCCAGTTATTTATTTATAGGTTATATAGAATTATCAAATTTAATTGAGAAAAAGGGATTAATAGAAGGTGATTATTCAAAAGAGCAAAAGGAAAAGCTAATGAAAAGAAGATTAGAAAAATTTTTTGAAGGCAGGTTAATAATAATAGATGAGATTCATAATATACGCGTGTCAGAAGAAAATAAAAATAAACGTGTAGCTGTATCTCTTTTAAAATTAGTAAAATCTGTTTCTAATCTACGCTTACTATTATTATCTGCAACACCTATGTATAACAATTATAAAGAAATAATATGGTTGGTTAATTTACTCAATATAAATGATGGTAGATCAACTATTTCTGTATCAGATATTTTTGACAAGGCAGGTAATTTATTAATAGATTCAACCGGTCGTGATGTAGGAAAAGAAACACTAATGAGAAAAGTAACAGGTTATATATCATTTATTAGAGGAGATAATCCATATACATTCCCTTATAGAATTTTCCCTGAATTATTTGCACCAGAAAGGACGTTTTCAGGAAAAGAGTATCCGAAAATACAGTTAAATGGAAAGGAAATAATTGAACCATTACAATATATTAATGTTTATTTAAATGGCATAGGTGATTATCAGAATAAAGCATATGATTTAATACTTGATTTACTTAAGGATGGTGCATCTAAGGGTAATGCTGAATTTCCAAATTTTTCAAATATGGAATCATTTGGTTATGCAATGTTGCAAAACCTTCTTGAAGCATTGAATATAGTTTATCCAGATGAACAATTAGACGACCAAGATGATTTAAAAAATTATGAGAAGAATAAATTGATAGGTAAACATGGTTTGAAACGAATGATGACATATCAGGATGTTAAATCAAACCCTCCTGTAAAAGGTAACTTTGAATATAAATCAAGTGTAATAAGTAAATATGGAGAGATTTTTTCACCTGAAAATCTACCAACGTATAGCGCTAAGATGAGTAATATATGTTCAACTGTAGTAAATTCAGAAGGTATAATACTTATTTACTCTCAATATATTGATGGTGGTCTCGTTCCCATGGCTTTAGCTTTAGAATCTATTGGGTTTACTAAGTATGGATCTAGTTCACTTTTTAAAGCTGCTCCGACAGAACCAATTGATGCTATTACAGGTAAACCAAAAGGTGAGGTTGGTGATGGATTCTCTCCAGCTAAATATATTATGATAACAGGTGACAAAGCTTATTCACCCAATAATGATCAAATGGTAAAAGCAGCAACAAATGAAAATAATTTAAATGGTGAAAAAATTAAAGTAATTTTAATATCAAAAGCAGGTTCCGAAGGTTTAGATTTTGCTAATATAAGACAAGTTCATATATTAGAACCATGGTATAATATGAATCGTATAGAACAAATAGTTGGTCGTGCTGTCCGTAACAAAAGTCACTGTAGACTTCCATTTATAAAGAGAAATGTAGAAATATATTTTCATTCAACAATATTACCAAATGAACGTGTAGAAGCCGCTGATTTATACTTATATAGATTGTCCGAAGTAAAGGCCATACAAATAGGTCATGTATCACGTGTATTAAAACAGAGTGCTATTGACTGTTTATTGAATCAAGAACAAAATAATTTTACCGTTGAAAAAATGGATCAATCGGTTAATCAATTATTATCTACTGGTAAAACAATTAATTATCAAGTAGGTGATAAACCGTTTACATCAATATGTGATTATATGGACCAATGTAGTTTTGAATGTAAGCCATCAAAAATAATAAATCAGAATGATGTATCAATGGACACATATGATTCTATCTTTATTCAAATGAATACTGAAAAAATTAATCATCGCATTAGACAACTATTTATAGAAAATTATTTTTATAAAAAGAAGGATTTAATAGCTAGGATAAATGCAATCAAAGAATATCCAATCATACAAATAGATGCAGCTTTGACACAATTAATAACTGATAGAAATGAAATATTGATGGATAAATATAAAAGGCCAGGAAGACTGGTAAATATAGGAAACTATTATTTATTTCAACCAATAGAATTGTCCGATACTTTTGCCAGTATATATGATAGATCAACGCCTATACAATATAAGCGTGATTCTGTTGTAATAGACTTACCAGAATCAGTAAAGGAAACAAATGTAAAAGAAATTAAATTAGATAAAAAAATAACCAAAGGAGATACAAAAGCTAAAAAAATAGTGTTGATATCGCATAATGCAGCGAAGACGGTTATTGAAGAAATGTATAATGATTATTTGTTGGCAACTACAGAGCAAGTTATTGCAAGAGGAGAGATAAATTGGTATAAATTTTGCGGTCTAACTATTGAAAAATTGACATCATTAGGAATAGATGAAGATTTATTAATATCATTCCTTATTGCACATTTAATTGAAATGTTAGTTTTTGAAAATAAAATAAATATTATGAATTATTTATATCAAACTGAGAAGCTTAACGATTTTGAAAATTTATTAAAGTCCTACTTTGATGCAAAGATAATGAATTCTTCTAGAATGAAAGGGATAATATTAACGAATGAAACTACTCAACAACTGATGATATGGAGAGAATCAAGTTGGGTAAAGGCTGAACCAATGGATTATATGGATTTTAAAGATGAAATTATTAAATTTGTTGTGCCCCCCGTAAATCTTAGCACTGTTGTTGGATTTATAATAATATTTAAAAAACAATATATGATATTTAAAGTAAAAGATATGACTTTGAAACGCCATAAGGGTGCTAGATGTGATCAAGCTGGCAAAAAAGAGACATTGAAACTATTAAATAAAATAGTAGGAAAAGAAGAATATACTATAGATAATACAAAAGAAACAATGCAAATAGAACTATGTTCACTGCAAGAATTTCTATTAAGATATTTTGATTATACGAAAAAAGATAATAAAAGATGGTATTTATCTCCAGAGGAAGCAGTTATTAATAATATTGAAAACATAAGAATATAATGAAAAATTGAATAAAAGAAATAAATATATATATAATATAAAATGGAGACATCACAGATAACCGATAATCCTACAGTTTTATCCGAGCCTGTTGATGAAGAAAAGCAACCTGTTGAAAGTATTGAAAATCC
>JAAHTH010002957.1_pt1 | contig 12231 bp, 5 predicted proteins | sample 6116091 | NCBI WGS metagenome assembly JAAHTH01 (sample SAMN13939990, study PRJNA603662) | sponge metagenome | isolation source: marine sponge | host: Mycale hentscheli | place: New Zealand | collected 2006
TCAGATATTTTACCTTCAGAAGTATTTTTAACATATGTTTGAACAAAGTTATATAGATCTTTACCGTCCTTAAATTTAAAATCGTTTGGATCAACATCTAATTTACTACTAAATAAACCACCAACAAAATTAGCTAATTTTTTAAACACACTGTCTGTCGCTTGGCTGTACTCTATGTTATTTTCTTTTAATACACTAGCAAATATCGTAATGTATTCATCAGGATTTTTTTCTAAATAATCTGGACTGTAATTTGCATCAGCTCTAGCTATAACTAAATCATGTATTGATTTATTTTCAGATTTTAATACTTTTAAAAATTGGTCTTTTAATTTTTTAGCCTTTACTGGATCTCTACTAAATTCAGATTTTAACACTTTATGTAAAACCTCATGTATACCAGTACCTATATTACCATCGTTACGCATAGCAGAGGCAAGCATTTGAGCTTTATTAAGAACTATTTGACCATTATCTAATTCAGTACCTTCAACGTTAGTTTCATTTGAGCCAGTCATTTCCATAAAAGCAGCGTCATCTTCTACAACTTCTACAGCTTGACCTGTTCCGACAGCGTCTTCACCAAAATCAGTTCTACCTGTTTCTTTGCCTAGTTTTTGAGCTAAAGCTATTTCTTCTCTTACATTAACTTCAGATAATATTTTTACTTTATCGTTTCTTATTGATTTAAACTCAGAATTTAAACTGTTTAATATATCTGTTTTATCTTTTTCATTTATAGTGTTATCGTTAAGAGTAGCGTCATATAATTGTCTCAGCTTATATATTTGATCTTCTTTTTCCATCAAATCGTTTTGCTCTTGCTGAGTCATCTTATCCATGTTCTTAAAGTCTCTAGCCATTATCTGCTGAACTTTAGTAGCACCTTCTTGTAATTCGTCTTCTAATTTTTTTCTTATTTTACCGTCCATAGAAGGATTGTTCATAAGTATATTACCTATTTCATCCATTCTTGTCTGAATCTTACCTATTGCTTCATTAGAATCAGGTGGTTGAAACGCTCTATACATTTTTATACCTAAACCAGGAGCTTTGTAAACAAAACCACTCATAAACGCTCCAGACACAAATTCATCAACCATACCATCAAATAAGTCAATATCTTTGTCTAGCACGTATCTTTCTAAAGCTCTTTGTGAAAAACCAGCTACAGCTTCAGTAAAACCTTCTTCAAATGTTTCTTTACCATAAACAAATGCACCTAAAGCAGCATTTTTAGCGCCTTTTTCTGTAAATAAATTTTTTATGTAATCTCTACTGCCTTGTTTTAAAGATTTTTTACTAGCTGCTAAACCTTTTTTTATTCTATTTAATTGACCTAAAGTTATTCTTTCGCTTAAAGCTTCTGCTAAGCCAGTACCTAAAGCAACCGTATACATTTGAAGAGGCGTATATTCAGCTCCGTACAAGTCTATTTCTTCTTGCATATTGTTAAACGATCCACCTGCCGCGCTTGCTCCTAACAAAGGAAGAGCCCAGCCTCCTGTTGTTAACATAACAGCGGTATTTGTAGCTTGAGATCCTACTAAATAAGAACTCCATTGCCACATATCACTCCAGTTTTCTATATCACTAACACTTATAGGTTCTGCTAAACCTTCGTTCATATTATCTATAGCAGTGTCTAAGCCAAAGTTAGTTTTTTCTAGACCTTCCATAGCTAACACGCCTTTATGAATCCACGCGTTTTGGTTAGTAGTATTTTTAATAACATCTGCAGCCATTTCAAATGGAGTATAACTAAGTCTGTCTATAAATTCATCAACATTGTCCACAAAGTTATATAAACCAGTAACAGTTGCGCCTATAGGATTTACTAACCAACCTTGGTTACGACTTACTGTATCTAAGTAACCTCTAATGTCTTTAGCTTCAGTACCTATTTCTATTTGTTTATTTACAACTTCACCATAAGCATCTACTAAAGCTGTTCTTTCTTCATAAAGCAGTTTTGCTTTATTAATTATTTCATTTTTTTCTTCTTCAGAGTTAGGTGTAAGATTTAATAAGCTGTTTATTCTATCTTCTATTGCTTCAATATCGGCGCTCATGCTTATAGAAGTGGCTATATTACTTTGCGCTTGCTCGTCTAGGTTGCTAGCAACAATAGCCGCTGCTTCTTCTAGCCTGTTTTGATTTTCACCTTCTGTAAAGCCATCCCAGCCAGATTCTTTTTTATTTTTTTCTATTAAAGCCTCTTTTTGTCTTTCTTTTATATAATCTTTTATAAAACCTTCTTTGACAGAGGTTTTAAAGTCTTTGTCTTGGTTGTTTTCTTCTATGTATTTTCTTACTTGTTCATCGGTAATATTTTTATTACCTTGTTTTTGCAAAATATCTACAGCTACTAGTTCTTGATTTTTTTTAAGAAGATTAAAGTTTTTTATCTCTTGACTATCTTTTACTAGTTTTTTATCTTTAATAATATCGCTATCTTTTTTCTCTATGTCTTTGTAAGTTATAGCCTCTTCTTCAGCTCCATCAGCGTCTACGTTTCTAGCGCTAAGTTGTAAGTAATCCATAACGCTAGCTCCTTTATTAAAAACAACATCACCAATTATTTTGCTACCAACATCACTTTTACTAAATTTTGACAAAAGATTTAAACCAAAATTAGGAAACGAAATTCCAGGATAACCCCCTACAGGTAATTCAGGCATTTTTCTTAATTTTTTTGTAACTTCTTCACCTTCTTCTTCTCTAGTTGTTAACTGTGAAATGTTTTGCTCTAAAATATTAAAGTCATTTTCAGCTACTAAAGTTAACTCTTCTATTTTTTCTGGATTAAAAAGTGATTTATCTATAAGTTTTTTAGCTTCTTGATATTCCAATGAACCAGTGTCCAAGTTTAAGGCCATATCTTTTGTCGATCCCACATTGGCCTCCGCATTTACAGCAGGATCGTTTTGCTTTACTTGTTTAGCGTTAGGAAATTTAACGTAAAAAGCTTTTTTTTGTTCTTCAGTAAAACCAGCAAGATCTATAGGATCTTCAAACCCTGGTATTTGATATAATTCTATCATATATTATTTTTTATTAGGAAACACAACTTTATACATGTCCTCGGCTTCTTCGTTTAAATATTTTTCATAATCTTCTGGTTCTGGAAATTCTTTTCCAGTTCTTGGATCAATAGGAGCTCCAGCTCTACCAATAGTAATAGTATCTATTATTGATTCTCTAAATTGTTTTAAAGCTTGTTTTTTTGTTTCTCCTGGTTTTTTTAACTCTATTAGTTTTGTAACTCTATTTCTTAAATCACTAGGTTTTAAAAGATCAAAAGTTTCTTGCAATATACCATCAACCGCTTGCACGCCAGTTAGTATTTTATCTTCTAAAACAAACGTGTTTTTCTTGTCACTCGCCTCTAGTTCTTTTATTAAATCTTGCGCTTCTTTATAACCGTCTTCCGTCATTTGGATTTGGTTTAATTCATCAATTTTTTCTTGAGCAGTATAAATTCCGCCAATACCTTCTGTACCTGCTGTAAAATTAAACGCATTTCTGTTTTTATTAATATATTTGTAAAGTTTTTCAGGATTTTCAAATAATTCAGAACCTTGAGACCCTAATAATCTATCAAACAATTTTCCTTCGGCAGCGTAATCTCTTTCTTGTTGTGTGCCTCTAGAGACATCTTCAACTTTTACCTTAGGTTTTACATTAAAAGTAGAGTTTTCATCTACACCTACCATCTTGCTAGTAGGATCAAAAGAACCATCTTCACCTCTTTCTTCAAATTGAATTTGTTGCTGTATAGGAACATTTATATCTATAGCTTGATCTATTAACCAATCAATAGCTGTTTTCATTTTAGCTGGATCAGCAGCGTCCCACAATAAGTTTTCGTCTTTTAATTGATCTACTGTTTTGTCTTTATATATTTGATCAGCCCACACGCTAGCAAAGTCTTCACCTTTAGTTATGTCTACAATAGCATTATTCATAGGACCGCTTAATACTTTTTTAACTTGATCAATATTGGTGTAAGCTATAGAGGTTCCGTTTTCTTTTTGTTCTTCATAAGTCGAAGCTTCTAAAGCCGCTTTAGCTACATCAGTTAAACCTAAGTCATCTAAAGCCACTGTTGTTATTGCTAAACTATCTCCTTTAGCGTCTAATTTTTCAAACTCACTTAAGTTTAAGTTATAGTTCCAATCTTCTCCATCTAATTTACCTGACCCTTTCAAATACATTTTACCGTTGTTGTCTTCTGCTAAAGTAACTTCACCAGATCCTTCTAATAACTTTGAAAATAATATTTCTAAATTAGGATCGTTTAATTTTGATAGTAAATTATTACCTCCAGCTCCATTATCCATCATGTATTTAGCTTGAGCTAAAACTTTTGGTGCTAAAGTTTTATATTCATCTATCATGTTAGATATATAAGCTAAAGATCTAGCGCCTTCTTGAGGATTTATAAGACCTGAATCAATATTGTTTTTGATTTTAACATAATCATCTACTTTGCCATCAAAAAACTTTCTCATGTTATCATCATAGGTAGCGTAATCAACGCTTTCTATTTTACCTAAACTTTTGTAAGCAGTCTCGTACATTGTAGCCTCTCTGTTACGTATAGCTTTTTGCTTTGCTGTAAGAGCATCTTGACCTTGTTTCCATGCGTTTCCTAAAGCAACAAAAGGCGCTGCTATAGATTGTATTTCTCTTTCGTCAAAAGGTTTTATTACTGTTACTGGGTAACCTGCTTGATTTTGTTTTGCCATTATATTTTTTGTTATTAGGCTCCTGGCATTTTACCAAAAGCTCCGCCTAGTGCTAAACTGCCTAGACCAGTTAATCCACCAGCTAAAGCATTAACACCTGAGGCTCTTGCTTGAGCTTGATTAGCTTCTGCGTTTGCTTGTTGACCATATAATCTACTAAGCTTAGTATTATCTCTACTTTCTTGTGTGTTAAATTCAAACATTCTACCTTGCGATTCAGCGTTTTGTAATCTAATAGCGTCGTTCATTTCTACACCTTGTACTCTTTGTTCTTCAGCAACTTGTCTTTGTTGTAAGTTTTGCTCTCCTTGAGCTCTTAATTTTTGGTTTTGCGCTTCTTGTTGTTGTATGCTAGCACTTATACCTTGTTTACTCTTAAGCGCCATTTGTGCTAACGCTGTAGCCCCTCCAGCACCAGCCCCTGTGGCTCTTAGTGTATCTAGAGTGTTTGCTAGTGCTATATCTGCCTCCTCTGCTTGCATCTCTGCTGCTTGAGTTGCCACACCTAGGTTAGCCATAGGATTAGACATCATACCAGTTAAGTTTTGAGCCATATCTGAAACTCCTTCCATGTTATCAAAAGGATTTATAACCTCTTGTCTTCCATTTTCTAAGTCTGCAATAGCTCTACGTGCAGCTGCGGCTTTTCTACCTGCTCTTCTTGCTGCTTTTTTAGCTCCAATGCCTTTAACTACTGCGCCACCTACTGTGCCAGCGACCGCTGCTGTTACTGCTGCCATATTAAATTGTTTTTATTATTTCATAAGAAGGTTTTTCATCTACAGAATAACCTAACTCTTTATGTATTTTTATTAAATGTTTGTTTCTACCTATGCTGAATATATAAGATTTACCTTGTTTTTTTATAAACTCTTCTGCTGTATCTATTAAAAGAATTATAGCATCTTTTCTGTCATTATCTCTGTAGTTTGGATTTGATACTATCCATTCTAATAAAACACCTTGTGAATTAGTAAAATATAAAAAACCTGAAACTATAGGTATACCATTTTTTTCAACCATAAACCCACCAGTTCCATTGTCTGGTAAAAAATCTTTAGGTGGAGCCACTTTCCAGTATCTCCACTCTAACCACCAAGAAACTAAAGTATCCCAGTCGTCATGTTGTATTTTTCTAATATTTAATTTCATATAATTTTATTGTAATGAAAACTTGCTTCCTACTGAAAACAACTCTTTCAGCCCTCCGTTATCGGTAGCTGTTAGATTAATTGTTTGGCCATTAGCTGTAACAGATCTAGTTGTGTCTGTTGTCATGGTTACTAAAGCTGTGTAACCTTTTATACCCATCATAGAATTACCAAAAATAACCTCACCTACCTGTGCAGGTGTAGCGCTTTTTATTGCAGCCACATAGTTGTTTTGTTTTCTTGCAAAACCAGCGTATTGAGTAACGCCATTTTCTTGGTATCGACCTTGATCAAAACTCCATATGTTAGAAGAAGTGTCTGTTTCTGAAATATAAGCTGATTCATTAGCGTTTAAATCATAACCAGTTTCATCACTTATAATTGAAGTAACTTCCCAGCCGTTTGTACCTTCGTAGCTTAACGTATTAAAGTTTTTCATTTTATCAGGAGCTGGGTTTAAAATAAATTTAACCGTGCTTTGTGACGATGCTGAATCATCGTGAAATTTATTTCTTGGTCGACCGTTTACATAACTTTGATACCATTTACCATCTTTACTAGTATAAGTGTTTCCTTTTAAACTTGTGATAAAGCTAGGATTATAAGTATAAAAAGTAGTCCAACCTAAAGATCTTTCATCAAAACAAAGAGTTTGATAACTTGAAGAACCGTATGAAGGAACCATGTTTAGTATATAGTTTTGATTATGTATATCCCATCCACCTGTTATTTTACCTGAAGATGTTATTAAAGAAAGTTGATCTCTAAAATAATCACTCATACCATAGTTAGATAACTCTGTTATACCGTCTTGAGATAGCCTTAAAACAGCATTTCTATTTTTGTCAACAAAATACTTTCTATAACCATATACAGCAAATGATTCTGGATTAGTACCAATACCCCAGTTACCTGCGTAAGGAGTTATTTGGCCTATGACTAAATTAGCAGTAGTCGTTATTGCAGAACCTTCAGCTGAATATATAGCGTCTTTATCTATTAAAGCTCTGTTAACTTTTCTTTCTTGAAACACTATAAGATTTGTGTCTTCTGCGTAAAGTTTTTGTATTGAACCACCTATTGGATCTACACTTCTAGTTATTTCTTCAGCTACGCTAAATTGATTAGTTTGATTTATACCTGTTCTAGAATTAAACACTCCAGAGTATATAAGAGAATTAGTTCTTCTAGCAGACTGAGCTTCGTCTTCAACTAAATAAGCTTTGACACCAAAATCAACAGTTGTGTTGTTGTAACCACCTTTTATTCTAGATTCTTCAATAAACCAGTCTTCGTTAGGATCAGCTACTTGTGGTACTGCTGCGCTAGCTAATCTCTTTAATGCAAAGGTATTAAAATAACTTAATTCAATAGTAACTGCCATATATTAATTATTACTTGTTTTTACTTGTTTTTTACAATGGGCCTAAACTACATTGACCACTGTATACGCCATCTCCAAAATCAGGAAAAAATGTAACTGTGCTTGCTGAACCTGTAGAGCAAAGTTGACCTTGAACATAAGAAGATAAAACTCTATATTCACCAGCAACATTAAACCAATATTTTGTTTTGTAATCTGTAGCTCCTCCACTTATATAAGACCCTGTTAAATAATTAGCTGTACCTACAGTTCCAGTTGTTGTTACTATAGAACCACTACCTTGTTGTATTTTATAATAAACAGCTTGTTGCCAAGAGCTTTGAGCATTTGCTCTATATTGTATAGTATAATAAACATTAGCATTTGGGTTATTAGGTGCTGATGTAAATCTAAGTGTAGGGGTTATATACAATGATGCTCCAGAGTTTAAACCTCCATTTGTAGTACTACCTATTATAGTTGCACTATATTTAGTAGCTACATTATAATATTGATAATTATTAGAAGTTCCATAAAATATACCAGATATACCTGTAGATGGATAGCTTCCTAAACCACCTGCGCTTCCTGTTTGTGTAGCGCTATTTACAAATGCCCATATTTGTCTATAATTTCCACAACCAATATTTAATCCAGAAAGTATTGGGCCATTACAAGGCGCTCTGTTTATGTGCTGAGCTCCAACAGTAAAAGATATAGAACAATTACCTTGAAGGCCAGTATATGGGACAACGCCAGTTGTAACTCCATTGTTATCTGTTATACCAACATTTATAGTATAAGTTTCTCCAGTAACTAACGTTGAATTACTTTTTACACTTAAAATACCGTTTGAAGGTATAGAAAATTCAAATATATTTACAGCACCGTTAGTGTCTACTTGAGATATAATGCTAAATATTAACTCTTGTTGATAATTGTTAACATCAGCAGAGCCGTTAACCCACTTACCATAATCATCCGTACCACCAACTGTTTGACCAGTTAAAAAATTAAATATAGTAGTATCGTTGACAGAGGGAGCATCAGTTCCTGATAAAGTTATAGGACATTGGTTACCTACTAAAGTAGATGGTATAATGTTTTTTACTTTAACGTTCATTGTAGATATAGAATCCGAATACGTTACTCCGTCTCCAGCTGTAAAAACAGTAGTAAAAGTTATTGTATAGTCATTTACCTGAGGTGAATTTGTTCCATACCAAAAATAAGCATTTAAACCTGTTGTACTTGCTTTACCAGTATAAAGACCATAAGTTCCATCATTATTTTCTCTTAATTCAAAAGTTCTTACGTCTACAGAATTTGCAGGATTTGTATTATCTACTATAGCTGTTATGCTAGCAGATGTAAGGTTTGTTCTAGGACTTCCACCGCCATCTACAAAACTAAAACTAGCATCAATAGCTGTTTCTGGTGCTGCGTTTTCAAAAAACGATAAACTAACGTCTGTAGTTGTAACTAAACCAGCATATTGAGCGTTGATAGTGTTATTTAAATCTACTAAACTACCTGTGGAAGATGTTTCCCAAAATATATCTAATAAAGAAACAGTAGGGTTTGTTTCTGAGATAGTTAAAAAAGGTTGCATAGTAATTATTGCGCCAGAAGATCCAGCCGCATTAATTGTACATATAGCGCCTAGTTGATTACTTCTATTTCTTGAAGCGTTAACAGGATCTGTATCATTAGTTTCTAATACTCTTTGACCTACGCTTAATTCTGCAAAATAAGGATTTGAATCAGCGTTATATAACGGAGCCATTTCATCGTTAGCTCCACCAGGAGTTGTTCCCCAAGGTATTTTACCTGTAGCATTATCAAAAGCACCAGCAGTTATTCCAGCTTGAAAAGGTGACGCTTGTATTTCGCCATCTTGTATTGTTGTAATATTTCTTACAAACTCAGAACTTATATTAGGGTAATATTGTTGGTTCCAAGGAGTTGAATGATTTGTATATGGTATAACTGGTGTTCCAGTTTGTTTATTGTTTAAGTCTGGGTTGTTTACTCTTGCAAATAGTCTAACGCTACTACTGAATTGAGTTTGTTGGCCACTAACCTCAGTTAAATCTCTAGGCACTTTGTTTATATTGTCGCCGGTTAAAACTGTAAAAACAGTTTGATCTTGTTCTACGTTTTGTACTACTGGGTAACCATTTACAAAACCTGGTAAATAAACATTATAATAATCTTGCTCTTGTTGTTTAACTACGGTTTTATAAGAAAACCAACCTAATGGATTGTTAGCAGCCCAAGAACCAGGACCAGGATTTTCAACAGGTATAGCCGCGTTAAAAGTAAGTCTAAACGCGTCACCAAGCCAATTAAAAACGTCGTTATCTAGATATTTTTTGTAAGGTGAAAAAACAGTAGAACCAGGTTGATTAGGATTGTCATCTTGAGTAGATAAAACAACATTTGACTGTCTACCATATCTGTCTGATAAAACTAAACCAACTTGATAAGTTCTGTTTTCTTTTAAAGAGCTATTAGGGAATTGAGTATAATTATCATAAACTACAGATTTATCAGCTATAGTAACACCATAATTAGCAGCCAAAGGACTACTATGCTTATCTACATAATTACCATATACAACTCTATTTCCAATCACTTCTTGTGACAACGCTTGTATAGGAACTTTATCATAAACTCTAACAGTTTGATTTTGAGGTAAAGTTTTATAAGGTTTGCTAGATTCGTAATTATAATCTAAGTATTTTACATTGTTAGTAAAATTAACTAGATCTTCATATAAAATAGAGTTAAACGTAGTTGCGTTTGTTATTTGAACAGTATCAAGAACTTTAACTGCTAGTGAGTTAGATTCTTTGTATAATATATCAATAGACTTAACGTGAAGACTAGCTATTAGGTCAGCTGCATTTGTTGGAATTCCTAATGTTTGATTGCTTTTTATTATTTTAGGTATAGGTATTTTTAATAATATATTATCAATATTATTTTGCATCCAAGAAACTATAGTGCTTTGGTAAGCATCATTCATGTCTTCTTCTTGGGTTTTTATTCCTTTGCCAAATTGACCGTATTGTTCTGGAATAAACATTATTTGACTAAAAGGTGCCATTAAAGAATATTCGTTATCAATAAACTTTATTCTATAGCTAAACCTAACGTACTCTTGTTTTAATAAATCAGGATCACCTTTCCATTGGGCATCGTAGTTAGGGTTTTTACCTATTAATATATCAGGAAAAGGCGAAGAACCACCTAAGCTATTAGCCACATCTAAAGTTATTATAGTATTATTACCACTAATATTAACTGATGTTATAACACCTGTGTTAGCTGGTGTAGCACCTAGACCGCTACTTGATATTTTAGTAGGATTGGTAGGGCAAGTTACGTACATCCCTATTGTAGGCGTGTTATTTAAAAGAGTTGACAGTATAGTTATATTAGAACCAGCTGCTGTACCAGCAACAGCATAACTTTCTATTAAGCTATAGTTACTAACATACTCACTAGAATGATTCTCCATTGAAGGTCTACTAAAATCTATTTTAAAACCATCTGCCAAAGTTACAGCTTGTGATAATTTAACTGTTTTACTTGCTGTTATTTCAATTACAGTAATTAAAGAATTTATAACTATAGTACCTGTTTTAATTCTATCTGTAACTATATCTCCTACCTGTATGTTAGAAGCTGCTTGGTCTAAAACTACTACATTACTATTACTTACAGCGCCGTCAACTCTATATGTGTTTCTTTCCATGGCAACTATAGGTTGATATGGAAAATATTTAGCTACTGAAATTTGATCTTCATTGTAGTAATAAACTGGTGTAGCTAATGCGTTAGGATTTGCTAGACTTATGTTTATTTTTCTTGGTTGATTTAAATTATCAGTCCAAAATAATAATTCTTCAACAAGATTAACTCCATAAATAGGGTAAGCTTGATTAAAGTTTAACCAATATCCATCAACTAAATTTACTAAAGTGTTTGTATCTATATTATAAGAGTATATTCTACAAGTTTTACTGCTATCAGCCCTTTCAGGTGGAGATAAGTTAGAATAATGATTACTAGCAAAAAAATATATAATGTTATTTGTTGTGTCAGAAAAGTAACCCATTATTTTAACAGTTGCTACTCCAGTACTAGCAACCGCTAGATCACCTAAAATATTTTCAAACTCACCAACAGTCGATCCTTCTGATCTGCTTATTTGTAAGTTTATAGCTTCTCTATACTCTCCATTTGGAACAAGTCTAGCGTCTAAATCTTTATTCATTTTACCTTTTAAAAAGGTATTTTTAATTTCTGCCATGTATTAATTTTTAATCCACTTAGATTTACCTCTCATAACCTGAACTATTTGATCAAGTTTTATGTTTGATAATCTTATCTTAGCATTTCTTAGTTTAGCACTTCTTTCTTTTTTATATCTTTGTACAATATATTCTGGTTGATTTATTCTACTAGCTAATATAGAGTGGTTTATATGAGCGTACATAGCGTCTTCAGCTAGTTTAGGTACTTTAGTTTCTAAATCAGTTGATAAACCATCAGATATATACTCTAACACTATTAATTTTTTAGCTAAATTACTAGAAAAATTAAAAGTACCTCTTCTTTCATCTATTAAATACCAACCGTTTACCTGTGTTGTTGACGGGTTTAAACCATATCTCTCTCCAACAGCTTGTTGCCAAAGCATAGGATAACCATCTAACCAAGCGTCAGTATTATAAGCAGCGTTCCAATTATAATTTCCTGTTATTTTTCTAGTATCAGCATTGTTCCATCTTTCTACAGTAGTAGGTGGAACCTCTACATTGTTTGAGTTAGCGTCTTGTATAGGAAAACCTGATTGATCTTGTGATAAAGCATAGTAAGGCGCTGTTGTTAGGTTATTAGCTGGGTATATTATTCTTTGTACTCCCAACTCATCTATCCAAGATAATCTAACAAT
>JAAHTH010000709.1_pt2 | contig 12227 bp, 12 predicted proteins | sample 6116091 | NCBI WGS metagenome assembly JAAHTH01 (sample SAMN13939990, study PRJNA603662) | sponge metagenome | isolation source: marine sponge | host: Mycale hentscheli | place: New Zealand | collected 2006
TTAGTGAACTTACTGATTATTTTTTCCGAGTGACATCGATTGATGATCGAGGTCGGGAGATAACAAGTGAAGTGCTTCAAGTGCAAACGCCAGTGGAGCCTATCCTTTGGAATATTTCTGACATGAATGGCACCTCAGGTTTTACTACAATTGACCTCTCGTGGTCGACTGCCGGAGAGAGTACTCGTGCAGTAGTGAGTATTGGATTGAGTGAAGAAAATTTGAGCTTGCAAATAATCGAAATCGAGAACTTCAAGGAATCGCACGCGATCGAGATTAATGAGTTAGTACAAGATACTTCGTACTTCATCCAAGTAAAGGCTTATGATGCTCGTGATAGAGAGCGAGTAAGTTCGGTAATGCCTGTTACTACAGATGAACAAGCTTGGGACGTTGTGGGATTAGATGGGACTACCACTGCTAATTCTGCGAGCATCATTTGGCAGACTCAAGGTACGATGACTAAAGCAGTTCTGCGCGTAGGGCTCGCTCCGGATAATCTGACATTGGGTGAAACCGAAGTCACTGAGTTTAGCACTTCTCACTTCATTACTGTAGAAGAATTGCAACCTGATACGAACTATTTCTTTCAAATAGAGGCTCGTGATGAGGAAGGTAGAAAAGTGCTAAGTAATGTTTTGCGGAAGAAGACAAAGCCAGGCAGTGGAATGATTAGTGGCATTCTAGAAAGCAAGATGAGCCGATAAATTTTTACTGAGGGAACTATTTCAGCCCTGCGCCCAGCACTTGCATTAATACAATTTTTATTATGGCTGCGATAGGGATTGCAACGAGGATTCCTAACGGGCCGCCTAGATGGCTCCCAATTAAAACGGAAAACAAAACAAAAAGTGGGTGGAGGTCAATAATCTTTGATACCAAAATTGGAAAAATTAAGGCCAAATCAATGACATTAATGGTAAGTGACATGAGTATTGCGGGGTAAAGGAGGTGAGCATACTGAGGGTCGAGTATCGGAATCAAAATTATCGGAGCAAACCCAATAATCGGCCCGAAATAAGGGACAATATTTGTGACCCCTGCGATCAGAGCTAAAAGTGCACTATAAGGGAATCCAAAAACTCCCAACGCAATTAACGCAAGAAGTCCTACAATTAATGCTTCTATAATCTTAGCGATGATGTAGGAGCTAATTTTATCTTCAATCAAATGAGCAATCTCGTAAGAAGATTCAAAAAATCGATTTGGAGATAAGTTCAAGATAGCGTTTCTTATCGATAGTGCATCATTTAGTAAGAAAAATGTAAGAATGGGCGTAAGTATAAGAGCCCAAAGAGTATTTGAAACAATATTTGGACTGATTTGAATAAATATTGCCGACAAGGACTCCAGAAAATCCACCACGTATTCTGTGATATTAATATCGTAGGTGATGTCTATCTTTTCCGCTAACCGAGCCTCGAAATCTATAATCCAATTATGGGTGTTAGTCGCTAATTGCGGCAAACTTGTTTCTAGGCTAGCCAGATCCTGGATTGCCATGGAAATTACAGAATAGGAAATGATAGTAAATGGAGCAAAAAAGGTGGCAGTAGCGATGAATGCGCCAAGAATTCGAGAGTACCCCTGTCGTTCAAAAAAATTCACTATTGGGTTTAGTAAAAAATAGAGCGTTATAGAAAAGATAAAGGGTATAAAAAGGTTGGTTGTAATGACAATAAGTGAAAAGAGCGTGAGCGAAGTTGCAGTAAGAAACAGAAGCCGTAAGTTCGCTTTGCTCCGGAGAATTGCATCTCGATCGCTCAATCTACTTTCCATAGTCACTTTTTGCCGCGAATTCTGATAGGCGATCCGTGGTTTGCTTGAGCCGCTTTCCTAACACTTTTGCTAATTGCATCGTAATTTTAATGCCTAAACTTGGCCTTCGATGAACAATATCCATCAGGTCAGGCTTGAGAAAGGCAATTAACACACTGGGCTCAGTTACAAGGGCTGTTGCAGTCCGTTTGGCTTCTGCTTCAACGAGTGCTTGTTCGCCAAAAAAGGTTCCTCGATTTAGTGTCGTGATCACAGCTTCTTCACCATCAGAATTTTTTGCCTTTGGTGGGATCTTAATATCCACTAAGCCTTTAGCAATGATATACATGCCAATCCCGGTCTCGTTCTGTTGGAAAACAAATTCACCTGCCTCATATTTTCGAATATGGACGATGCGCTCCAAATACCGAAGCTCAAAGCTATTTAGGTCTTGAAACAAAGCGTTCTCCTTCAAGGCAGCTAAGACAGGGTTTTTTTCTCGCTCTGCGGAGAAAAAGTCTTTCCAGATACTCTCTTGTCGTATTTTCTCTCGTCGCATGTTTTTACCTAAAGTGAAAGGACGTCTTCCTCATGTAACCACCCCACGATCGCTTCGTCCGGATTAGTCGCTAAGGAAAACTCAACTTTGAACCATTCCTTGCGTTTTTCTAACAACGAAACCTCGCTGCCTTCTCCAATTTGCAAAATCTCAGGGAAAGAGTCTCCAGGGCCACTGCGAAGTGGGGGTGTATCAGCAATAACAACTCCAGCGTCGTTATACTTTTCGATGGCTGTATAGGTAGCAATTGATGTTGTTGGAATGAAAATCAATAACGACAAAACTAAGGCCATTCGATGGCGGAAAATCAGAGCATTCAAGAGAATAATTAATAGCGCTAGACTGGATAGAAGCAGGAAAGTACCTGGTGGGGTGTATTCAAGAACAGGCCTCAAAAAATTTATGCTGTAGTATTGCTGCCCATACCTAGAGTGATTACTAGCCTCACTTTTCAGAATTTTCAAATTGTGTCGAGCATCCCAATCAAAGGGGGAATCTGCGATTGTTTTGTATAGATAGGCGATTGCTAGCCCTATTTTTTTAGTTTTAGCGGCGGTAACAGCTAAATTATAGTGAAATTTTGGAAAATCAACTTTCTCTAAGAGATCTGAGTTTGTCATTATCCTTGTGTAAACTTCAAAAGCGTTGTCGGTCTTATTCTCTCTAATTAGAGCTTCTGCGCTAGTTAAGAGCGTTTTGAGGTCGGAAGAAGCAGTGAGTGCGCTTTCTTCTTGAGCACTAGCATACCCGAGAGTCAAAACCATCCCTAAGGCCAGGGATAGGGTGAAAACAAGCATTTTATTTCTTTGCATTAAACTAGCCATTGTCCCTAGACGATAATATTATTTTCTTATGATATCTACCGAGCAAGCTATTCAATTTCTTAGCATAAATAGTATTTCAAAAGAAGGTAATGAGGAAATAGTTAACTTCCTAATTCCTCTGTATGAGGAACTAGGCGCGAAGGTTGTTCAACAACAGGTGTACCATTCTGTTTCCGGTTTTAGCAAACGCCAGTTCAATTTAATCGGAATATTAGGGGATGACCTTGTTGATACGAAGACTTCTAAAGGCTTATTGCTGTTATCCCATGTGGACACACCTAGTGCGGGAAACTTGAGCGACTGGGATCAGTTGAATAGTAAGCCATGGGCACCCAAAAAAGAGGGAGGCAAATTTATTGGATTAGGGGTTGCTAATGCGAAACTTGATTTTTTGTGCAAGCTTATGGCATGCAGGCAATTTAGAGAGAAAAAATTATCCCAGCCTATTTACCTCGTTGCGACTTGCGCCGGAGAGGCCCCAATCCAAGGCGCGAAATATCTAACGCAATCAAATGTTCTAAACCCTAAGTATGCTTTGGTCGGCCACCCTTCGAACTTAGGATTAATCAATCGCCATAAGGGTAAACTAGTGGCTCGAATTCAGATTTCGTTTCTTTCTGTAGATAGAGACACTCAATCCTATAATTCTCGAATTACTATTAAAACTAAGGGTAGGGGGGCTTTAGTTTCAACCCCGGATTTGGGGAGGTGTGCAATCACGCAACTTCTAAAACTTTTGCGAGCATTAAAGGAAAATGACATTCGCATGAAATTGTTTTCCATAAATGGTGGTGGTGATTTCAACCGAGTAGCTGATTCATCTTCAGTAAGTATTGTTATTATGGATTCACAACTAGATGATTTTCGCCGGCAATTTAGGGAATATGTTACAAATAATCCGGATGAATATTTTGAGCCTAGCTTTGGCAGCACAGGCAGTGAGGGGATTCGGTTGTTTCCGAGAGAAGTTCTCGAATCATTGTTTGAGATTGAGAACTTGGTAAAGAGGCACAACGAAGAACTATCTAAAGAGAAAAATTCTGAATTTAGCCCGGATGTCTCGACCTGTGCGATTAACCAAATTGAGCATGATCAAAACATGATTAATATTACTCTATATTTTTCTCTGCTCCCGGAGGTATGGGCCTCGGATATGCGGAAGAAAATAGAAACTCAACTGCAGAAAGAAACTATGGAAATTGCGCAAGCCTATTCAAAGCTCTCTATACGTTATAGAACGTTGGTTTCTTCGCCTCCATTGTCTACCGATGAGAACTCCACTTTTGTCAAAACGCTGTTGGCATGTCTAGATCGTAGCGGCATTGAATCAAAGGTAATGAGTGGGTCTGCTTCTACAGAAGCTTCTTTTTTTTCAGATCAGGGTATTGCCACTGTTGCATTTGGAGCTGGTATGGAAGCGAACAATTCGCATGCACCCAATGAACAGGTTGAGGACTCGCAATTGGATGCGGCGACTAGATTCTATTCTCAGGTAATTGACTCTTTCTGCTTGCGTGGAATTTAGGAGATTGTATGGAATTTAAGACTATCGAGCTTAAGGGTGATTTTATAGCAGGTAACTACCGGAAGTATAAGGACCTGGATTTCTCTCATGAAATTCGCTGTCCAGCAAATTTTTCCGATCATGTGACTACCTTAGAAGGGTCTTATGAGGGTATTGATGAGATATTTGATGTGGCAGAGAAGTCGAAGTGGAAATGGTATAAGAGGGGACTGGCAGAACGTGTTGTTCTAGTAAGAAAACTGATCCAAGAGGTTGAGAAAAACAAAGAAGAGTTTGCGCAAACTATAAGTCGAGAGATTGGCAAGCCTCTTTGGGAGTCACGAGTTGAAGTGACCGATGGGATTGATCGCATGCGGGCTGAGATCGATCTGACAGAGAATTTACAGCGCGAGAGAGAAGTCACTGAGGAGAGAAGCTCAGTTTTACTAGATAAAGACGAAAAGCTCTTTGGGGTTAGAAGAGTGAAGCCACGTGGGGTTGTTGCAGTACTCGGTCACTATAACGACCCAATGAGTAACCCGCTCATTTATATTGTGCCCTCCTTATTACATGGGAATGTAGTTGTCTTTAAGCCAAGCAAGCGTGCCCCTGCCACTGGGCAGTTAATATGTGAAAGCATAAAAGCAATGACCTTAGATGCGGGCATATTCTCTATGATCCAAGGTGGCCGAGAAATGTCTCGTCGACTAATTCAACATCATTCTGTTGATACTGTTTTTTATGGCGGTGAGTATGAATTTGGGAAGCAGTTACGAAAGGACACTTTCGAACACAGTGGAAAGTTACTTGCGCTTGAGACCGGTGGGAAGAATCCCGCAATCGTTTGGGAAGATGCGGATATCGACACAGCACTTTGGGAAATTTTGATTGGTGCGTATATTACGGCGGGCCAAAGGCAGGAGTCTACATCTAGGCTTCTATTGCATCGAAAGATTGCAGAAAATTTTATTATAAAATTTCATAATATGGCGAAAGCCTTTGTGATTGGGAGTCCTTTTGATGAAACTAAACCGCCGTTTATGGGTCCATTAGTCGACAAAAAGACATTGGAACGTTATTTGACGTTCCAGGGTATTGCGGTGCGTGAGAATTCAAAATGCATTATGCGTGGTAAGTCGCTCAGTTTTGAACATGAGGGATACTATGTTTCCCCCTCGATTTATCTATTCCACTCCAATGAAGTTGAGGATGTAAAGAAGAGCGTTTATTTGCAGACAGAAATTTTTGGACCTTCAGTTGGTATTCATATTGTAGATGAGGTGGAAGAAGTAGTAGAGCTGGCGAACGCAACTAATTACGGGTTGTCTTGTTCAGTTTTTTCAAAATCAGAAGATATTTTTAGAAAGATGTGGGAAGGGCTTCGTTATGGTCAAATTCACTGGAACGAGGGTACCTATCGAAAGAGCACGCATTTACCTACGATCGGCATTGGCAGATCCTATAATGCGTCCCCCCTTATCGATGATTTGGCGCAACATGTTTTATATCCAGTAACTTCGATTGAAACGAAGTCAAATCGACTTAACTTGAAGAAGTTGCCGCCGGGATTGGAAAGAGGCTAGTTTTTTTTCCGCTTAGGAAAATCGATTACAACTCCTAAATGGTTCTTTTTTTTTGTAACTTTTTGTGTGATCGAGTCCAGATAGAGCCATTCGGCTTCAATTCTGTTTAGCAAATTTCTTATTTTATTGGTCATTTTGCGATGATTTATGAGGACCTTGTCTTGCCCGGCTTCTAAGTGTATGGCTTTCGTAAGGTTTCCCTTCTTAATCGGGGCATGGTCGCGGTGTTTTTCCTCCTTGCGGGTATCTTGAAGCTTACGACGAAAGTCAATCAAGCATCCCTTGGGGTCTGCGTTGGTAGCTGTATTCTTAGCGGCGCTGGATTGGCTGGCTTTGGGTACTACGGCCTCGGGCAGAGCAGTCTCAGGCACAGACCCTGACTCTGATCTTTGATCAGGAGCTTCCGCGCGATTAGCTTTCATTTGCTCGCGTTCAATGCGCTCAGCTTCAGGAGTATGCAGCCCAGCGGCCGAATCCTGGATTGGAGTGGTTTTTTTGCTCACCGGCGCCTTTCTCTCCTCGGGGGTTGGGGGCAGAAAAATAGTCCTCTCAGTAAGTGCACAAAGCCAAGGGAGAGGCACCTTCTTACTGAGGACTTATCGGTATCCGTGTATAAATCTTAAGCGAAATATTTGGTTTTTTTATAAATTGAGGGGTAGAGAGTCAGCTTGAGGGCCTGACGCGCCCCTGTAAGGGTAGCAAAACTGCTTACCCAGTCAAGCTCGGATCTGGCTGCGTACCCACATGCACTTTGCAGTCTTTGTGTCGACTTTGTTGATGATAGCAATCCACAGTTTGAGGCGAGATGCTGGACGCTCCCGCTTGTTTATTGCGGAGAAAAGGAGTATATCTATTTTTGGAATGGATTTATTTGATAAGTGCCGGAGCTTTCAAGACGATGCAGGGTTAAAGAGCGCAGGCGTGTACCCGTTTTTCCGAACCATTCAAAACGGAGCCGGCCCATCAGTAATTAGCGATGGCACAAATCGAATAATGATTGGCTCCAACAACTATCTGGGCCTCACCTCTCACCCGCGGGTGGTAGAAGCCGCGAAGCGGGCGATTGATAAGTATGGCACCGGCTGCACCGGGTCCCGGTTTTTGAACGGTAACTTGGATCTCCATGAAAAATTAGAAGAAGCGCTCAAGGCATATTTGAAAAAGGAATCTGTTTTAGTTTATGCCTCCGGATTTTTGGCAAATTTAGGCACAATTTCATGCCTAGCCGGACGAAAAGATGTTATTTTCTCCGACCGCGACAATCACGCCTCCATTGTGGAAGGGCAGTCTGCGGCACTAGGACAGACCGTAAAATACAAGCATAATGACATGAAGGAATTAGAGCGATTGCTTCGGGAGTATGAACACGTACCAGGCAAGCTAGTTGTTACCGATGGCATTTTCTCTATGACTGGACAAATCGCTAAGATGCAGGAGATCGTGCGTTTGGCAAGTATTTATGGAGCGAAGATTTACTGTGACTCAGCCCATTGTTTGGGCGTACTTGGTCCGGCCGGAAGGGGTGCCCCTTACCATTACGGCGTACAAGATGAGACAGATCTAATCATGGGAACTTTCTCAAAGAGCTTTGCCTCACTTGGCGGCTTCGTAGCCGGCGATGAAGACGTGATAAACTATATCAAGCACAAGAGTCGGAGTTTTATGTTCTCTGCCGCACTTCCACCTTCAGCCGCCGCGGCTGTATTAGAGTGCGTTAAAATTGTACAAGAAGAGCCTGCCATTATTGAACGATTATGGCGAAATGCCCGCAAGATGAAGAAAGCTTTTGAAGAAATGGGCTACGACACGATGGGCTCGCAAACACCAATCATTCCAATTTTAATTGGCGACGACCTAAGGGCGTTTGTGTTCACAAAAAAATTATATGAGATGGGGGTTTTTGCAACTCCTGTTGTTTCCCCAGCCGTTCCAAAGGGGTATGCTTTAATTAGGACGTCCTATATGACGACCCACACGGACGATGAATTAGATTACGTCCTTGATGCATTTCAGAAGCTAGGTAAAGAGATGGGCATGCTCCAGACCGCCTAGCTCAGTTGTGAGTTGAATATGACAATTGAGTTGCAGCAGTTTCATCCGGCGAATGACCGGCGCGCCCTTGGCCGATTTGTCTCTTTGCCCTTTAAATTATTTGGTGACAACCCTAAGTGGGTTCCCCCGCTTAAACTCCAGGTTCGGGAAGATTTAAATACGCACAAAAATCCTTTCTATCGACATGCAGATATTGTTTTGTGGAACGCAGTTCAAAACGGTGAATATGTGGGTAGAATCGCCGCCGTTCATGATGAGCGCCATAATGAATTTCACAAAGAGAACACAGGGTTTTTTGGTTTCTTCGAGTGCATAGATGATCAAGGCGTTGCGAATGCACTTTTCGATGCGGCCACCGATTGGTTGAGAGAACGCGGGCTTGATAAAGTAAGAGGCCCGGCCAATCCAAGCTTCAATCATACGGTTGGACTGCAGGTTTCTGCTTATGACCACAAACCTTATATTATGATGGCGCAAAACCCAGCCTACTACGAGAGGCTTGTTGAAAATCATGGCTTTGGCAAAGCGAAAGACCTACTAGCCTATGAGATGACGGTCTATCACGAATTCCCACCACGCATGACTAAACTTGCTGACCGACTAGTGAAAAAAAATCAGGTAACGTGTCGTTACATTGATATGAAGCGTTTCAATGAGGAGTTAAAGCTAATTCGGGATCTCTATAATGCATCTTGGGAAAAGAACTGGGGCTTCGTTCCAATGGACGATACGGAGTTCGATCATATGGCGAAGTCTTTAAAGAGCATGATTTGGAAAGAGCTTTGTATTATCGCTGAGAAAGAAGGGGAGGCCATTGGCTTTATTCTTTGTTTGCCCGATATCAATGAGATTCTAGTAAGGAATCGTAACGGACGCTTGTTCCCTTTTGGTTTATTCCGTCTCTTGTTTGGCCTTCGCTCTAGTATAGGCGCGCTTACTCGCACTCGCGTAGTAACTCTTGGTGTGAAGTCGAAATTTCGCAGAACTGGTGTGATGAACCTGCTTTGCTTAGAAGCTCATCGGTCAAGCCTAAAGCTTGGCCTTAAATTTGGCGAGCTATCTTGGGTTTTAGAGGATAATAAAGATATGGTTAATATCGCGGAGTTGACGTGTAAGGGAGGGCCGTACAAGCGTTACCGCGTGTTTGATAAAGCATTGCCACCTGCTTAATGGGGTGTCGCGCCGTGTTCGCGGAAATATCCTGTGATCTAATTTTGGAATGCGAATTTTGGGAATTGATCCAGGATCACAATATATGGGACTGGGTTGTGTTGAGCGCAACGGCAGCCAGCTTACTTATGTCAGTCATGAGTTGGTGGCAGTAAAACCAAAGAGTGGCGACTCACTTTCTGTACGGCTACAACGAGTTTATGGCGCTGTTCATAATGCAATTCAAGTTTGGCAACCAGATGCTTTTGCCATTGAGTCCGTGTTTGTTTCACGGAATGCGATGAGCGCGTTGAAGCTTGGGCAGGCGCGTGGAGCGGCAATTGCGGCGGCCGCAATGTGTGGCTTAGAGGTGAATGAATATAGCCCACGCGAGGTCAAGCAGAACATCACCGGAAATGGCTCCGCAACTAAAGACCAGGTGGAATATATGGTGCGTCTGCTGTTAGGCCCATCATTGACGCAAAGCAAATTTCGTCACGACGTGACAGACGCTTTAGCAGTGGCTATTTGTCATGCGCAGCATCGGCGATCTAATGATAAGTTCCCTAGCTTGGAGAGAGCTTATGATCGGACGTCTCAGCGGAACCCTGGTATACCTCGGCACTGATAAACTCATTCTAGATGTCAACTCCGTAGGGTATGTTGTTAATGTGACTAGCGCTTGCTTGCACAAGCTGGCGATTCCTATGGATAAACGCCTTACGCTCGAAATCCATCACCATGTCCGTGAAAATGCATCCGAACTCTATGGTTTTAAAACTCGTTTAGAGCATGACCTTTTTGAGTTTTTGATCGGCGCCAAAGGAGTAGGCCCAAAGCTAGCGCTAGCAATTTTATCGCACCTTTCTGGTGAGTCTCTATTGAACGCAATTCGTGCGCAAGACTATCGTTCCCTGACAGCAGTGCCGGGACTTGGTAAGAAGAAAGCCGAATATTTAGTTGTTGAGCTTCGGGACAAGTGTGAAAAACGGTTCGCCGACGTTTTGAATCAGTCCAACACAGTTATTGGAAAGGCGAGCCCAACTCAGGCAGCTCCTAAAGTGTCTGATCGAAGTGTCTTTAATGATATTGTGCTGGGCCTTGAGGGCATGGGCTTTAAGGGACAGGATGTAGACGCAATCGTTCGTAGTGTGCTAGCGGATGACAATGTATCCAGTGAGTTTTCCGAATTATTTAAACGCTGTCTCCAGCGCCTAAGTAGTGCGCAGAATAATCCAACTGGTACCCAGAATAATCCAGTGGCGGAATTTGAAAATGGAAGAACTTGAAATTAATGGAAGAGTTTGAGCCTCGTATAGTCAGTCAAGAAAACGAAACTGGTGGGATGGAATCAGTTGTAGAGCGTGCGATGCGCCCGAAGGGTTTTAATTCTTTTGTAGGGCAGACAAAAATTATCGATAATTTAAAACTGTTCATTAAGGCAGCCGTTCAGCGCAAAGAGTCTTTAGACCACACATTATTTTCTGGCCCTCCTGGGCTAGGCAAAACTACTCTCGCCCATATTGTGGCTGCAGAATTAGGTTCCAATCTTTATACGGTTAGTGGGCCAGCGCTAGATAAGAAGGGGGACCTCGCTTCTATCTTAACAAATTTGCAACCTTTTGATGTTTTGTTCATCGATGAAATTCATCGCTGTCCGATATCTGTTGAGGAAGTGCTTTATAGTGCGATGGAGGATTATAAATTGGATATCGTTTTAGGCCAGGGCCCTGGTGCTCGGACCGTTCAGATTGATCTTCCTCCCTTCACGTTGGTAGGGGCCACAACTCGTGCCGGTCTTTTGTCACGTCCTTTACGAGATCGCTTCGGCATTCGCCTGAATTTAGAATTTTATACCCCCAAAGAGCTAAAATCATTAGTGGTTGATGGAGGTCATCGTCTGGGGATGCCCGTAGCAGATGCGGCTGCTGAGGAGCTTTCCTCGCGATCTCGAGGGACTCCTCGGATTGCTCTTCGCCTTCTCCGTCGCGTGCGAGATTTTGCTGAAGTAGCTGGGCTCAAAAAAATAAACCTGGAAATCACTCGCAATGCTCTCGAACGGCTTGGAGTGGACGAGCGGGGTCTGGATACTATGGATAAGCGGGTTTTATTAACGATTATCAAGCATTTTGATGGTGGCCCAGTCGGGATCGATACCATTGCCTCTAGCATCGGTGAAGAGTCTCAAACTATCGAAGATGTCTATGAGCCTTTCCTCCTGCAAGAGGGTTTTATTCAGCGTACTCCCAAAGGAAGGGTAGCCTGTCGTGGCGCATACGAACATCTCGGACTAGACCAAAATTATAGCGGAAATTGAATTTCCGCTACCTTCAAGCCTTGACTGATTTTTGCCCTCGCGATATCAAGGGCACTCGTTTTTGGCGCGGGCCCTTAGCTCAGTTGGTTAGAGCATCTCCCTTTTAAGGAGAGGGTCGATGGTTCGAGCCCATCAGGGCTCACCAAATTTGAAATAAAAATTTTTAAGGCAAAAATTTTTGAGGTTGAGATTGAGATAAGAGTTTTTACAGTGTTCCCATCGTCTAGCCCGGCCTAGGACATCTCCCTTTCACGGAGAAAACAGGGGTTCGAATCCCCTTGGGAACGCCATTCATCATTTTCGCGCATTTCACTCATCACCTGGAATGGCTTTTTCAATTCGGGTTCTAGGGTTCTGGTTCTTCGGTTCTTCTCACTTCATGGTGGGTCAGAGCCTAGGCAACTCCCTCTTGGCTGGATGAACTTTGGTTCTTCTCACTTCATGGTGGGTCAGGACATAAAATATTTTAAGTACAGGCACT
>JAAHTH010002959.1_pt1 | contig 12227 bp, 6 predicted proteins | sample 6116091 | NCBI WGS metagenome assembly JAAHTH01 (sample SAMN13939990, study PRJNA603662) | sponge metagenome | isolation source: marine sponge | host: Mycale hentscheli | place: New Zealand | collected 2006
AATTATTTATTGATATGATGGGCCAACATTATGATAATGTTTGGGAATATACAAAAAATATAACTACTAGATGTGATGGGGATAATAGATTAGACTATGGTATATCTAAAGATATGGTGGCCGATGCTGTTAGAGATTTTGGTTTAAAATTATATGCAAATAACTTTAATACTGATGATTTATATTTAGCATTTTTAGGATTAACACCATCGGGTAGTAATTTTCCAATTGCTAATATTACGGGATCAATTGATAGTATTTTAGGTGTACCTACTGGGTCTGAATACGTGAATACACGCATATCAGCATCAAATGACATAGTACCATTAGATAATGTAAATAAAGGAATATATAAACGTATTTACCATAATATACCTTACATATTAAAAACAAAAGGTACAGTAGCTGGTATAAAAGCATTAATAACATCATATGGCATACCTGATACTATTTTAAGGGTAAATGAATTTGGGGGTCAAGATAGAATAAATGAAGAAGATTGGGATTATTCACAAAATAAATTTAATTATGCCTTAAAAGGTGATACTGCATGTTTTACATCATCCTTTTCTTTCGATACTGATTGGAATGCTTTTAAACATAGACCTAATTCTATTCAATTTAGATTTAAAACAGAAGGTATACCTACAGGATCAACTTCATATGCTGGTTCCTTTCTGTATACTCTAACTCATTGGAAAACAAATGAACCAGTAGGAATGATATTAGAATATGATGAAACTTTATTAACAAGTGGTTCATATTCAGGTGCGGTAGCTAGTATATCTCAAAGTTATGGTAATTTAAGTTTCTATCCTAATGCTAATGTTAATCCATCTAATAAAGCAACACTTACTTTACCATTTTTTGATGGTGGATGGTGGTCAGTCCAAGTAGATGGAGTTGCTGGTAATTATAGAGTAAGAGCAGCTAATTCTAAATTAAATGAAATAGCATATTCTGGGTCAGTTGAAATAACTGGAGATCAAAACCCATGGGATAATAGTACACAAATATTTTTTGCTTTAAATGATGAAGTAACTAGTTTTGCAAATAAAAGATTACACCCACTTACAGGATCATTCCAAGAAATAAGATATTATAATACACAAATAAGTAAAAGTGCTTTTGATGATTTTGTTCTTAATCCTTATTCATATTTAGGAAATCAATTTGACAAAACACCAGAACAATTAGCTTTTAGAGTAGGTTTAGGTACATTATTACAAACAGGATCAACTGAAAATGTTGCATCAGTACATCCATATGTAACAGGATCATGGGATATAACACAATCCTTTAGTAATAATAGTAGTACTGGATCTTTTGGAAATTTTGTTCCTGAATGGAATGTAAATACAGAAGAAGTATATTTTGATCAATTAGCTTCAGGTATGAGAAGTAGAAGTACTGAAAAAATTAGATTAAGTAGTGATATAATACCAGAGGGTAATGTTTTATCTGCTGCGGAATCAATTGCTCAATCTTCATTTACAACCCAAAGTTACACAGCTAACCCAGATTATTTAGAAGTAGCATTTTCACCTCAAAATCAAATAGATGATGATATAACAGGACAATTAGGTAATTTTAATATAGGAAATTATATAGGGGATCCAAGACAAATATCACAATCACTTTATAATAATAAATACCCAGATTTAGTTTCATTAAGTGAAGCTTATTTTGAAAAATATATTACAAGTTATGATGTAAATGATTTTATCAGATTAATTAAATTTTTTGATAATTCATTATTTAAAATGATTAAAGATATTGTTCCTGCTCATACTACTTTAACATCAGGTGTAGTAATAAAACAACATATCTTAGAAAGAAATAAATATAGACAACCTCAAATGTCATCTTCATTTGAAGACCATTCAGGTTCTATAAAACCACAAGCAAGAAATTATAGTACAGGTTCTTTAGGTTACCCACAATATAGTACTCCAAGTGGATCAGCAATTTATACTTATAAAGTAGGAACTGGAGGTTCATTTGAAATATTTAATAGTGATACTCTTTATCTATCAGGTTCACAAGGCCTAGGACCAAATAATGAGTTTGGTATGACACAAAGTTGGTTCGATACATATCCAACAAAAACGGGATCTATTAATTATCCAAGAGATGATCAACGTGAATTTTATAATGGTGAATTTAGTGGATCTAGTATACCAGTAGAATTAAATGAAATTTGTAGTGCTTATTTTGGTATTGAAATGCCAGAAGATTTCTTATATTTTGTTCAATATTTTGATTCAACAGGATTAATAGGTAATCAAATGGATGAAGGTACATTTTTAAGTAATAATACCGTTCCTGGATTAGGTAGAGCATGGTTATGGAATGATGGAAATAAAGTTAAATATATTAAGATTAATTTAACATCCGCTAATGGAAATACTTTAAATGAATTCTTATCACAATGTGAATTTGTAACTTTTGTATTAAGTGGAGCTAGTGATGCAGCAGGAAATTTATTACCAAATGGTCCTCAAACTTTTTACATAGAAGATGCATCAATAAATAATTTATTAGGTTTTGCATTAATGGATATATTTCAATTACCATCTTCAACAGCAGTTACTTCTTACGATTCATTATTTGCAAACCCAAATTTCTCAGCAAGTGCTGATTATGTTTGGGAAGCAGCACAAGGAACAGAAAATGAACCAGGATTAGTAGCAGGTGATATATTATTAGCAAATAATGAAACAGCATCAGTACCTCAAGGATTCTTCCCAGGTACTGCTTCCAATTTCCCAACAGAGCAATTTTTTAGAGGATGGTATGATGCTGGACATTTTGAACAAACAGGAGTATTTAATAATGGTAATGGTTTATTACATGATAATCTACAACAATTTAATACTGGTGCTCGTGAACAAGATTTTGATGATCAAGTTTTTAGACAAGGGAGAGGACAAGCTTTTACACCATATACTCATTCTGTAGTACCATGGTTTATGAATGCATCTGCATCATACAAAACAATATCATCATCAGCATTTAGAGAATTAGCTACATTAAATACTGACACAGGATCTTTACCAGGAAATGTAGAATTAATAATGTCATTCGTTTCAGGTGCAAATGCACCAACTTCTGAATCAATGGTTAGATATTATTATGTAAATTCTGAAAATGCTATTTATGTATCAGGTTCAGATAAATTAGATTCTATTAAAAATGCAGCAATTTCTCCTGTAGTAAACGATTATCGAGTAGCGGAAATAGTAGAAGAAGGTAATGGAGGTTTTGGAATTTATAATGTAAATAACCCAGGGTATTCTCATCAATTTCCATTTGTTCCTTTAGGTTTAGACATACCAGTTCTTAATGATAATGCTTTATATGTTTATAGAGGAGATGCTGCAATAGGAACAGGTGACGGTTCACAACAAAACCCAAGTAATTTATTTAGGTATAATAGATATATGCATAGACCATTTAAAATGTATATTTTAACAGAAACAGGATCGGGAACACCTTCTATACCTTATTCTCCATATGATTTAACAGATAGAACAGATTTTGGTTGGATACCTACTATTAATGGACGTGCTGGAACTGATTTAGCTAAAAATGGAAACAATTTTTCTGGATCAGGAATATATTTACAACTATTAGAAACAGGATCTGTATCTGGAAGTTTTGAGGTATATAGTTCAGTAAGACAAGTAAGAGCTTGGACACTTACAACATATACTAAACTTCTCCCACCACCAGGAAGTGGTTCATTTTGGTCAATTTCACAATCCGATGGTACCCCAGTTACTAGAATTTATCAAGATAGAGGTGTATCACCAAATTTAGGGCCACAACAATCTTCTGTACTACCAATAGGAAGTTATCAATATACTTCTAGTGATTGGCAGGGATTACCTAAAGATGCTGGAAATTCACATTTTGGTTTAGTAACTGATTATGGAGATTATGTATCTTTTAATTATTGTATCCATGCAAATGAAACAAGTTTAATTACTTTACTTTATGTTAATACAAATCAAGATCAAGTTTCAATACAAATACCTGCTGATACTGACCCAACAGTACGTGGTAGATGTTTTACAGTTCAAGCAGCAATAGAATTTGGTTTAATATTTACAGGAAATACTTTTTCAATAACCCCAACAATAACACAAAATTTTGTTTCAGGAGTTACGCCTTTTGCTGATTTTACTACTAAAATAAAAGATATTTATATTCAATATTCATCATCATTATCTGCAAGTGAAGCGGGTACATATACTTTTGAATCAGTTCCATCAAATAATCTTTCATTAACAGCATCAGCAACTTTAAGTTCATTTTCAGGATCAGCATTTGATGCTACAATATATGGATCAGGAGTATACGGTACTAGTACATATGGTGGAGGAGCAGGTTTAGGGGGAGGTCCAACATGGACAACAGCTTCATTAAATTTATATTTTAAAAGTTCTTCACAAGCAACACCTGGATCATTAATTCATACTGCTGAATGGTATTCTGATACTTTTGGAACAACAGGAGCAGAAATTTTCTTATCAAAATCTATAGATTATACTGATCCTACAGGTGAAGGAGTAGCTATTGATATTAATGATAGATTATCATTATCATTATCTGTTAATAATGGAGATCATAATGGATTTAATATATCAAGTAGTTTAATAGCTACTGAATATAGTATGAGTATTACAAGTTCAACACTAGATGACCCAGGACCTGTTCCAACAATATTTTCAGATTTAACAGATTTTTCTAGAGCATTTGATTGTCAACCTTTATTAAATAATTATCAAAATGATAGATTAAATTCAGTAGTAATGGCTGTTGATTATTCAACAAATATAATGACACCTGTTAATTTCAATGAATTAGTGGTATTCTCAGCTTCTAGAGCAGCTATTCCAGATTCATTTTATTCATCTAAAGCTAATATAATACCTAGGTATTTAGGAAGTAGATTAGATTCAGCAAGAATAAATTATTATACTCCAGATGATACAATTGCAAATGATGGTTTAGGTCAAGTACCAACAATTAATCATACAAATGCTTATATAGGATTCTTTACAGATATTATAGATCCATATCCAGTAGTAAATAACAAAACTAGTTATTATATAAAATATTTAATTGATAGTGAAGGACAATTATTTGATCCAGGTTTATCAGCAGCAAGTTATTATAATTTAATTGGTACTTTTAAAGATAGAGATGGATTCCTTCCTTCAGAAACAGAAACTATTCAAACAGTTCCAACTGCAGTTTCAGCTGCTGTAAGAAAACCACAAAATAGAACGGGAGAATTAGCACCTGAATTAGCAAGATTAGAAGCATATGCTGGTGTATATAGATCAGGTGTAAACCCAATACCTGTTATCTATAGTCAAACTAGTAGTAATGGTTATGTTTCAGAAATTCCATTTACGGGATCAGGAATATTAACTTCTGAGAATCTATCCAAATATTCAGATTATGCCTTTGTAGCACAATCTGATGTATCGTTCCCAATTGGTAATGCTTCAGGAGTAGGAGCTGCAGGAACTAGATTTTTATCAAGTTCTGCTTATTTACCTGCTAAAACAGGAAACCAATCATATGGTGGTGTTCCTATTAGTGAAGGTGGAGATTATTCAGTTGGTGGAATACCAGTATTTATGGCACCTGAACAAATAACTAGTATAGGCCAAATAGCAACTTCTAGTTATAGTCCAACATCAGTTACAGGATCGATGTTTTTCTTAGGTAAAAATCCAGCATTAGGGGGTCAAAGTTTATTTGATGCAAATACACCAGGTTACCCAAATAACCCAACAACTTTAGCTCAAGGACAAGCTTTAAGTGATGAATTTACTATTTATTCAACCTTTACATTTTATACAACTGGATTACCTTTTAGATCAACTTCAAACCCAGTAAACTCACCAAATGGAAATGGAAATACATTAGGACATTTCCAAATGTGTTTAATGAGAGGAGATAATGCTGAAGATTTTGGAGTTACTTCATTTTCAACAAGGTTAAAAATAGTAGTTGAATCTGTAGAATTAAAAATACAGAAAAATATAGCTTCAAGTATGGATAATGCTCAATACTTAAATGTATCAGCATTAAATACTCCTAATGCCCAATCATGGTCACAACCATCTCCTAATGGAATAAGAGCAAATATATTTAATCTAGAATTTATGGGAACTTATCTAAGAGATTCTATTCGAGATGCAGGTGGTGATGATGATGATTGGGTAGCAGATCCAGAACCAGGAGGAGGATCAGATGGTGTAGGTGGTGATAGAAGATATCAATGGACTGTAAAAATAAGAAGTAATGAAACATTAGAATCAGGTTATTTCTACAGATGGCAAATGGGTGGATATATTAATAACTTTAATCAAACAAATCAAGATTATTGGACAAGTAATGGTAGATGGCAAAGAGGATTTATGCCTAACATTCCACAAACAGGAGTAACTTCAGATTTAGTACAACAACGATTAGAAATAAGAGGTTTAAAAACAGCAGCAGCTCAAGGATTTAATAGAGCACCTTCAACTTATTTCTTCTTATCAGGATCAGGAAGATATCAAAAAGATGGTGATCCATACGCACCACCAATAGCAGAACCATTTGGTAGTGGTAGTGTATTGTTAATGTCATCATCAATATTAAATGATGCTTATAATAATAATTTTGCAGCTGGAGATTTAGATTATCAACAAGGACCTAACGCTAATTTCCCATTTAATCAAGAACCAGATTTTATTACATTCCCTCCAATTCCTGTAGATTTTGATATTAGAATAGGAGATGAAATTAGATTTGAAAATGATGAAAAATTATCATATAGAATTATAGGACCAACACCACAACCAAAAAGTATTGTTGAAACATTTGATATGGTATCAACTCAACAACCAGGTCAGAAAAAACCAATGTTAAGATTAGAATTAGATGGTATTGTACCACCTACTACAGATGTTGACTTTTTCTTAATAAGAAGGTTTGAGAACTCAAGAAATCTTGTTATATTGGATCAACAAAAACCTTATGGTGTAATAAGAACAGGATCTGTATTAGAAGTAGAAAAATCATCAGCTCCTGGAATTTTAAGACCTGAGTTTTTAATACCAGAATTAAATGGAAGTCCAGATAAGATATTTGATGATTTACTAGAAAAGAAAATTTTAACTTAATAATGATAAGAATATTTACTTTTATCATATTTATAACATATATAACAATATTTATATAAAAACACAACATGGGATACTTAAATAATAACATAATTACAGTTGATGCTATTCTTACTAAAAAAGGTAGAGAAACATTAGCTAAAAACGATGGTTCATTCAGAATCACACAATTTGCTTTAGGAGATGATGAAATTGATTACACATTATATAATGTAAATCATCCTTCAGGTTCTGCTTACTATGGTCAAGCCATAGATGGAATGCCTTTATTAGAAGCATTTCCTTTAGAACAACAAATAATGAAGTATAAATTGGTAACTTTACCAAGAGGAACAGCTAAAATGCCTATATTAGATTTAGGTTTTTCTGCAATTACTTTACAACAAGGTGCTCAATTAGCAGTTACTCCTCAAACACTAAATTATTTAGGTAACGACCAGATATTTGAAACTAGTGGATATGTAGCAACAATTGCCGATGTAAGAACAATGGCAACATATGAAGGTGTAGGAATTAGCTCAGCAGCAGCAACAGCACAAAATTCAACTTCAACAACAACATTAGGAACTAACGTTTCATCAACAGTAATTGGTACTCAAATTAATTTAAGAGCTACTACAATTAATACATTGTTTGGTAGTAATTCAACATTATTAACTACTTTAACAGTAATAGGATTAGATAGTGGTGCTAGAGCAACAGTACCTGTAACAATAACTAAAGTAGCAACTACTTAAAAATAAAATAAATGAGCTTTAAAAGACTAGACCCAGAAGATTTTTTAACAAGTGCTCAAGCAGTATCACAAACTGTTTGGTCCAATAACGCCTATACTTTAGAACAATTTTTTACATCTTCTACTCAAGCGGCTTCCGTTTCAGGTAAATATTATTTAAATGTGTATAATACAGCTTCAAATTTAGATGGTGCTGTTACACAATTTAATGTAGCATTTGGTGATTCAACAGGAAGAGGAACAGTATTATATAATTCAGATGTTGCAGGTTATTCTCCAAGTAGAACAATATATGGTCAATATAGATCATTAATGTTAGAAGATGAAAATGCTGAATTTAACTTTGGAGGAGTTGAAAGTACTTATTTTTATGCTGTAAGTATTGAAAGATCAAGATATAAAGAAAGTTTACTACCAGGAAGTTTAAATTTATTTTTAAGTGGTAGTTCAACAGCAGCGGGTACATTAACAAATTTACAATTAACTGATAATTCTGGTATGGTAACAACACCATCATATTTTGGTGTACAACCTTATTATCAAATTATTAGTGGTTCTGGAGGTATAGCTTATAATAAAACATCAGGTACAAATAGTAATAATAGTGGTTATACTAGAGAATCAGGATCATATGGTTTATTTTTTCCAGATACAGCTACTTTATTATTAAATGGATCAGCTTTAGATTTAGCAGATAATATGGGTATTAGTTTAACTACAGGATTAGCAAATAATTCAGATCAAGATAACCCAGCTAAATTATCCGAAGCTATTTCAGGTAGTGCTCGATTCCAAATGAATTGTCAAGAAACAATAACATCAGATTTTGTATTTATTAGAGCAAGAAATTCAGAATTTAATTACTCAGAAAATCCTTCATTTATATCAGGTTCAACTGGTGAAGTAATTTTTAATTATTTTATTAATAACCCACAAGTATATCCTACAACAATTGGTTTATACAACGACGGAAATGATTTATTAGCAGTTGCTAAATTATCAAGACCAATATTAAAAGATTTTACAAAAGAAGCTTTAGTAAGAGTTAAATTAGATTTTTAAAAATGAATGGCGGCTTTCAAACAATTCAATGCACAAGATATATTAATATCTCCACTGGAGGTAAATAAAAATTTTTCCTTTCAAGGAGATTCTGAGCTAACAGCCTCTAATGTTGGAATTGATAGATTTTATGGAACTAATGTAAATATAACAGGATCAGGAGGAACAGGTTATATTACTCCTTTATCGCAATCATCAGTTTACAATTCAGCAAAAGAATTATATTATTCCAATTATATATCTTCAAGTTATGGTGATAGTATTACTACAGCTAGTGTAATATTAGGTTCGGATCCTTCAGGAGATGTATTAGTAGGACCAAATAGTTCAAGAGGTAGATATTATAATTATTTAAATACTACTTTAACACAATCTAGATCTTTTCCAACATCATCAGATGAACATATTTTAACATGGTCAATTCCATCTAAATTATATGGTGATTTTATACAACCAGAATCTTTTATATTAGAATTTAATAATATTGGTGGGGCGGTAAATGCCGAAATTACAGATGATGGTAATGGTAATTTACTATCAGCAAGTGTTAATGTAGGTAATATTATATACCAACATGGTATAGCGATATTAACACAACAAGAATTTGAATCTCAGAGTTTAGAAACAATGTATTCAAGTTCTAATGTTACTTGTTCATTTTCAAGTTCATTTGAAATATAAAAAACACAATATAAATGTAATAAAACAAAAGAAGAAATTAATTATTCATTAAATAATAGCGTAATTTCTGGTAGTACAGGTAATACTTTATATGATTATGCAACATCATCATTTTTTGAACCATATATAACAACAGTAGGAATGTATAACGAACAATATGAATTATTAGCAGTAGGTAAATTAGCTCAACCCTTACCTTCTTCTAGAACAACAGATACAACAATTTTAGTAAATATAGATAGGTAGCAATATTTATAACAAATAACCATTATGCCCAAAACATTATCAAATACAGGAATTGCAGTTAATGAAACTATTTACGCAGCTAATGTAACTCAATCCATAGATGCTTTTACAGCAGCTGAGGCATATCAAGTAGATATTTCAGGTTCTTTATCAGTAACGGGTGGTTTAAATGTTACTGGTGTAGGTTCTACTGGTTTTAAATTTGTTAATTTACCAGATGGAAATTTTACTAATGTATTAGTAAATCAACCATCAACAGGGTATACTTATGTAACAGGATCTGCAGGATTAAATGTAGGTAACGTTACATTAACACGAAACGAAACAACACCATCAGGAGTGGTGGGACAATTAATGGCTAGTGGTAGTGCCACAGCTTGCAAGTTATATTTTCATAATGGAACTGAATTTAAAGAAATAGCATTCGTATAATAAAGAAAAATCTGTGAAGAATTTAAAACAAATATTTACATCAGGAAGTGATCAGATAGATCAGGGGTATACTATTGAATCATGGCATGTATCTCAATCAGTAGCTGCTTTAACAGGACAAGAAGCATATGAAATAACAGTTTCAGGTTCTCTTATAGTAACTGGTTCAACTGCTTTTGATGGTGTAGTAGAAATGCCTGAATTAAAAGAAACTAGTGATGCAGGTTTTAAAGTAGTTTTAACAGATACTTCAACAGGTAAATTATTTTACACAGGTTCATTTCCAGGTAGTGGTCAAGATGGAACGTCAGGATCAAGTGGTACCTCAGGTACAGATGGAACTAGTGGATCTTCAGGAACTTCAGGTACAGACGGAACAAGTGGATCTTCAGGTGTAAGTGGTACTTCAGGTACAAGTGGTACAACAGGAGCAGATGGAGATAAATATGCAACAACTTCAACAACATCTCATGTATTAGGAGATGCAGGATCATTAGTAGTAGGTACAGGTTTAGCATATACAGTAGGTCAAAGAATTAAAATTGTTTATGATGTAAGTAATTTCCAAATAAGTTTAGTTACAGGATATGATACAGGAACTGGAAGTATAACTTTTGCAGCTCCTACAACAACAACAGGATCAGGTACATATACTTCATGGTCTGTTAATTTAGATGGAGCAGCAGGTGGAGATGGTTCTTCAGGAACAAGTGGTACTTCAGGTACAGCAGGTTCAAGTGGTTCATCAGGTACAACCGGAACTTCAGGTTCAAGTGGTACTTCAGGTACAGATGGTACATCAGGATCATCAGGTGCACAAGGTACAGGTGGTACTTCAGGTACAAGTGGATCTTCAGGACGATCAGATACATATGCTACTACTTCTACAACAAGTTTTACTTTAGGAAATTCAGGTACAATAACAGTAGGAATTAATTTAGCATATACTATAGGACAAAGTGTTCTTATTGTTCATAATGTTAGTAATTACCAAGTATCCCAAATAACTTCATATGACACCGATTCAGGTGTATTGCAATTTGGAGCTCCAACAGAAACAATAGGTTCAGGAACATATTCTTCTTGGACTGTTAACTTAGCAGGTTCAGCAGGTGGAGATGGTTCTTCAGGAACTTCAGGTTCATCTGGTTCAAGTGGAACAGCAGGAACTTCAGGTTCATCTGGTTCAAGTGGTACTACAGGTACAAGTGGATCTTCAGGATTATCTGGTACATCAGGTACTTCGGGTTCATCAGGAACTTCTGGAACATCAGGAACAGATGGTACATCAGGTTCAAGTGGTTCATCAGGAACAACAGGAACAGATGGTACATCAGGATCTTCAGGATCAAGTGGTCAAGTAAACCAAGGTATAACTTATGGTTTTAGTACTAATACTAGTACAAATGCTACATTAGAAAAAGAAATTAGGTTTAATAGTGGAACTTATGGATCAGTTACAACAGTAGCTGTATCACAATTAGATTATAATAATTTAGATCAATCAACAAGATTATCTAATGATAATATTTCAAATATAGTAATAAACCAGGAAGCAGCAAATTCAGCTTCATTTAATGCACAAGTAACTAATATATCTAATGATGCAGGTGATAGTGGAGAATTAACAATATTTACAATTACTTCAAATGGATTTACTAATGCTTTTGTAAATGAAGAAAGAGTAGTACTTCAATTATCATATGGTACTTCAGGTTCATCAGGAACAAGTGGTACAGATGGTACTTCAGGAAGTTCTGGAGCAGATGGTCCATGTGGTTCTTGAGGATCTTCTGGTTAAGATGGTACATGGGGAAGTTGGGGGGCGAGGGGGGGGGGGGGGGGGGGTGTTGTGTGGGGTTGGGGGTGGTTTGGTTTTT
>JAAHTH010000213.1_pt1 | contig 12223 bp, 15 predicted proteins | sample 6116091 | NCBI WGS metagenome assembly JAAHTH01 (sample SAMN13939990, study PRJNA603662) | sponge metagenome | isolation source: marine sponge | host: Mycale hentscheli | place: New Zealand | collected 2006
CTAGGAATAACCTCGTCAATAATATATTTGACGTGAGGTATTACCTTGCGGGTCAGTTCTGTTGTGGCTGCTTCGTACCTTCCCTCTAGGAGAAAGTTGCGCCACTCTGTCATTAATTTTTTCATTTAAGTTCTTTATTTAGGGCAGTAAAAACATTCCTGACTGATGTCAGAATATCTTTAGATTTAACATTTTTACTTCCAAGCTTAATAACCTCTCTGAGGAATGCCTCAAACTCTACTCGGCTATTTACTTTACCCAATAGATCTTCAAGACCAGATACGGCACCAAGTCGAGTTTTTACTTTTTCAACATCCGCTTGTTGAGCGGCGGGCTTGGGTTTATTAGCCTGCTGCTGTTGAGTTTCTACCTCTTCGTTTATCAGACCTCTCAAGTATCCTTTTGTAATTTTCATTTTATTCTCCGTAGCCAGAAATAGTTCTTTTATCAAACTCTCGTGCAATATATTTTTGTAGTAAGGTGGTGACATCCAAATCTTCTAGCCTTCTTTCATCAGACTCGTCTTTAAGCTCTTGTCCTAAAACTTTTAGAAAAGCATTTTCAATAGTGTCATCAACAATAGCCGACACCTCGTCATCAACGTTTAAGAAATCCAAGGCGGTATTTGTTTTTTTCTCATCAGGCATTTTGTAAGTTGACCTAACTAGATCAAAGATCCCCTTGGCAGTTCCTGCTCCAGGAATTGCATCCAATAAGGCACCTACAGCAAAATCTTTCAGCGCACTTTTGCCTTGACCACCCCTCTTGGATTGGATGGCTAGTTTAAGGGCTCTCTTCAGGTCACCAATAGTATTAAGCTGGCTTTCCTGTTCATTGACGAATTGTCGCCATTCTGTCATTAATTTTTTCATCGTGTTTGTACCGTGTAAGTTTTTTGCTCACCGCCTCCAAATGTATCTGTTTTGAAATCGTCCTTGCGCATAACAGTAATTACTTTTATGGTGTCCGGACCTTTTCGCATATCCAAAACTGCTATGACATTGAGTGCTGGGACCTTACCTTTGCCAACCATACGAATATGGAAAGGCTCGTCGTTGCCGAGTTCGCCGTTGGCATAGTCCTGAATAATTTTGCCGATGGCCATCTCAACTGCCTGGATGATGGCTTTGTTGGAAATCTTTTCATCGTGGCGGTACTGTCGCTCTTTACTATGCCTGGTGCTCTCAAGGTCGGTATCTTTCAAATTCAGAATAACATTGACACCACGAACTTTTGTGCTATATGCTTGTTCAGCATCTAGGTCAGCCATCTTCTCTTCTTTTATGGCTGCTCGTCCAACTGTAACAACGCTTGTTCTATCTCTCTTGTCGGTTACTTCTATCTTATAAGACTCACCATCAAATGATAGGACTTTGCCTTTGTTGGCGGGAAATAATCCACGAGGGAGTTTTACTATTTTTCCTACTAGACTTTTATCTTCTGTGAGATGTTGTGCCGGTCGTCCCTGTTTTACCCAGTCTTCAACAACAAATACTTTTTGGTCTTCCGACAAATTCCAGAAAACCGCCTGCGACTCTTCACTGAGACGGGAGGCGTATTGCTTGTAGATCTTTTCATTTACTTTGTGGACTTTTTGAAAGTTCCGCCACTCGGTCATTAACTTTTTCATTACTTGTCTCCGAAGTTGTTTCTTTCCTGCCACTCATAGGATACACTGTCTTCTTTAATTGGTCCGCCTTTTGCCCAAGTATAACAGGAACGGGCTGAATGGCATTTGAAATGGTGCATCCAACAATAACCAAGTCTACCATCATCGTCAGATGTTACACCTGGCATACACTCATCCATTCGTGGGGAAATATCAAAAGCAGTGCAATTTCCGCAGTTGGACTTTTTGGCTGCTTCTTCTGTTGTATCCCAATACTTGGCGATGTCTTTCCAGTAATCACCTGGCTCATCGACATTTAAAGGTCCATACTTGATGTGCTTTGCGTGGATAGCTGCATCACGGTTCCTAGTGTTAAGCTTTAGGTCTTGAGTTGCTGGTGGGCAAACAAAATCCTTTGCCGCACCAATAACAACTTTCATTTCTTCTTGGAGAAAATTTCTCCACTCTGTCATTAGTTTTTTCATTACCATGCTTTACACGACCAATAGCCAGCCTTAGTTTTGTCACCCTTTTTCATCTTATCTGCGCAGTTATGACGGGCACGGAAGTTTTTCCGGGCTTCCGGGTTGGACTTTCTAATCTTCATGTCCGGGTCGCCAAAGTTTACCTTGACTACGTTTCCCTTTTTGTTCTTGACATAAACTTTAGATTTCTTTACGTCGCCTTGCATGGGCTTGTTAAGTTCAACCTTGCGTCCTTGATATTCCGCCTCTTCAATAACATCATCCCAGAACTCCACGTCTTCGGCAAGTGTGCCGTCGTCATAGGTGGCATCCGAAATATGATAATACTCTTCTTCTTCGTTCAGGAACTGCCGCCATTCTGTTAGTAATTTTTTCATCCTTTTTTACCTGCCTTTGATTTTTTGCCGTAGTTGCCTCGCTTGCTACACGCTGATGGTGTAGGACGGCACTTCGGATATTTTGAGCGTTTTTCATCTGTGGAGCGACCACAAGCACTACATTTCTTTTTACCAGTCTTCTTGTCTTTACGACAAGTGTTACAATCTACCCAGCCCTTTTTTTTACCGGGTGCGCCTTTACGACCAAACCACTTGCGCAGTCCTTCACTGTCGGCTTCTTTAAGTTTTGAGACTTCTTCTTCTACAAGTTGGCGGAGGTAATCGCCCTCAAGACCTTCTTTTTTACTATTGCCCCAGTTGGCTGCGCCGACCTTTCGGCACTTCACAAGAGCGCCAGAAGCGTAAGCAGAAGGCCATACATCATAGCGTGATTTCACTTTATGATAGCAGGCGTCTTTTTTACCACCCTTCTTCTTTTTTTTCTTCTCGTCAAGTAAGGCTTCTTCCACCATACCCCGGAGTTGAGAAATTGTTACTTTCATTCTGTGCCCTCATGCCATTAAAGCAATCTTGAATAAATAGGCATCAGAATCAATAAAAGGCGCATCTTCTTTGCGCTGCTGGAAAACATCCTGGGGCATCTCGCCGATGTCTTTATAACCGGAGGTGTCCATAAATCGAACTTCTACGTCATAAGCCAGCAACGCTTTTACAAGTTTCATTGCTTTTTTGTGTGCGTCAGCATCCAGCCCCAACAGGACAGGTGTGTCGTTTTTTACAATCTTCCTGAATAGTCTGCTATCTTCTCGCAGGGTTGAGCCAAGCAGTGGGATGCTGTTCTCGCCAGCAACGATTGCATCAAACACACCCTCAACCAGAGTGACTTCTCGTTCCCAGTCAATCAGCAGTTCGTTGAAGATGATGTCTTTGTTACCTGGTCCGTTCATATACGGAGGCCAGATGTTCGGGTCATATGTGCGGGACGTAAAAAAGTTACAGTAACCTTCGTCGTCAAATGATGGGAGAATAATTCTATTTTTGTATTCCCCAGAAGCGCAGTAGCCAATCTTCCAATAAAGGACGTCTTTCTGTTCAACGGCACGTTTGCGTAAATAGTTTAGGGGAACTCTTGCCGAGGCAGGGTGAGAACGACCAGTAAGCGTTTGAAACTCATTTGGAAGGTCCAATCGTTGGCTAGTTTCTTCTTCCTTGGCAAACAGGTTGTCTAGGTCGCCTAGTTCAATATCGGCGTCAAAGTCTTTCCATCTATGGATGTGACTTACATCGCCCCAGCGCCTGACAAGGCGTCGTAAATTTTTAGTACGCCAGTCACATGCCCAACACTTGGCAACATTCTTGTCAAAGTTGACTGATAGTTTCTTTTTGTGATGACTGCAACATCGGGAAGTGTAAAGATATTCCTTGCCTTGGCGGGATGGTCTGCCAAGGATTTCATCAAGGATTCTTTTTTTCTTCGCCGAGTTGGGATCGTTAAGCAATTATAGTCCGAGTTCTTTGAGTTGCCTAATCGTATTATCCACGTCATTGGGATTATGTTTAATAGCGATGCCGCCACCCTCACGGAACTCGTTGACATACTTATCACGGTCGTCAATCAGAAGTCCCTGTTTTCCTTTCCAAACTCCGTAGGGCTTCTTGCTGTCAGAAAGATTGACTTTTTCAACTGGGACGCCCAGTTCTCGCTCAACCCACATCCGCTTGCCAACCTTGGAACCTTCTGCCATCGGGGCTGACAAAATCTCCAACCCTGGGATGTCTTTGATATAGTCCCAAAGTTCTTTACCGCCACGCTCCCACTCAAGGTTTGCCCACAGATCAACGTCGTTTTCTACAAGACGATACATAAAGTCTCGGACCCGATAGTTCCGAGGCAGGCTCTTCTCTTGATCAGACCGAGCAATATGCCACTTGTCAATCTCGACATCCCAGCCGCCGATCTCTTTGGCAGCCGAACGGGCAAGTTTGTGATCAGGATGATCTGGTTGATCTTTTAGTTCCTGAAAACGTTGGTTCATAAATTTTAGAACGCCACCCTCGAAATTGACGAGGACACCATCCATATCGCTAAAGACTTGGTAACTCATAGGAGCACCTCCCTTCAACACTATAATACCATATGTTCTTAGTAGGTCAAGAAGTTTTTTTAATCTTCTTTGGCATCAAGATAGGCTGCTACAGCCATCTCTTGCTTTTTCTTTTTTGACTTGCCTTTAAATTGTGGGGCGTCAGAATCACGAAAGTCCTTAACATAATCACCAGCGGTGGCGTCCTTGTCAAGTTTCTCCCCCATCACATGATCATATTCAAGATAGTGCTTGACGGCTCCAATGTAATCAGCTATTTTTGTCATCTTACTTTGAATCCAGGCTGGGAATTCTTGTCCGTCTTCGATCATATCGAAAATAGCCGTAGCATATTCGGCTGTCTTAAACATCTGACGTTTTGCCATATTTCCTTCATGATCTTCTTTATCATGAGCAGTGTCTACTCCCATATCAATAGACTGCATGTCGCCGCAAGCTTCAGAGATTTCTTCTTTTATTAGGGTCCTTAGGACTTCAGGAGTTATTTTCATATAATAAATAGTACGTTAATCTACTAAAACTATCTTTTCAGTCAGGAAACCATCGTTATCTATATTCCGAATAATAAATTCTCCAGCACGGGCAATAACTACTGCGTCCGCACGATCGTCTACACCTTTTTTATCGTTTTTTCTACCTCTAGCCATTTCATATGTGAAAGCGGTTTTTTCCTTTTCTATCACAGCTTCCATCACCATCTTTTTTCTTTGTGGTCCCTTAGTTCCCCTGGGGAATGATAAGCCATACATAGATCGTGCCTTTTTGACGTTTATGTAAGTGGGTTCTATATCTAAACACTCAAAACACAACCAGGATACAACACCATTAAACTTAGCTAATTTTATAATTGTGTCTGCCCGTGATCTACCGGGGAAGAATTTCTTTAAAGCGGTCTCAATAAATATTTGCTCAATGTTATATTCAGACCTCAAAGAATGTAAGAATGCGCCAACATTTTCTGCTTTTTCATAAATATTTGTCATTTTAGATAAATCCCAATGTGTGGAATATACCAAGCTTCGAGTAGTGGGGCACACTACCGCAACCCCAATAATGGTTGTCGAAATGTCAAGTCCTAATATCATAAAAGAAGTATATCAGAAATCTAGCTTTAGTTTAAATGTATAAGAGTCTTCTGGCTGCTTCATAACGGGGTTAGCCACTTTTGCTATTGCTATTAAATTCTTTTCATCGTCAAAAATACCTATTTTACTGATAAAAGTCTGCTTTATAAACTCACCATCGTAACGGCAATACTGACTCTGAATAGTGTTTTTGATAGATAAGTTATCTGGCTCCACATAAGTGCCGCTTGTTACGTTTGAGTTATTGCGCCAGTCACCATTAGAAGAACTAATCCAAGTAGGATTTTGAGAGTTTGTTAATTGTCCTGGCTGGACACTGGCAAACATAGTCATCACAGGTACATCGTTTGTCGCTCGAAATGATATATTATATACGCTTGAACTTGGGGGTACCTGAGAACTAGCAGAACCCGTGTAAGCTCCAAAATACTTCCATGATGGTTTTAGCAATGTAGTTTTATCAAAAGTATATGTATCATAGTTGTTATTGCTTATAGCCGCACTAGAGGTAAGCAAAAGAAATCCTTCATTATATAAAACTACCCCGACGGTTGATCCACTGGTCAGCCCCATTGTGGATATAAGTTCGCCGTTTTGTTTCTCATCTTTTGCTTCATCCATTAATGAACCACTAAAATAAAACTTAAGGCTTACGGATCCCTTTTTTATACCCGAGTCATAAAATATCGATGGTATACTAATCATATTAACATCACCAGTAACATAATTTCCAATGTACTCATAGGCATTGGACAAGTAGCGGTAATAATTCATTGTGTTTTGCAAGGCAATCATTCTTTTTCGAGCAGCAAAATAACTATCTGTAGACCCAGCAGTTGAAGTAGGCAGTGATGCTGCGGCAATCATTTCTCGCTGAAGACTCGCAGTCATGGGGTAGGTACCTGTTATTATGGTACCTGGTAAAGTTTGGTTATATGTGGAAGTACTTACATTATTGAAAGTAAAAAAGGACTCACCCTTGATTATATAAGGATATATTAATGCCTGACCATTACCTGATCGATCTACATTTATCTCATGTAAACTGATTGAACCCGTGGGGACATCTGAGCCTTGGTAGCGGGCATTATTAACATAGGCTGAACCACTAAACATGGTGACCTCATACAGAGCATGAGTAGTCATCGTGTTACTTAGCTTATCTTCTGATCCAAAGCGGTAGAGATACGGCACTGCGGACCTCCACTAATAGTCTAGTCGGACTCGTAAGGTAAACTCATTTGCAGATGTCTTTTTGAGAGGTTCGCTGAGTTTTGCTACAGCGAGCATTTCGTTATTGGCACCATACAAACCAACGGTAGTAATGTAAGAAGTGGGCTGATCAGTTGGCTGCTCTTTGACCCTAATCTTACTGGCTGTCAAAAAAGTAGGGTTACTGCTGTAGTTAAAGTCGTTAGCATTAGCTCGGCAGAAATAAATTGTCGAGTTCAGTTCGGTAGTGTTTGAGAACGAAACATTTTGGAGTCGAGCACGAAACCCATTAGCAGCACCGGATATATAGGTACCAGTCAATGCCCCATTGATTCCAGTTCCGCCAGCATCAGGATTATTTCCAGTTGCCCACAAAATGTTTCCATTTGTTCCAGAACCTAAGACTGCCAATTGCTTCACAAGCCCACCAGTCAAAGCAGGCAAAAACAAAGAGGAACTGAGGATAGCTATGCCAGCTTGATAATATATCAGACCGCAAACAGAATCATTAGTGCTAATAAGGTTGCCCTGAGATCTAGAAGAACTGGCATATAGGAAGTTGTATTCACCAGCCGGAGAATCCGTAAAATAACGTGAAGATCCACCAACACCAGCAGCCGTTACATCTTTGACAAAAGTAGCAGCGTTATCATCATCTGGTCGCCGAACAAGTCCGTCTCCCAAACCAACAGTCATAGAGAATGTACCTTTTTGGATTTCATCTTTTCCAAGCAATCGTGCAAAGTTGACAAAGATAGCATTATCTAATCCTTGTGGCACACCTGAACCAGTGAAATACTGGATGCTTCCGGTCGTGTCATAACCTGCAAGTACTTGAGCCATGTTATAGTACATGTTTTGTTTTTGCTCATTTTGAATATTAGTGGAAGCGGAAAGGGAGAAACTAGATCCTCTTTTGCTATACCCAGTGGTCAGATCAAAGATATGATTAGCCGAGGAACTTAAATAAGGATAATCAAAGCACGACTGAAATAAACCATGAGCATAGTTCTTTATATTAAGTCCCGAAGGAAACGTCAGCCCTGATGCGTCTATGTATGAGCCTGAAGTAATACTGCCCGTTATCGGTATAGCCTCATGGAGATTATTCCTTGTAGCCTGTATGTCTCCGTTACCTAATGTCTTAAATGATGTAGCCATGTTATTCCCTAACCTTTATGTGTTATGCCTTCTTTTTGACAATTCGAATTGGAACGTCTACTCGACAGCCAGTAGTGTAGCCAGTAATTCTAAGTGTAGTATCGATAAAAAGAAAGTTTGCATTCAGCGAAGTGTCGCCATTATATTGTTTAGAAAGCTCCTCGCCGCCCAATGTAGTGAACAAATAATTACTTGTTTGTAAATTAAGGGTAGCAGCAATACGGAAACCGAAACGAACTCCGTACCTACCGCTGGTGGTTCCTAAAATAGATTGCGCATTAGCAGTAGATCCTACACCGTTTTCAATGATAAACCCCGGCATTGAGTCGCCTTCTGAGGCTCTTGGGGCGAAGTAATTTGCATTTGGACCGCTAGTGTTGCGAGCAAAGAAATAACTAGCCACATTATCATCATCTACATAAGAAGGCTTGGCTTGTGAGCCCCGTGGATTATCTCCTCGGGGAGGATATAAAGTAAAGAGGCGATTATCACACTCAACAATGAAAGATGTTTCTTTACGAGCATCCCCATCAGCTAAAAAATCTACATTCAATTCTGTGGTTTCCAAACCTTCATCAAAAACGATTGGATTCGACAGAAATGCATTCTGAGTACTAATGTTGTCACCTTGGATATAACCCGGTGCGGAGTTGTTATTATATGTGCCGGCTTGTCCTTCTCCCGTACCAAACAGATCTGATGTTGTTTTATCCGCCGTCATCAGATAACCATCGGTTGGGCAAGATAACTCGCTGGCTCCGTTCCAGTTTGCATTTGACCCCGCTGTGTTGTACATCAAGCTATTGAGACGAACCACAGGCAAATATAACAGATCATTCTGAGTATAGGAGATCAGTTTAGATTTAAGAACTGACATGTTGTTGGTAAACGCTTCGAGGATAGGAGTCTGTAAAATATTAAGATCATAATAAGCGGATCCACTAGGATGGACGCCTTCTGCGCTATTTGAATTGCGATACAGGGAGTAATCAATTTCATCGTCTCCCAGAGCAAACTTGACAATCTGGAAGCTGCCATCACCACGAGCTAGACGCTTTCGTCCAGTATCGGTAAGAACCGCATCAAGTATAATATCTCCGCCGTTATCTAAAAATGCCATATTGTATTCCTCATCTCCAACTCTGAAAATATATAGTTGGTTCGACTCTTATTAAATAGTATCATATATCTCTTTTTAAATATTTATGTTCTATTGATCGTCTCTATTTGTTTTTTCGTCAAATTGAAGCTTGAAATCCACTTTCCTGCCGGTATCAATAGAAGTCAATCGAATAATAAAATGATTGTTCTTGACTTTCAAGTCAGATTCAGGTATAAAACCTTTTGTCATACGAGTTGCGCCACCCTCTTGAGTTACCGCTACCATTGTCTGAATATCTGCCGCCTCGGCTTTCATGAATCGTGCTAGTCTTTTAGCATATATCCCTGTGTCTATTTCACGAGGGGTATATAATTTAATCACAGGATAATATACACCACTATTATATACCAATTCAACTTCATATATAGGGGATGGATTAGAATAGTTACCATGATAATCAAGGGATCTTGCCATATAAAAATACTTTATATTGGACTGAAGATCATCACAAAAATCAAAAGATTCTGTATTGACAATTGAATCATTATTGTCAATATTGAATTCCATGACTCGATGTGGTTCTCCAAAAATACCAAATATATCGTCCATAGAAGATATTACTGAAGGTAGTCCTGTTGTCCTATAAATTTCTATAGCGGCTATTTCTTGCGCACCTTCAGATTTATACTCCAAAAAAGGACTAGCAAGATCATAATATTCAAACTTGTTCTGATATCTTCCTAGTAATAGCATCCGAGATCGCTCGTCATCATTTTTCGCCACATATTTAACTGCATTTTGTCTGAGCATTTGCCCCATTCCATTGCTCGATAATATCAAAATAGTGTTTGGTTCATTCCGGTAAGGCACCACTTCAAAGTTAGGGAGCATTGGGGGGCGATCAAGAAGCCTGACATCGTGCAAAGAAGATCCAGCAGTAACCCATGGAATAGTTTGAGAAGAATTACGCATAGCATTGCGCCACGCCTGCGTATAGATTGGATACTCAATTATTTTAGGATTTGGAAGGCTCTGTACGTTGCAATGTGCATATGGGCTTGTAAATTCATCTGATTGCGACATTGGCTGACCATCAATACCTTCGGACATGATAGATCCTGCTTCTGTCCGGGAAGAAATAGTTCTGAACCTAAACTTAGTCCCATAAACTAATGCAAATCCATAAACTTCGTAACGATATTCTTTATCATACTTTACTTGGGTATCTACAAATTTAATTACAGACTCTTTTTCTGTATTGGGAAAAAAGTAAGTTTGGAGTATAGAATTATCTGATACCTGCTTCTTGACCAATTTATAAATGATAGTCTCAGGGTTCTGAGCACTGCTGTCCCCCATAAGATAATCTTCATAAGAGATAATATTTTTTTGCGCTTCGACGTCGATAGCATTTTGTAAAGTATGGAGTGATAATCGCTCTTGCAATTCTAAACATCTATCAGGCATCACTTCAGCGCCGCTAGGAATTCCAAGCGGAGAGCCTGCTACTTCTTCTAACATGCCCTCAACCCAATCCTGAGCATTATACATTGTCAAATTTTGACCTTCTAGTCGCACTTGATCCATCTCTAAAAATCTAGGAGACATCCTTCGGATATAGGAGCTTTCATATTCTTCGGAACGGTCTTGGGCGTCAGTATCCACGTCCACAACATCTTCCACAGAACAAAAAGCGTCAGAAACGCAACGATACGGAACTACACTAGATGGAGTAGTGTTTAGGCTGTTTATGCTTACAGAACTTATTTCTAAACGCTGAATAAGCTGGGATATTCTTCCTGTGGGCAGTGTTGGTATCCACGACTCAATATACATAGGAAATTGATTTTTCTTATAGTTCAATTGATCATAAATACTCATTTCCGCAGCAGGAGTATAAAGATTGTAATATTGTTGAGCCAAATCACTCATCATATCAGTATCTAGAACTATAATTGATTCTGAAACAGCCGTGGCGTAAGATTGGAGATATCGGCTAAATTGCTGTTGATACTGGTCTGTAGTATTAAGAAATCCTGGTTCGCCTGCAAGCACAGGAATTACGCCTTCGACTACTTCATCCATTCTCACTAACTTGTCATAATTGTTTTGGACTTCCTCAAAATTACGCTGATTTCGACCTTGTTGCCACCCAAGTGTAGCGCCTCGATCGACCTCTAAATCACCCTCTTTCTGAAGTAAGGAATAAATATACATGTTAGGGAGCACAGCTTCGGGAAGATCTGGGTTCGATATCCCTTCTTCGTACTCTCTTACAAAATAATTGTATTCAGGATTAAGAATGGCAAAACCACTATCCTGTCCTGGCTCGCCGTAACCATCTAGTTCTTCGAAGGTGTGATTATTCCTTACAAAATATGAAGGAGTAGAAAAATTGCACACCTCAAAGTCCTGATAATTAGTATCTAGAATATAGGATTGTATGTCCGGTATTCCTAGGTTTTTTTGTTTTGCAATTTCATCGCACTTCATTATTAGATCAAAAAGAACTTCATCAGTGATAAGGCGGCGATCAAGGGCAGTTCCCTGAGAGCAATAATGAGCGTAGGCTAGAATGTCTGCTGCGGTATTAATTGTTACTCGCTCTGTCAGTACAAACGTGGTCAGGGAGGTTCGATCAGGAGCGAGGGGAGATTCTCCCAGTAATGCACGCTCGCCACTACCACCACCGCCGAGCCCGAGGGCGCTACTAAAATCTAATATTGATGGTTGAAAATTAGGATCAGCTAGACCCCTATATCCTCCCTCTACCCATATTTGCTGAAGTGGGCTATCTGAAAGAGGATCGTATCCTGTTGGAGATGCAATAGTAGGAGCCGGCTGACGCTGGGCATCTGATCCAAACTCAAGCGAGAACCGGTTGAACCATGCTATAAAAAGAGAACCCCAGTTTTCTAGGGTTCTAGGCATAATATTACGACGAGCAAGTAAGATACTAGCTAATGAGGTTAGAGATTCCAAATCATTAATTCGAGAGATCCAATAATACAAGCTTCGATTGTTATGGTCTCGTTGAAATTGTGTTATATATTGTCCATAGTTAGTCGTCCTAGAGGTTTTTCTTATAAATCTACACAATCTATTTTACCATCCACCCGTCGCATC
>JAAHTH010002960.1_pt1 | contig 12221 bp, 18 predicted proteins | sample 6116091 | NCBI WGS metagenome assembly JAAHTH01 (sample SAMN13939990, study PRJNA603662) | sponge metagenome | isolation source: marine sponge | host: Mycale hentscheli | place: New Zealand | collected 2006
GATCTTTATGGTTTAAAAATTCTGCTACACATAAGTTTCTACCTTGTGTAACCAACGATGACTTTAATAAACTAAAACTTACTAATATATTTCGTTTAATACATTCTAATTGAAACTTCAATACAGCTTGTGTGTAATGCATAGACACATCACTATGACAAGGAGTACATACCATTATTTTATAGGGTACATTTTTTTTGCCTAAATTTATTTCTGTATAATTAGAATCTATTTTACTGTGTTTTATAGTTTGATAAGTATCTTCATTAGCAGTTGTTGTTTTATCTTGATTGAACCAAATAGGTTTATTATTTTGCATTTAGGGCTCCTTGTAAAAATCTAGTCCAACTTATTGATTTAGCATTCCAGTTATAAAATCTATTCACATAATCTATTTGTACTTTTAAATGATCATTAACTCCATTTAATTCTAAAGATTTAGCAGCCGCTTCTATAGCTTCTGCAAATCTTCGGGCTAAATTGTAGTAATCATTTGAATATGGAATATATATTGGAAACTCTGCACCTGTTTCATATAAAGCACCAAAGTTTGTAGTTACACAATATAAACCTGCAGCCATTGCTTCTAATAATGATATGCAAAATGTTTCTTCCCAAATACTTGGATAGACGAATAGTCTATAATCTTTTAAATGTTTTTTAATATATTCGTTTGGTTTGTAGCCAATATAATTTACATTTGGTAATTGTCTTGCTTGATCGTAAAGTGGTTTATATTGATCATCTGTTTGATCATGAAAATTTTTACCGTATACTTCAGTCGATGAATATACATCTAAACTTATCAATGGATTTTTAACCAGTTGCATTGCACCTAATAAAACACTTAATCCTCTCCAAGGTGTACAGTGATGAATAATTTTTATCGGATCACCTTTTTTATAAATAGTTGAAATAGGTTCAATAGTATCTACACCATTTTTAATTACTAAAGATTTCTCTAATGGTATATCAAACATCATTCTAAATTTTTCAAAAGTCCAATTAGAGTTAAATACATACCAATCATACTTATTGTGATTAGATTTATCTTTAAACCATGGAGCCAGATTCGGTTGATCGTATGAATTTTTTTGCCAAAGTATATTTATTTTATCTTTGGATAGTGGAATAGATTCTGGTACCGATGTACAGATTTGAAATTGATCTAATAGTTTTGAATCAACGTGTTTTCTTAAATATTCAAATTGAAGCTCAGTCCCGCCTCTAGGGTTTTGATTTATCATTTTTTTGATTCATTACTTTCTGAAATACTTGTAGACCTTTATTAGTAACTTGCACTGTAACATCTTCTACAATGTCAGGTCCTTCTATTTTATCTTTTGATATTTCTCCTGTCTTCGTATTTCTGTATGTGGTTATAGTTGTACATTCTATTTTAGGTATATCATGTGTATGTGGAACATCTCCATTTTCATGAGAATGTGTAATACCATTATCGTGTGTATGCTCTATGTTCTTTTTATCCATTTTCTTGAGATCTATCTATCAAAAGATAGCTCACTTGTCCAGAAGCTTTATCAGCAACGCTAGCTTTTACTTTTAATATATCTCCTGCTTCCATATTAATAACATCTTTTGCAAAATTGTCTGTTGCTTTATTTAAAGTGCTGTGTGCTATTTCAACATCAGAGCCACCTGATTTTTTTAAAAATACTTCAAAGTCAACATTGGTATTGTCTATTACACATGCCTGTACTGATTTTACAATAGCAATTGCTGATGTAGATATAGTTAATACTGTCGTTAAAGCGGTATCTGTTAAATCAAATGTTTCGCTTTTATAAAAATTTGCCATTATCCAAAAAACCAGTTTTTCTGGTCTTCCTCATTTTTTAAATCTTGTTGAAAAGAAAAGTTTAACTCAGTTTTAATTGTATCAACCGCTCTAAGAATTTGTCTTTGGTTTTCTACTTCATATTCTTCTTTTGGTTCTGGTATATATGCTGCTATTTTAGCCATTATCTTCTTCCATCTGGTTTAATATCTACTCTTAATGTTCCATAACGCCAAGTCTCACCTATAGCATCATTTTCTATTTTAATTGCAAGTAATCTTCCTCTAGCTCTAGTGTCTACTTTATCAGTAGAATTGGTAATTGTAAATGGTCCAAGAGGTGAACTAGATGCTGTGTCACTTGGATAGTTATTCAGTAGTAATGTTACTTTTGAATTACCGGTTAATACTTTAAAATCAGGTATAAATCTTTTCATAGACATAATAAACTCACCATCACCTCTTAAATCAGCAAGACCTGTTGTACCACCTAACGCGCTACGTCTTGCAGATATATCAAAATCTCCTGATTGTATAAATGCATCAATAGAAGTTGTGCCCGATGAATCGACTTGATCGGTTCCTGTTTCATGAGCATAGTAAGTTGATGCACCATAAGTTGCGGTTATACCTTGTATTGGAAAATTAGGTATAGCTGTTGAATCATATTCGGTTGCATAAGGTAAATCAAATACACCTGTGTCCGTGTAAGATGTTCTAGCTAAAGATGAAGTTGTCCAACAGTTTTCTCCGTAGTTATAAGTCACACATCTATCAATTTGATCAGAACCATCTTTTGCATAAAACCAATTTACTTCACCATATAAAGTATTATGTTCTGCATATATAATTTGATTTGCATTATAATTTAAACCTAGATTATCTCCTGTAGTTGTAAACACAAAGTCTTCAACTAAACACGGTATTGATTTAACAGTACCATCAAACATAAAAAATCCACCTTCACCTGACATCCAAAAGACAACACCATTAGAATAAGTGAGTGCATGTTGACCAATTAAACCACAGTTTGTACCAACTTGTTTAACACTAAATGTAAATGGTGGACCAACAAATTGAATTACATAAGCAGAACTATCTGTTAATACTAATGTATAATCTTTACCAGAAACTGCTCCTACAATAAAGTTTCCCTTATCTACTCTAAATGTTCCAGCAGTATTGGTTGCTGTTGGAGCATAAGTGTTAAAATCTTCTTGATTTGAAAATCGTATAAACATTGGATCTTGTGTTGTTGGATCACCGATGGTTGTTTCTGTTCCAAAATGAAATACATGTCTATCTCTATCTGATACTTGTGTTAATCTTGATGCAGTAGGTGCACCGCTCATAACTGTTGCTCTATTTCCTCGAGGAGAAGACGCTCCCGCATTCCAAGTAAATGTTTTACCATTGTGAAGAGTTGCAACTAATATTTGACCGAAGTTATCTAGACTCCAGATGCCTGGATCCAGAATCACGTTGCTGGTTGTACGCTCCGTGCCCCAGGCTTCTTCACCAAATTGATACGTACCCCAACCATAACCAGCAGTTTGAAATGTTGGACCAACTATTTCATATGGATCAATTTGAGCTGAACCTGTGCCAGATGTAGTTGCAGCCGAGTTAGATGGCATAATAATTTCAAAACTATTTGCTGCTAAATTTGTAGATTGCACTTCAAATGTGTTATCTGTAAAATCAGTTGTTGCATAACCTGATCCTGTTGGAACAGTAACAGATGAAAATGTTATATATCTTCCAGCTAATAATCCATGAGAAGTTTTGTTAACAGTAACTGTAGCAGAACCGGATGTTGCATCAAAGGTAGCTCCAGTTATGACATCATCATCTATAGGAGAAATGTCATAAAAGTCTTCACCATAGTATAAAAATAAACCTTGTGAAGTACCAATAGCTGTATACTTTTCACCAGCTAGAGAAGTCCATGCATGCTGCGCACGTGCCACACCAGGTAATGTTTTATATTGTACAGTCAATTGATTCCAGCCACCTATTTTTTCAGGTAATCCATATCTAAATCTAACAAAATCACCATCTACCCATTGAGATTCGGCTCCTGAATCCGTGACCATCTTGTTAAAACCAGGCTTGAAATTTAATTTTTGTAGCATATAGTAGAATATATATTAATTTTATAGAGAATGAAAGTAACATAAAATATGAGTTATGACCACAAAATATCTGATCTAAAGTATAGAATTAATGGCTTAGTTCCTAAAGATGTATGTAAGAAAATAATAGATATTTTTGAAAAACATCCAAAAAAAATTGGTCAAGAATATGGATTTGAGTCTAGTCTAAAATTTAAAACACTTAAAATAGAAAAAGATAATTTTGAATGTCTAAATTTATCTCTTATAAAAAACCCCACTGAAGAAATAACATTAGCATTAAACGAAGCTAAAAAATATATATCTATAATGATAGCCAACTATGTTCTTCATATTAAAACTAAAAAAATATGTCCTGATTTTAATGATATATTAATTAAATCTAGCGGCAATGTTAGAATTTTAAAATATGGTGTTGGCTCTTATATTGGTGACCATTCAGATATAAGTGAATTAGAAAGAGCTTCCTGTACTTTAAATTTAAATGAAGAATACGAAGGAGGAGAGTTTAGATTCTTTGATGGTCAAATAAAAGAATCTTTTAAAACAGGTGATGCGATGATATTTCCTGCTGAACCCATATGGGTTCATGGAACAGAGCCTGTAACTAAAGGCACTAGATATTGTATAAATTGTTTTTTAGAAAGATGATAACAAAAATCAACACTAACATACCTAAAAATACTAATGAAAGTATACTTAATACTTTGTTTAAATCAAAAGGTTGGTATTTTGGATATGATAAAAACAATCACATTGATAAAAATAAAAAAGATGCGGGTTTTATAACAGTCACCTATAATGAAAAAGGAGATTATTATATTGATGATACTTTAAATACCTATGCTCAAGTTATTTTTGATATAATAGAAAGTAATTCTTTTATGAAATTTAAAAAGATAAATAGAATTTATTGGAACTGGTACCACCCCGGAAGCATAATGCAGTTTCACATAGATACTCAAGGTGATAATAAATTTTCCATTATATACAATCTACATAATAATGATGGTGGCACAGAGTTTAAAATAGATGATCAAATAACTTTTCACAAATCAATAGAATCAGAAGCAATTCTGTTTCCAAGTAAACTATATCACAGAGGTGTGGCACCTATAATTAACCCTAATAGGTTTTCACTAAACATAATGTTAGAAATATAATGAAGGAGGAAAAATGTTATTTCAAAATATAGAATATTATGAAACAGATAATTTTCAATATTTATTAATTCATAAAAATGGATCTAGTAGTGTACGTGAATGTATTAAACATTTAAACCCCACTGTTACAAAAAAAACTAATTTTGAAAAAGTAAGGTGGACGGTAATAAGAGAACCTTTTAATAGATTTATTTCTGGACTTAAATACGATTTAAAAAGACAAGGCCTAGAACTTGAAGAGGTTGGTTATAACTCTCTACATAATTTAAAGATTAATAATTTTTCAATGAATCATGGAAATATTAATCACAGCACGTCACAGGTTCCATATTTAATGAATACTAATATTAATTGGTATGTAGAACTAAAAGACCTCTCTATATTTTTAAAAATGCATTTTGATAAAATTGAACATATCAATGTAAGTAAAGAGAAAGAGGAAGAAAAGATAGATTTAGATCTTGACCCAGAAGAAGTTAGTAAATATTTAGAAGTAGACTATTATGTATATAATGAAATATTAAACTCACATCATTTATGGAAATGGCAAAACGGAAAAATATTTTAGTATGAAACCAATTAATGGATTAAAAAAAGATTTACTTAGTTATTCTTTAAATAAAGAAATGAATAGAGCATTTAATATTTTAAATGACGAACGATGGTCTCCTTTTATGAATCATGGATATAAAAATTTAGATGGATCAGATGTTATTCAGTATAATAAAGAAGATAAGAAATGGTCTAATAGAATTAATTTATATACACATTTAGTTGAAGTTTTAAAAAAATACGAATTAAACTTTAAAGAATTAGATGTTTTAGATGTTGGTTGTGGGTTTGGCCAAGGTACTTCTTTATTAAAAAAATATTATGATTTTAAAAACGTAACTGGTTTAGATTTTAATGGTAATTTTATAAAAGATGCAAAGTCAAAATTTAATAATGTTGAATATGTTCACGCGTCCGCAACAAGTCTACCATTTAAAAACAAATCAATTGATATAATAACAAACATAGAATCATTACATCACTATAAAGATACACATTATTTTTATAGAGAGGCTTATAGAGTTTTAAAATCAGGTGGTTATTTATTAACTACTGATCCATATACTCCTTATGAAGCTGACCTTATTGCAGAAAACTTTTTCGAAAGATCAGGTTTTTATATGACAGATAAAATTAATATTACTCCTATGGTGACTAAATCTTGTAAAGAAGAGTTAAAAACTTTTGAAACAAAACACGTAGAAATAAAAAAAGAAAAAATTGAATACTTTAAAGAAATACTTAAAGAAAAATATAATTCATACAGCACTAATGCTAATGTTTTTTTATCTTACATTTACTATAAAATATAATGATTTATCAAAAAAATAATTTCAAAGCAGACATGTTAGACCCTAACTATGGAAATTTTCCAGCAATGATGGCATGGGAAAAACCTTATATGGAAAAATGTGTAGAAGTTTTAAAACCACATGGTGATGTTTTAGAAATAGGTTTTGGAATGGCTTACTCTGCTACAGCTATAAATAAATATAGACTAAGATCCTATACCGTCATGGAAAAAGATGAAGGGGTTATTAAAAAATTTCATAAATGGAAAGTTAAACAAAAAAATAAAAAAATGAATGTTATAAAAGGATTGTGGCAACTACGACTACCTTTTATAAATAAAAAATTTGACTGTATATTTTTTGATGATTCACCAAGTGGTGAGCTACAACAGTCGTTTACTCCAGGAAAAAGAAATTTATTATTTTTAAAATTAATTCTTAATAATATTAAATACAATACTAGAGTAGTTTTTTTTGGATCAGTCCCACAAAAATATGATGGTTACCTTACAAAACATTTTAAATTTAAGTTTCATAAATTTAAAATTAAAATACCTTACTACTGTCCATACGCGAAAGGTGAGTACATGTATGTTTATGAGGCAGTCTTTAGAAAGAAAAATGAATTTTAATTTATCTGATCAAGAATTTTTTAATTTATATGTTAAAAATAATAAATGGTCTCCGTTACAAAATCATGGATTGATAGATAAAGAAATACAATTAAAAGAAGAAGATCTAGACTTTCCTAATCAAATAACTTCTTATTTAAATTTATTTAAAAACATAGAAATAAATAATCAATCTGTTTTAGATATAGGTTGTGGTTGGGGAAGAGGTACACATACAATTAAAAAATACTTTAACCAATGTAGTGTGACAGGAATAGATATAGACTCTTCTTTTATTGATTATGCAAAACTAAATTTTAAAGAATGTGATTATATACAAGATGATATATTTCAAAGTAAATTAAAAGATTCATTTTTTGACTTTATAGTTTTAAACTGTTCTATGCACTTTTTCTATGATCAAGATAAAGCATTACAAAATATACATAAAAAATTAAAAAATAATGGAAAATTATTAGTGACAGATTTATGGACAAAAGAAGCATTTATTATTTTTTTACATAAATGCGGTGAAAATAAATTAAAAATTTTAAATATAGAAGATCAAACAGATAAGACTATTGAATCTATGGAACAAGATATATCTAAAACATTTTTAAATTTTAAAAATAAAGTAGATAAAAAATCTATAAAAGCTTTTATAGATATACAAAAAGACAGATTAAAATTATTTAAAGAAAACATAAACCGACATTATAAATTTATTATACAGTAAGATATGAACCTAGCATTTCAAATACCAGATAAACTATATTACATAAAAAATTTTTTAGATTACGAAACTTATAAAGAAATACACCATCAAGTTTTTAGAGATAAAAATATAAATTTAAAATCAGTTGAAGATGAGTGGCAAAAAATTTTATTACATGGACATAAAAATTTTACTGAAAAAACACAATTTGATAGTGAACAATATTTATTAAAAAAAATAAAAACATTACTTCAAAACAATTCTTTTCATTCAATAAAATCTAATAATTTTAATTTTGTACTACATTCTATGAAAGATGGTGCAGGTATTAATTGGCATGATGATAATGGGTATGTGTACGGAGTTACTTATTATTTAAATAATAGATGGAATAACAAGTTTGGTGGAGAACTTATGTTTGCTCATGGTAGATTTAGTGGGTTCATACCAATTACAGGAAACTCTTTACTTATCTTAAAAACTCCTATATTACATAAGGTATCAGCAGTTACTAAACCGTTGATACCAAGAAAAACAATACAGGTATTTATAAATGAATAAAGAAAAAGAAAAAACAGCTAAAATAGAAAATTTTATTGGTATATATGATAACTACATACCCGAAGACCTTTGTAAAAAAGCTATAAATTTTTTTGAAAATCAAAGTAAATTTGATCGAACTGTAAACAGAATAGGTGGAGAAGGTGCATCTGTTTTATCTAAAAAAGATCAACAATTTTTTGCAGAAACAAATAATATGGAAGTTTGGTGGGAAGACTTAAAAACATTAATTCATAACTTTGATTTAGTATGGAAAAATTATGCATTAAACGTAGGGGCTGAACATGCATTTCAAGTTCCTTTTCACTACACTTGTTTAAAAATTCAAAAAACACTTCCTACTGAAGGCTATCATGTTTGGCATTTAGAACATGGTAAAGGATACGACCTTGGAGCCAGAGCTTTTGTTTTTTCTATATATTTAAATGACGTAGAAGAAGGTGGAGAAACAGAATTTTTACATTTTTCAAAAAGAGTAAAACCTAAAACAGGTAGGGTAGTAATTTGGCCAGCTAGTTTTCCCTATCTTCACAGAGGAAATCCACCATTGTCTGGCGAAAAATACATTTTAACATCTTGGATGATGCTTAAATAATGATTAAAATTATAAATGATTTTTTTAAAAAAGAAGACTTAGAAAAAATTCAAGACTTTGCTTTGAATAAAGCATTCTATACCCCACGTTATTTTGATCACGCTACAGAAAAAACTAAAGAATTTTACTATGGGAGTAGATTTAATTTAATAAGAAACAAAGAATTATTAGATTTTTTTACAAAACAATCTGAATTAAAATTTAAAATTAAAATAAAAAAAGTAAATGATAATTCTGGTATTGATTTAAGAAATTTAGATCATTTTAAACCACACACTGATGAAAATACTCCAGCAAAAATTAATATTTTAATTATGATATCGGGTCCAACTGCGGTTACTAATGGCACTGTTTTTTATACAGATCAAAAATTGGATATTCATGTTGGTTTTAGAGAAAATAGAGCTGTTATGTTTCCTTCTGACTACTATCATTCACAGCATGCAAGTACTGTACCTAATTTAAAAAGATATACTTCTACCTTATTTGTAGAAGATTATACTGAATTGGATGTATAAGAAGTAGGTCTTGCACCTAATCTTGCAATTTTTTCTTCAGAAGTCTCATCTAACACACCATCATTATCCCATTCAGCCTGTAGTTTTTCTAAATGTTTTGCATCCCATAGAGAGCTAAATTGACTTATGTCTCCAAGATTAGCATCTGCATAAGATTTGTGTGGGGTTGTATCTTTATGTTCTACTTCATCACTAGAAACAGTTGTTCCATATTGAATTGCCCAAATATTAGAAAATTTAGCATCATTCCAAAATGAATCATTATCTAAAATAGTATGTCCTATACCTAAAGTAGCCCCTTCATCATAATTTTTTATGATTAGTTTGTCTTCAAATACTATTGTCCATTTTCCTTTTGATGCCATTTTTTCTCCTAAGTTTTAATAATATAAATAATTGTTAAATATGGTTGTAAAGTTGAAGTGTTATGTTGGTGTCCACTACCTGAACCTGTGTTCTCTGTAGGAGTTGGGTTTGTATATCTTCCATCAGGCCCATAGTTTATGTTAAATCTAGGAACATTACTATGACCACTTCTTATTGGGTAATTATGAGAGTGAGATGCTAACTGAGCAGTTGATAAAGTTGCATTAGCAGTAGCTGCATTTTCTGCCCCACCTGTTGAAGCTAAAGATTTGTTATTAGATTTTCCAACTGGAACATTGTCTTGTAAATCAGGGAGATTAAAATTACCACCTCCTGGGTCACCATAAGTCGTACCGATGATTGCATATAAATCTGCATAAGTAGATTGACTTACTGCTGCACCATTACATTCTAAAAAACCTGATGGGATAGATGAATCTGACCACGGAACAATAGTTGCTGTTGGAATACCTTCAATACCTGTAAGGTTAGCTCCATCAAAATCGTATTTAGTTGCTTCGTAATTTGCCATATTCTATTTCTCCCTGTAAGTCCATCCTGTTGTAGCGTCTCCAGAATATACTAAACTAAAACCAGCACCTTGTGTATTAACAACAAGATCTGCTGCACTGTTTGCTATATTAGAAGAATTTCTACCAACAGTCAATGCGTTAGTATTAAAATCGTATCCTTGATCTATAAATGAAACTTCATCACCTGCACTTGGAGAAGCAGGTAGAGTAATTGTAAATGCTCCACCATTTGTGTTTGCTAAAATTTGAGCTCCAGCTTGAACTGTTTCAGCTGCTGTTATTGCTCTCCATGTTTTAAGTTCACCTGCTTTTACAACATTAGTTCCATCAGAATATAATGTGTAAGTGTGACCTTCACATAAAAGTACACCTGTTCCAGATGTAGTTTTAAAAGTTAAAGTAAAACCTGCATGGTCACATCCATCTTCAACTATATAAGTTTTTTCAACTGAATCAGGAATAGTAACATTTAAATTACCTTCAAGAGTTCCTGTTAATTTAATAACTTCATTTTTACCATTTGATAAAGCACCATTTGTAAAAGTTAATGCTCTAGATGCGTTAGTTACGTTAAATGCGTCATAACCACCAATTGCTTGTTCAAGAATTAATAAGTTTGTATTTGTAATCTGTCCCCAAGTTCCTGAGTTTTCTCCAGTTGCTTGTACAGTTAATTTTAAATTAGCTGATGTTGAATTTGCCATATTTTAAATTCCTTATTTGTTTAAATTTACTAAAAATTAGAGTTTATGTCAAACTCTTTATGCAGCTACTTCTACCCATCCTGGAGGATCTACTGGGGCTGTTCCAGTGTCTACTTGATTCCATATTACACTTTTAATAGTTCCCAACTCTGATGTCAAGCCTAAACCTGTTAAAGTTACCTTACCTTCCCCAATAGTTGTAACACTCCCAACACTAGCTGACATAGCTATTCCAGTCAAATCTACAGGAGTATTTAGATCTATAGTTCCTAAACCAAGTCCTGCAGCTATACCTTCTCCAATAACGGTTACATCTGCATTACCTGCGACGACTGTCCCTACAGCTAAAGAAGCACTGAATCCAATACCAGTGACTGATGCATCAGGAGAAGGATCCACGGTTCCTTCATCTGAAGTCATGGCTAATGTTTCTATAGGTTCATTGCCCCAGGCACCAAAGCCCCATGTTGCTGAACCATAATAAGATGTTACAGTTGTAGATACTTCTGCAATTGTATTTGCGTCTAATGTAGCTGTACCTAATGAAGATGTTAATTCTTGACCAGCAGGTGTAACAATTTCTGGATCAAAACTTAAAGTCATGGTCGCTGAAATACCGGTGACTTCTTGTGTGAAAGATGCGAAAGCTTCTAATGTTCCTGTATTACCTGTAATTTCTTCGCCAGTAGGTATTACATCAGCACTAATGGCTGTAGTAACGCTTCCTAAATTTGAAGATAATGCAATACCTGTTAAACTTGCATTTTGACCTGATATGCCCCAAGTTTCAGTGCCCCAGGTATCAGAGCCCCAACCTAAATTTACTTCTGTATCAATTAATGGAGAACCTAAATTTCCTGAAATAGAAATACCTGTTGGAATAACTTCTGGTGAACCAAGCTCACCCCATTCTCCATTATTCCAATTTGTTCCACTCCATCCTGTTCTTGGAACGTATTGTGCTTGACCTATATTAAAAGATGCATTTATCCCGTTGACATCTATTGTATTTAAATTAGATGCCCAAGAATTATCACCCCATGCGTCAGAGCCCCAAGTAGTAGCCATAGGAAGTTATCTCCTATGTATTACCCAGAAATTCTTAGAATCGCTGCTGCTGTTGTGAAAGCTGGAAACTGAATTGTGAAAGTTCCTGATGTAGCTGTTTTATCCGCCCCAA
>JAAHTH010002606.1_pt1 | contig 12211 bp, 10 predicted proteins | sample 6116091 | NCBI WGS metagenome assembly JAAHTH01 (sample SAMN13939990, study PRJNA603662) | sponge metagenome | isolation source: marine sponge | host: Mycale hentscheli | place: New Zealand | collected 2006
GTAGTAGTGTGATGAAAAGTTATCCTTAGAATTTCTTATCTTTGTTCATATTTGATAAAATGGAAGTATTAGACTCTAGTGTTGGACAAGAAGTTTTAAAAAGTATTCCGTTGATTAGAGGAATGATGTGGGAAAAGATTGAAACTTTTAAAAATCAAATAGAACAACTGGAAGGGTGTCTTACACACAAGCCTGGTGAAATACAATCAGACAAATTGAAAGATACATTTCCTATAAAACAACATATTGAAGGAGGAATGTATACAAGAGAAATATTTATGCCTAAAGGAAGTTTAGTTATAAGTATGATACATAAACAAAACCATCCTTCTTTTTTATTAAAAGGAGAAGTGTCTTATTTAACGGATAACGGAGAGGTTGAAAGAATAGCAGCTCCACATAAAATATTTACAAAACAAGGTACTCAAAGAGTGTTATATATACATGAAGATACAGAGTGGTGTTGTGTTTACAAAACAGACGCTACTAATTATGAAGAAGCAGAAGCTGATGTGTACGCTGAAACTTATAAAGAATTACCTAAAAAATTAATTAAAAAAAATAAATTATTATGGCTGGATTAATGACTGGATTAGCTATTGCAAGTACAGCGATGGGTGGCGTTAGTATGATTGGAGGATTAACACAAGCTTCCAGACAAAGAAAAGCTGCCGCTCAAGCAGAAGCCCAAAGCAGAAAATTAATGAGTGAAGCAAAAGCATTGGCAACAAAAAATTATTTTGAAAAAGTTCAAATACCTATGCAAGCTTACGAAAGACAATTTAGAGAAAACACTGCACAGCAAATGCAAAATGTACAGTCACTTCAAGAAGCGGGTGGAAGAAGTTTAGCTGCTGGGATAGGAAAAGTAGCTGGGCAAGGTACTCAAGGTAATCAAATTATTGCTGACAAAATGGCTCAAGATTTATATGAAAATCAAGTATTGAAAGCTGAGGCAGCTAGAGATGTGAATAACGATTTGATAGATATAAATGTTGGTGCTGCTACAGATGAATCATTAAGAGCAAGAGACGCTAGAACTTTAGGTAATCAAGCAATGGGACAAGCGATTAAAGGTATGCAAGCAGGTTTAAAAGGTGCATCAGATTTATTTGGGGAAGGTGGATATATGAGTGGCGGAAAAGCGGGTAGGACATTCAGAAATTTAACACCAGAACAAAAAAAACTTTTTGTAAATTCTAGAGGTGTTCAGATGAGTGATGATGAAATAAAAATGGAATTAGGCAAATTAAAAGAAGACGAATTAAACAATCTTTTAAAAAAAGTTAAAAATGAAGATTTTGGTTTAACCGCTCCAGACAAGGCTATGTTTGATAATTCAGGGTTTAGACCAACGGTAACACAAACTCCTCTTTCAGGCGTTTCTTCTCAACCTTTACAACCTTTAGCGCCACCTCCAACAAGTGGCTTGAGTGCTCCCTTACTTTTAGATCCTATGATATACCCTCAAACATTATAATAAATGGCAGATTCTAAAAAAGCAACAGGCGGTAAAAGATTTTCAGTTTATGCTGGTTTAGGTGATTCACCTGAAATTAGCTGGAGTACAGTAGCTTCTACGTTAAGTGAAGACTTAACTTCTATGCGTGAGACTAAAATGAAAGAGCGTGCAGCTATAGAAAAAGCTACCAACGAACAGATGGAGGCTTTAAACAAGCTTCAAGATGTTAACAGTAGATCTTTAGGTAGAGTGGTGTTAGAGGGCTCATCGCAATCAAAAGAAGAACTTAGACTTCGTATGGATTTAGTTAGAAAAGGTTTATTAAAACCTGCTGACTATAAATTATTTATGCAAGAACAAAAAAGTGGCTATAGTAATTTCAGTAACATTGTAAAAACTTATGATCAATGGCACACTAAAGCAATGGAAAAAGTAAATGCAGGGACAGCTACAGATGCTGAAATATATGTATTAAAACAAATAGAATCGTTTGGTAATTTAAACAATAAAAAAATATATACTAATCCAGCAAACGGGCAGATACAGGTAGTTACAATGGAAGAAGATGAAGATGGTAAGTTTACTAAAATGCCTAGCGCAAAAGACAGCCCTAATAGTTTTAATAATCCAGGTAGTATGTTAGACTTAATGTCTTATGATGGTGGGGTAAAAAAAGAATTAAGAGATGAAGCTAAAAAAATAACCGACTCAATAGCAACAATCATTACCTCTAGCGTGTCAAACGGAAGTGTAACAAAGACTTCTGATTTTAGAAAAATTTTTGATAATCCTGAAAGTTTAAAAAAATATGGTATTACAGACGGAGATATTACTACATTCGATCAATGGTTAGACTCTCAAGTAGATACACTAACGGCAACAGATGCAGATATGGCTCAAATACTTTCGCAAAGAGGTTATCAATACGATGACAAAGATGCGCCTAATTATATTGAACTTTATATAAAAGGTGGACAAGTAGTGTATAAATTGACTCCCGAGCAAAAAGCAAAAGCTAGACAAATTGCTAAGAATGAAATTAATATGCAAATTGATTCTGAGATAACAAAAACACCTGGGTTTGATTCAAATAGAAATAAAAAAGACGATCGATTATATAATAATAAAATTGCAAAAGGCACTAAAATTGTAGATAGTTTAAATAGTGTGTATTCAGGAGGTCAAGAAGAGGTTGATGGAGCTTTAGCTAATCTTTTTGCAGAAGCTGATTTGATATATGAAAACTTCAGAGAAGATGGAGATAATTTTTATTTAAGATATATAAAGGACGGGCCTGATGGGACTCAGATTAGAGAAGAACAGAAAATACCTAAAGGAGCTAATAAAGAAGAGTTTATGCAAAATGCATATCAATTCTTTAACTTAGGAGGCGAGATTGATTACGATACAGCTAGAGCTAAAGCTAATGTAGGTGAAAGAGGATATGCAGAAGTTGATGTTGATGAAAAAGGCAATCCAATTTATTATAAGAGCATAAAAGATGATAATGATAATGTAACTTATCTAGATAAAGATGGCGCCCCAACTACTAATAGAAAAGACTTTGTAATAATGCCTGCTCCAAAAAAATTAACACAAGCCCAAATTGATGCTGGTGAAATACAAAAAAAACAAGAAGGTAACACAAGAAAAATAACTCGACAAAGAGGAACACAAACTGAAGCTCCACAAGAGCAAAGAGACGCAATATTATCAAGCTCTACAGTAGGCTCAGGTTCTAATGCTCAGTTAGTTAGTAGTAACTATGAAGAAGCTGTTAAAGATATAACAAGTAATTACGCTTTAGGTAGTGGTGATGGAAGCGAGGCTCAAATAAGCATTTTAGTTAGCGGTATTAAAAAGGCTTTTAATTTAGCAGGAGAAGCAAGAAATTCTTTATCAAAAGTTCAAGAGATACAAGTTACTAAATCTGGCAAAATTATAACAATAACAGCACCAGGGTTAAAAGACCCAGTTACAATAACTTCTACGAGAGATGGGACTTTAATGGGTAAAGTAGATGACGCTGTAAATAAAGTTTTAACGGCTATACTGCCCGCACAAAAAGGTGGATACGAAGGATTAGACTACGGAAATAAATAACATATAAGCTATGGATGAGGAAGTAATATTAGATTTATTCAATAGAGCTACTAGCCAAGGTTATACTAAGTCTATAGATCAATTCCGTGTTCTTATAGCTAATGATCAAGAGGTGCTTGATGACAACTATCAGTATGTTACTTCTAAAGGATATTCAAAATCTATTGATGAATTTAAAAAACTTGTGGGGGCAGGAACCATAACACAAGAAGATGATTCTATATTAGAAAAAGACTTAGCTTTTAAAACCACACCAAAACCTTCGATAGAAACATCAACACAAGAAGAGATTCCTGAAGAAATACCCGAGGTATTGGAGTCTGAGGTAAAATCTACGATAACAGATTCAAGTCCTGAACAAACTGCAATAGGTGTTGCAGATAAAAAACAGTTCTTAATTGAAAGAAATGTGGACGTTGATGCTTTATTTAAGCAAGCTAAATTTGGTAATCCATCAACAGGGCAAGGAGGAGATTTTATAGGAGACGAAAATGAATTTATTGAAAGTTCGTATAACAAATATATATTAGACAAAGGTTCTCAAACCACTAAATCAGATATAAGTTCTGATGATTTAAAACCAAAGGAAGAGAGAATTGCTTCACAAGATTATAATACAAATGTAAGTAATTTAGTTCTAGAAGGAGTTAATATAGACATAGGTGATTATGAAGCTTGGGAGGAAGAGTCTCAAAGGGATGAATCGGACACTTTTAAATTTGTAAAAAATCTTTTGACTACATCTACGACAGAAACTTTTAATAAAGAACAAAAAGATTTTGAAAAAATAGCAAGCTATAAAGCTTCTTTATTGAACGATTTAAATGAAGATATAAACGTAGTTTCTTCTAAAATTGCTTTAGCTAAAAATCCACAAGATATTATTCAGTTACAAGGTATTAAGTCTGAATTAGAAAGTAAGTTTTTATTAGAACTACAACAATTAAACAAATTAGCTAATTATTTTCCAACTTTAAAAAAATATACTCAAGACAGAGATTTAGCAAGAAGAAAAAAAATATATGATGCGTCAAATTCAGATGACCCTAATAAACCTAATGAAATTACTAACGAAGTAGGAGAAAGTTTTAAAACTATTCCTGTAGTGTTAGGAGAGTTTGCAATGAACACTCTTGCTGTAGTAACGGCAGCAGCAGATCAGACCTTATCTTCTATAGGTTTTGACCAAAAGGGATTGTTGTCAGGAATTACAGAAAGACTTTTAGATGGAGCAGAAAGTTTTAATCAATTTGTAGACCCCGTGCAAAGATCAGGAATTATTGACGGAAAAGCCGTAACAGTAAACGGAAAAGAGTACATTGTGTCTGATGATGGAATTGTTTTAGATAAAAAGTCTCATGTAAGAATGGATGGTATTATTCCTGACGATGACATAAAAGAAATAATTAATCGAAGTAAAAAAATTAAAAACAGCACACAATTTTATGATGGAGGGGCTTTAGTTTCTTCAGGTATTAGAACGGGAGCTAACTTGTTTGCTTTAATTTACGGTGGAAAAAAATTCTCTAAGTTTTTAAATGTAAGCCCAGGGGTCGGTATGGGTCTAGCCTCATACAGCAGTACTATGGCAGGGGAAGTAGAAAGCATGAGGGCGGATTTAGTGACATCTGGGATGACAGAAAAAGAAGCAATGTCACGAGCAATTATAGCAGGAAATGCAATAGCTTCACTAGACGGTGTGTTCTCTGGTTTAGCTGGAGGTAATCAAAAAGTATTAGGATCATTAACAAGTTTCAGACAGCAAGTTCTTAATGTTGTAAAAAAAGATGGGGCTAAATTTACCAAAGATCAATTTAATAAAAAATTAAAAGACTTAGGTAATGAAATGGCTAAGGAACTTTTTATTGAAGAGCTTCCCGTTTTGTTTTCTTCTAAAGCTGTTAATGCAGCGGTTAATTATAGTGTAGGTAGAGAAGTAAGAAGTTCATCTGTTCCTATGGCTGAAATTATGGAAACTGTAATTTTAACTTTAGGAGCCACTGGTGCTTTAGGTTCTAAAAACACTTTTTTTAACAAACAAACTAGACTAGATGCTTTGCGTTTTGTAGCGGGAAATGTTAATGATTTAAAATCTACCATGGATCGTCTAGAAGCTGGAGGCATGATAACAAAAGAACAGGCTGATAAAACATATCAAGATGTTTATAATATGCAAGCAGCAGAATTGCAGACAAAAGGCACTATTATAAATACTCAAAACATGTTGGAAGCTTCTGACCTGTTAAAACAACGATTACAATTAATGTCACAAAGAGAGGGATTAGAAGGCCCTTTAAAAGAAGATATAGATAAAAAAATAGAAGATGTTGATGAACAAATAAGAATATTAAAAGACTCTGATAATACTAAAACAGAAACTGAAACAATAACTGTTACTTACGATTTTGCAAAAAAAACATTACAAGAAGAAAATAAAGTACGAAAAGAAAAAGGTCTTCCTGTTATCTTAGAATCTGAAGAAAACATTATAAAAAAACAAGATGAATTAATTAAAAACCAACAAGATGCCATTCAAGTCAAAAAAACAGAGGGCGTGGATGTTCCAGAATCTCCCGGAGATAGCGAAACGGTGGTCGAAGGAAACACCACTGGGGCCATTGCCATCGAGAGTCAAACCGAAAACAAAAATGAAAATGAAACGATCCAAGAAGAGGAAGTAACTTCTAAAGAACGAGTTATTAAAATAGCTGATGATATAGTTAAAAAAACTAAAGCTCGTAATAAAAAAAGGGGAGATAAAAACAATCTTAAATTAGAGGCTAAAAATGCTATAGAATACTTACAACAATCAAAAGTTTTTACTGATGGAAGTTTAAGTGATTCAGAAACAGAAGCTATTGTTGTAGAATTAAATAAAAAACTAGGAGTTGATATTAAACCACCTACTGTTAAAAAATTACTCGGCATAAAAAGGGGAGATAAACCCGCTTTAATTAAAGTTAAAAATTCATTTGCTGCTTATAAAAAACAACTAAAAGCTGATGAAAAACTACAGTCTGATCAAAAGAAAGATGTAAAAGAAAAACGAATTACTCTCTCTAATGTGTTGTCTGAGTTAAAGAAAGCGGGACGTATAAGTTTAAGTAAGTTTGATGCTCTTCAAAAAAAGATTAATAGAGTAAATCTTTATAATCCTAGAGACGTACAAAGTGTAACTGATTATGTAGAAAAAGTAATTAACGATGCAAATGCAGCTAAAAAAATTAGAGATGCAGATGTTCTTAGAAAAAGAATAAAAAAAGACGCAAAAAAATCTAATCTTTCGGATAATGTATCTATTGCTGCAAAAGAGTTTGCTAAGATAGATCCTAATATGGTAGATGATATTGACACTTATTTGGAACAAGCTTCTGTTCTTTTAGATGGACTAAAGCCCACGAAAATAACATCAAAAGGAGTAAAAGTCACTAGAGGTGTTAATATAAAAAACACTAATGACTATAGTAGTAAAGAATTAAAATCTCAACAAGAAAAAATATATAAAGTACAGAGAATTTTATTTCAACAATTGACAGGATTAAACTCTAACGAGTTTACTATGGATGAAATGAAAAGAATATTAGGTTCTTTAGATACCGAATTAGAATTAAGTGCAGACGCAAAGCTAGAAAAAATAGCTATTAAAAAAAATATTGTAGAAAAAGGTCTTAAAAATGCATTTGACAAAGTTAAAAAAGATATTCAACAAATAATAGATAATGCTGTAGATCCATTGACAGGTGAGTCTTCTAGTCTTACTAAAACAGAAAAAGATTTGGCTAGAGATTTTTTAAACATGGATTTATCTTTAATTAAAGATACCAAAACAAAAATAGAAGCTTTAGATGCGTTAATAAATTTTGCTACAAATAAAGATACAGGTGGGATGGATGCTGTATTAAATAAATACATAGGTTTAAAAGGTATGGCAGAAGTTAACGAAAAAGGATATGTGTCTACTGCATTAAAATCTTTGTTCGGAGGAAGTGAATACATTGCAAGGTGGTGGAATAAAAATTTAGGAGCTTTACCAACCACTATAGAGAAAATGTTTAATTCTCCTGATAAAGCTAAATTTGTTATGAGAAAAATGGGCTTTACAAGTTTAGTAGAGGGAGCAAACAAGGCCACTACCGAAGCCAATATTCTTATAAAAGATTATGCTAAAAAAGTTAAAAAACTTAAAATGAAATCAGGAATTTATTTTGATGAAAAAAACTCTATTGAAAGAGGAATTTTTGCTGAAATGAGAAAAACAATTCCAGGAAGTGAACAAGATATTGAAAATGAATTTAAGAGGAGTAAAGATTTAATAAAAGAAACTTATGAGGTTTTAGAAAAACAAGACGATAAAGATTTAAAAAGAGAAGGTAAGATTATAAAAGAAATTTATGATAAAATTTTAAAAGATTCTAATAACATCAATGAAGTGCAAAATAAAGTTGACCCAGCGAATGCATATGGGGTTAGATATTTTACTGATATTTGGGCTTCTAACTACGATCAATTAGCTGAAGTAAGTTTGAATATATATAATGCTAATTTGGGTAAAGATATAAACTACACACCCACTAGCTATAGAAGGGTGAGCTTTGAAGAGGTTGTTCCAGAAATTGGCGCTCGTGTGTTTAATCCACTTGAAGATAAAAAAAGCGCATATGACGAAAAAACAGGAGTATTAAAACCTGCTGTTAGGCCAAAGTTTTTACCTAGTGAGACTAAAAATAGTAAAAAAATAGTTACTAGAGTTTTAAACCTAGGGTTTGACCAAAACAATACAAATCAATTAGAAAAAGCTTTAACAGATATTTATACAGCTCCATCTATAAAACAAATAGAAGGTGCAAGAAGTTCGGAGTATTATGATAAAATATTTCCTAATCCTGAAGATAAGATATTAATGGACAAAAGAATTAATCTTTTAGTGGATAAAAAAAGAGGGGTAAGTGACAGGGTTTCTCCTTCAGATAAAAGATTTTTAAATAGAATGAATAAAATAGCAACCTTTGGTGTTGCTAGGGTTTTAGGTGGAGTATTTCAACCCATTAAACAGTCTATAGTATTAGCAAATGCTATGATAGTAGGGGGGCCAATTAATGTAGCTAAGGCTTTAAAATTAATGATGTTAAATCCTGAGGTAGAAAAGGCTGTAATGAATTCGGGACAAGCCATTGCTAATAGAGGATTAGATGCTCAAGCAGATATTGAGACTAACTCTATGAAAATAAAAAATCAACAAGCAAGTAAATTTGAAAAAGGTATAGAAAAGCTTGATGATATTGGTAAATGGTGGTTAAATAATACTTTGGTAAAACCTGATGTCTTTTCTGCTAGAGCTTCTTGGGTTGGATTTTATTTGCAGGCTATGAATAAAAAAGGAGTAAAAAGCAATGAAATAGATTGGACACAACCTTTAGATAAAGAGGCTGCTAGAGACGCTCAATATGAATTAGATAGGCAACAAAATGTTTCTGACGCTGATTTAATGGGTGAACTGTTTAGCAGTAATAAAATAGGGCCTCAATTAATAAGAAAAACAATTTTTCCTTTCGCTACTTTTTTAATAAATCAAAAAAACAGAATGTATAGTGATGTGTTAACTATAAAAAACCCAACTTCTTTACCAGGTGAAACTTCAAAAGCAGCTCGCTCTTTAGCGGGGTTAGCTGTAGAAACAACAACATTTAATGTTGTAGGTTATCAAATTACTCAAGCTTTAGCAGCTTTAGCGGGGTCTGTGTTTGGGGAAGATGAAGAAGAAAAGGAAAAAAGAAAAGGTTTTCAAAAAATAGGAAGACTTGGATTAGCAATTTCTGACATTGCTTCTCCCATTCCTTTATTAGATGACCAAGTAATAGCTGTCGTTAATAATATAATTAGCACTTTAAGTAGTGATGAAAATCCTGTGCAATTTTACCAAAATGAAAAAACATTTATAGAATTGATGGGAACATTAGGTATAGGGGCCACAAAGGGTAAGAATTTATATGAAATGGTAAAAGCTGGTTTTTCAGGTAAAGTAACTAGTGAATACCGAGGTGTAAAAACAGATAAAAATATAACTCAAGAAGCTCGAGATGTCATGAAAACAACTTCTTTACTTTATTTTTTATATATAATGGGATATTTACCTGCTGAAACAGGATATGTTACAGAAAGAATTTTAAAACAAGCTAAAAAAGAGAAACAAAAAGAAAAAAAACCTATAATTTTTAAGACTAAAAAGAAAAGAAAAACAGTAAAAGTTAGTCCTGGATTGCCTCCCTCACCATTTGGTAAAAAAAGAAAATCTAATTTTCCTAAATCTCCTTTTTAATGAGACACTTTGATGAACATACATGTATGCTTACAAGTTATTATGTTATAACCAACCAAGTGGGTTACGAGCAGTTACTAAATCGTGACTTGAAAGTTACTTTGATATTTGATCCTACCCAAGAAGTTATAGAGGATTACCAAAATATATTTGATGAATTAATCGAATACTTTGAAGACTTAGAAGAGTATGAGAAATGCGCTCATCTTTTGCACTCTAAAAAATTAATGAGCAAACTAGAAAAAATGAGTCAACCTCGCCACCTGGCCTAGTTCTTTATGGTGTATAAACCCCTCACAAGCCTTAGGAACGCCTGTATAGCCTTTTCGTGAGTGCCAGCTGTCAGTGCCCGAAGGAGACCTCATGTACTCTACAGTAACTCCTATGAAGTCCTTAGCGTCTCTCCACTTATATTTAACTTTATGATGTAAATGATGTAAGTACCAATACCTGGTCTTTGTATTAGCCCACATCTTAGGTTTTTCTTGAGCCATAAGTAAAGGAAGGTTATCCATTTTAGCCCCATCACCATGTTCAATTCCTATTAAAGATGAACCGTATTTATAATACTTTCTGTGAGCAACACTTACATCAAATGTAACATCATCAGTCTTTCTAAACCACGCTTTCAAAGTGTGAGCCAAGTGAAAACCTGACTGGTAGTCGTGATTACTCATACTATGAACTACATCTACAGGAGCTATTTGTCTAAGAATTTCTATACACTCTACATAAAGCGCCAATGCAAGCTCGTAGTGTTCCCACCACTTACCATCAGTATCCTGGTGAGTACCTTTTGTTGTAGTGCCATACACATTATCTATATGTAACACATCATTACCTATACAGAACAAAATCTTTTCTACTTGAAAGCCTTGTGCCTTCTCTATCAAACCATACAACCCATCCATTACTCGCTTTACTGCAATTTCTGAATTGTAATCTTCTCCTGTCTCAACAGCTTTAGCGTATTTTCCAATATGAATATCAGCAGGATTAATTACAAGCAAGTGCGAATCAGATATTTTTTTTCTTCTTATAGGTTTGTAATCTGGAGAATAATTTTCTATAAATTTATTAACCTTTTCAAATATATCTTTTTCTTTAATTCCTAAATTTTCTTTAGTCACAATAGAAAAACGATATTCACCACTAGCACTTTGCCAATGCTTTACACTAATGACATCATCTTTATCAATACCTCTTTCATTTAAATGATCAGTAAGCGCAGAGTTTTCATTAAGGTTTTCAATTTTGTTTGCCCTAAGTTCTCTTATCATATCTACTTCATCCATAGATAACCTAAGGCGTGGGCCTTCAGCTTTTTTAGACTTCATCTGAAAGTGATTGGATTAGATCTGTCATAATTTTACAGACATTCTGAGCCTTTACTTTAGCATCATCATGATCCCTTTCCATTAAATCTTCGTAAAGTTCAGTTATAAGGTCGTGGGAGTTATTAGTCACATAATTTATGTGATTTATAGCATTTACGTCATCAACTGAAATCTTAGTCATTAGTTATCCCATCTACTCAAAGATAGTAAATTTAATTAATATGCGTATTATATATATAATATGACATAGATTTATCATCTATTTTAAAAGAATTTAAATCGTAAATAATTTTTTCTATTCTAGAGATTTCTTTTAAAACTCCTAGTAATTCATGTGCGTTTAACCTAATTCTATCATGAAGTTTACTGCTACCATTATAAGAACAATTGTATATTAAAAATTGATTTAATTGAATTTTGTAATTGTTATAATATTTAATGTCTTTATTTAATTTTCTTAAATTTTTTATTGATTTATCTACGACCTTATGCTTTAAAGCATATTTTATTACTGTTTCTTTCATTTATCCTTTATATACTTCAGTTTTTATACCATGGTCGTTTAATTCTTTCATTCTATATTTCTGTAATGCCGACACATGTCCTCTTTTAGTTTTAATTTCAGAAAACAAAGCATTACAATCTTTAGGAAATGCAACAAGATCAGGAATACCATTCTTGTTAGTCTTAATTAATTTTAAAACATAATAGCCCTGGGCTTCTAGTTCTTTTATTCTTTTGGATTGTACTTGTTGTTCTGTCATAATGTTTAATCAAATATATTTAATTGATTTAAATTTTTTTCTAAATGAGAAAAATCGTCCCACAAATCATTTTCTGTCAAATAAACAGGGTTCATCATCGGAATCCACCAAACTTCTAAGTTTTTATTAACCCATTGTGTACAAGAAGTTTCTCCTAAAATTTCTTTAGTTTCAGTCATTACAAACTTAATAAGTCCTTTTTAAAATGCTTTAATGTATAATCTTTTTT
>JAAHTH010002963.1_pt1 | contig 12210 bp, 12 predicted proteins | sample 6116091 | NCBI WGS metagenome assembly JAAHTH01 (sample SAMN13939990, study PRJNA603662) | sponge metagenome | isolation source: marine sponge | host: Mycale hentscheli | place: New Zealand | collected 2006
AATCAATATGTAATCCCTAATTTCAAGAATTTATGGCAAGTAAACCCCATACGGATGATGTATATCGTCCTAAGAGAATTCCTAAAAACCCAATTAAGTTCAAACTTCAACTTAATGACGAACAAAAAACCGCTAAAAAACACATCCTGGATAATACAATTACCCTCTTGGGAGGGGGTGCAGGTAGTGGAAAAACATTACTTGCATGTAATGTTGCCCTAGATGGTTTATTACGAAGACAATATGACAAAATTATAATAACTAGACCTACTGTATCAAAGGAAGAAATAGGATTTTTACCTGGTGACTTAAGAGAAAAGATGGATCCCTGGGTTCAACCAATTTATCAAAATTTCTTTGCGTTATATGATAAAGTTAAAATTGAAAAATTAATAAATGATGGTAAAATAGAAATTGTACCTGTGTCATTTATGCGAGGTAGAACATTTATGGACTCAATGATTATTGTTGATGAAGCACAAAATGTTACACATGAACAAATGGAAATGATTACTTCCCGTATTGGTTTAAGAAGTAAAATGATGATATGTGGTGATGCTCATCAAACTGACTTAAAAAAGAAATCGGATTCTGGGTTTAAATTTTTATATGTCGCAGCAAGAAAAATTAAAAATTTAGAAGCTATTACATTAACTACTAACCACAGAAATGAAATCGTTGAAGATTTACTAGATTATTATAATGAAGCAGTTGATAAAGGGGTAAGTATTACTACTTCTGGATCATATATTTATAATAGTAAGAATTAATATCATATTTATAACAAAATAAAATTATGGGATCATCTCCATTCTTGTGTACTAACACAGGTTCATTAGAAGTATTTATACGAGAAAGCATAACTTTACCAAATGGTAATGAAGAAGTAGCAACTAACAATATTAAAATCCCAGGTGTAAATCAATTAGTAAGAAGGATTGATACTATTTCTGTTAATTGGGAAGATACTGGTGTTGAACTTTTAAGATTTGTAGATGATGAAGCATCCCAAGTTGCTGGGTCTTTTGTAAGAGATACTGTAAAATACTTAAGATTTACTAATTTAGATTGTCATAACTATCTTTCTTTATATCTTATTCAAAACAGCCCTGATGCACAAGCACCTAATACAGATAATTTTAGTTCAGGAGATGAGGGTGTATTTAGGATAGATCCTGGTAAATCAATGATGCTATCAAATGCTCAATTTGAAAGCAGTAATTACTATGATTATGTAGTAGAAGGATATGTAGATTTACAGTATTATTCATCATTTGCATCATTATATAGTATAAAAGCAAAAGCAAACGCAGCAGATATTAGGATAGAGTACCTTGTAGGTTCTTCTTAATATTTATAACAAAATAAATTAAATAAAAAATGGCATTAACGTATAGAACAGGTTCAGGTGAACATCCAGGCAAGGGTTCAGCTTTAACAATTGAAGAAGTAGATAATAATTTTAGACACTTTACAGGATCACATTCAATAAGTGGTTCACTTATTATTTCAAGTAGTCTAGCTGATGGTTTTGCTCTTGTAGTATCTGGAAGTGTTGGTATTTCAGGTAGCATTATACCAAGTGATGCTAATTCTACTTTAGGTACAGAAGATAATCCATGGTTAGAAGTTTTTGCTAGTAATGATTCATTTAGATTAGTTAGTGGGTCTGGGGCTAGTATGGTTACAGCTTCTATTTCATTTAATGATGGGGTATTAGATTTTTCTACTAAAACCAATGCATCTGGTTCGTTTACAGGATCAGCTGATTTAACAGGTTCATTTACTGGTTCATTTGTTGGAGACGGTTCAGGATTAACTGGGATAACAGGAAGTGGTGGTACAAGTGGAACAAGTGGCGAAGCGGGAACAAGCGGAACTTCAGGCGAAGCGGGAACAAGCGGAACATCAGGAGAAGCGGGAACAAGCGGAACATCAGGAGAAGCAGGAACAAGTGGAACAAGCGGAAATGGTACTTCAGGTACATCGGGATCTGGAACAAGTGGAACAAGTGGTGAAGCAGGAACAAGTGGAACTTCAGGCGAAGCAGGAACTAGTGGTACAAGTGGTGAAGCAGGAACAAGTGGAACAAGCGGTGAATCTGGAACTTCTGGAACAAGCGGAAATGGTACTTCTGGTACTTCAGGAGAAGCTGGTACAAGTGGAACAAGTGGCGAAGCGGGAACAAGCGGAACTTCGGGGGAATCTGGAACATCGGGTACATCAGGAGAATCCGGAACAAGCGGAACAAGCGGCGAGGCAGGAACAAGCGGAACAAGCGGCGAGGCAGGAACAAGCGGAACAAGTGGAACATCAGGAGCTAATATTAATACTGGTTCTTTAGGTGATACAGTTATATCAGGATCTGCAATTGTAACAGGTAGTATGTCGGTTATTGGATCATTAACAGTATCTGGTTCAAGTACACTTAATAATATTGGTCTTTTTGCACAAGATGGAATATCAACTTTTAAATCTGGAGAAGTTAATGGGTTTCAAGTTTCATCATCTGCAATATTTACTAATGATCATAGACAAATTTCTCTATCAGCAACATCTTCAATATCAACATCATACATTGTATTTTCAAATCTACCAACTGCCGACCCTGGAATACCTGGGAGACTATGGAAAGATGGGATAGATTTAAAAATATCACCTTAATATTTAATAAATAATTTAAAATAAAAATCTAGGGACTCAATCTGAGTCCCTTTTTTTCATATTTATAATAAAACTAGGTATAATATGAATATTCCAATTTACGATGGTAATCCTTTATGGAATCGAAATGCAACAGCTTTTGGTTTTTATGATAACGATATTGAATTTCAAGTTGATTCTATAAAAGTAGCAAAATTTGTAACTACACGTTTAGGTTACCCCTTAATGGATGTTGAATTACAAACATCTTCTATTTTTACTGCATTTGAAGAAGCTATAACAATGTATGGGAATGAATTATATGCTTATTTAATTAGAGAAAACGTACTAGATCTTACGGGTTTACCTTATGAAAATATAAATTTAAATGAAGTTATAGTTCAACCTAATTTTGAAACAATCATTAGATTATCAGAACAATATGGTGAAGAAGCTGGTGTAGGAGGGAATGTTACTTGGTACAAAGGATTTGTTCCTTTAACTTCTAGTGTGCAAGATTATGATTTAAAAACTTGGGCAAAACAACAAGATATAACTGGTAGTATAGAAATAAAAAGAGTATTTTACCAAGAACCAATACCAGCCTCAGCTAGATATCTTGCTCCTTTTGATGGATTTGGATTTGGAGGAGTTGCAGCTGCTGGATTAATGGGAATGGGTGGATTTGGTGGTTCAATGGGATTTTTAATGATGCCATTAAATTATGATATGCAAATTATTCAATCAATTGAAATGAATCAAATGGTTAGGTTGTCTAATTATAGTTTTGAAATACATAATAATGTAATTAGAATATTTCCAATACCTGGGCCTTATGATGTAAGTGGTGTTGGTGATATTACTGAAGATATAAATGGTTCATGTAATTGTGGTAATTTATGGTTTGAATATATTTTAAGAGATGAAAGAATAGAAAGTAGTTTAATTTGTGCTGAAGATAGAGTAACAAATGTATCTAATATGCCATATCAAAACCCAGTTTATGCCCTAATTAATTCAGTAGGCAGACAATGGATATTTGAAATGACTTTGGCAATTTGTAAAGAAATTTTAGGATATGTACGTGGTAAATATAGTACAGTACCTATTCCAAATGCTGATATGACATTAAATCAAGCTGATTTATTAGCAGCAGCAACAGCTGAAAAAACAGCATTATTAGAAAGATTAAGAGCTTATTTTGATGAAAACTCACGTGCTTCATTATTAGAAAGAAAAGTAAGAGAAGCTGATGCAGTATTAAAAGAATTAGATCAAGTTCCAAGAGTAATTTATATAGGATAATATGGCAATGTTCGCAAGACAGAGAGATGTTTCTCTGGTAAGACACTTAAATAGAGAAGTTATGGGTAATGTAATTACCCAACAAGCGGCTTTCTATCAATTTAAATTAGAAGAAACTAAAGTTAATATATATGGTGAAGCAGCAGCAGAAAAATTTTATAATGGGCCTTTTTTATTTAATTGCTTAATTGATAGGGGAGCTCAGGAATATCCTGAAAATGATGAAGGTATTCAGTTTGAACAATCTATTGATTTTTATTTCTTAAGAGATGACTTAAAAGCTGTAAAACCAGGTTATCCAAATGGAAATGTAGAAGAAGAAGTAGTTCCTGATGTTGGAGATATAATTTTATATCAAGAGGGATATTATGGAGTACAAAGTACTGTAGCAAACCAATATTGGAGTGGCAAAAACCCAGATTACCCTAATAACAATTCAGATGGTACAGATAATCCTTTAAATCCAAATCTACAATTATTTGGAACTAATTTATCAATATTAGTATCAACCTATTATATATCAGCAGATAAACCGGCTATATCACCTTATAAAGAAAGATTTTAATGTCACAGATTAGAAAACCCATACCAAAAACACAAAAGCAAATAAGCATAGATCAGCAACAACCTTCTTCTGCAAGATATGGTAACCCTAATATTCCTTTAAATCCTAATGAAAATGAAACAGGTATAGCATTTAATAGATCAGAAAAGTTATCATGGAAAGGTGACAATACAAAACCTTTTTCAATTGGGATACAAGATTTAGATGAAGCTGTATTTTATTATTTTCAAAATGTAATTAAACCTTTTGTTTATCAAAATGGTGAAAGAAGAGAAGTTCCTGTAATTTATGGTTCTCCCGAAAGATGGAAATCTTACCAAAGAGATGGATATTATAGAGATAAAAAAGGCTCTATTATGTTACCTATTATAGTAGTTAAAAGAGATACAATAACAAAAGATAGAACTGTTTATAATAAATTAGATGCTAATAGTCCTAATTTATATGGCACATTTCAACGAGCTTATAATCCAAAAAACTTTTATAATAATTGGGCAGCTATAAAAAACAAAATCCCAGCAAAACAATTTTATGCTGTGGCAGTACCTGATTTTGTTAATTTAGAATATAGTGTAATTGTTCAAACTTATTATATGGAACAATTAAATAAAATAATTGAATCATGTGAATATGCTTCTGATGCTTATTGGGGTGACCCTGAAAGATTTAAATTTAGAGCTTTTATTGATAGTTTTTCAACCGCTACAGAATTAACAACAGGTAGAGATAGATTAGTAAAAGGAACATTTAATATTAGATTAAGAGGATATATAATACCTGATACAGTACAAAAAGATATGAATTCAATTTCTAAATATAACTCAAAATCTAAATTTACTATTTCAATGGAAACAACATCTAATTCAGAAATATTTGATGTAGGAGTTGAAAAAACAAAGGATGGTAGAACTAGGAGACAAAGAGAAAATAAAGATAATCTTTCTAATATTTCTGATATATCACCAGGAACAGAATTAAAAAATTAAAATAGATGGCTAGTAATGTAAGATTTGTAGACTCATTAAAAGTTGGATCATACCAGGTTCAAAACACTGGTGGTGGTAGCGGTGGAATAACTATTAATAATAATGTAGATAATTATTTATTAAGTGCTACCGGTAATCCTAGTATAATAAATGGTGAATCTAATTTACAATTTGATGGTTCTACATTAACTTTAAAAGGTAATCTTGTTATTGATGATCAAGGATCTGGGGCAAATTTAATATTAATCCAAAATCCTAGTGGTCAGGGAATAACAGTAACTAGTGAAGGTATATTTCAAATTATAGAATTTAGTTCGTTACCAACACCTATAGAAGGAGGTATAGTTTTTAACTCTAATAATCTTTATGTAGGAATATAAATTTAAATTAGAAACATAATATGTATAATAAAATAAAAAAATTATAAAATGGCAAATTGGAAAAAAGTAATAGTTAGTGGCTCAAGTGCGGAGTTATCTCAATTAAAATTATCAGATCTTTCAACTCAAGGCAGTGAAAATACAGTACTAACTATTAATGATTCGGGTGTAGTAGGAACAAGAGAAAATGCAGCTAGTTCTGGAACATCAGGAACAAGCGGTAATAGTGGTTCATCAGGTACATCGGGTTCATCAGGTACTTCAGGTGCTGATGGTTCTTCAGGTACAAGCGGAGATTCAGGTTCTTCAGGTACATCTGGTACAAGTGGTGATTCAGGCTCTTCAGGTACATCAGGTACAAGCGGAGATTCAGGTTCATCAGGTACATCTGGTTCTTCTGGTACTTCAGGTGCTGATGGTTCATCAGGTACATCAGGAGACTCTGGTTCATCAGGTACAAGCGGTACTTCTGGTGCCGACGGTTCTTCAGGAACAAGTGGTTCTTCAGGCACATCAGGAGACTCTGGTTCATCAGGTACTTCTGGTTCAAGTGGATCTTCAGGTACATCAGGTGAGGATGGTTCTTCTGGAACTTCAGGTTCAAGTGGATCTTCTGGTTCATCAGGAACTAGTGGCTCATCAGGAACAAGTGGTGTAATTAATATTACTAATACAGGCAATAATAGAGTTTTAACTGATATTGATGGCGATAGTGCAAACGCTGAAGAAAGAATGACGTTTGTTAGTGATGGAGGTTCAGAATCAAATACAGGATTATTAACAGTAACAGGTGATGTTATTATATCAAATGATTTATTTGTTGATGGTACAGCTTCATTTAGAAACAATGAAAATTTATTAGTTAAAGATAGATTTATATTACTTGGGTCTGGTTCAACAACAGTAGGAGATGGTGGTATTGTTATTCAACAAACAACACAAGATAAAGGTGATGCCTTTGCATATGATGGTTTATCAACTGGAAGATGGGGTGTAACTAGTTCATTTGATGCAGGTTTATCCTCATATACTCCAGATGCATTTATGGCTGCAGTAGTAGTTGGATCTACAGATGATCCAAATGATGCCCCAGCTAAATATGATAAAGAAGGAAATATATTTGTAGCAGATAATGAGGATATTTATATTTACTCATAATATTATAAAAAATTGTTTTATAAAATATTAAAAAGGTTTATGGGATTTAATACTAAAAATGTAGTTGTAGGGGGAAAGACTCAAAAGTCTGATCCCCCTACAATAAATGTAGAGTTAACACCAAAACAACTAGAATTTTTATTAGTAACTATTAAAAATAGTTTATTTAAAGGTGAATATGTAGAAGTCTGTTATAATACTACTTTAAAATTACAAAAACAATACCAAGAATTTAATAAAAAATAATTGTTATGTCTTATAATTTAACTAATTTATCTTTAAGAGAATTACGTGCTCTTAGAAAATCAACTAATTATATTCCCATTACAGGAGTTGATGCTATTTTTATAGGTACTATCCAAGTAAAATTAAACCAAAAAATAGAGGCGGTAGAAAAATTAGAAGAAGAAAAATCTGTTAAAATACCTTTACCCCCTATTAAATAGAAAAAATATAAATAATATTTATGACAAATATTACGGCCCGAAAGGGAAGTGGACTGATAGTACAGTAGCCAACCTAATAGAATAGATATGCCAAATTGGAAAAAAGTAATAACCAGTGGTTCTAACGCTGAGTTATCTCAGATTAAATTAACTGATCTTTCAACTCAAGGATCTGAAAATACAACACTTGTAATTAATAATAGTGGTGTAGTAGGTACAAGAGAAAATGCCGCTTCATCTGGTACAAGTGGCTCAAGTGGCTCATCAGGCTCATCAGGAACAAGTGGAAATTCTGGATCAAGCGGTTCTTCAGGAACAAGTGGTAATTCAGGCTCATCTGGTTCATCGGGAACAAGTGGAGTTTCGGGTTCATCAGGTTCGTCAGGAACAAGTGGTAATTCAGGCTCATCTGGTACATCAGGAACTTCAGGTAATTCAGGCTCATCTGGTACATCAGGTAATTCAGGTTCTTCTGGATCATCAGGAACTTCAGGAACTTCTGGACTTTCAGGTTCTTCAGGAACAAGTGGTAACTCCGGATCTTCGGGTTCAAGTGGAACCTCAGGTAATTCTGGTTCATCCGGCTCATCAGGTACAAGTGGTAATTCAGGCTCTTCGGGATCTTCGGGTACAAGCGGTAACTCTGGGTCTTCGGGCTCAAGTGGAACTTCTGGGGTTTCGGGATCAAGCGGTTCTTCTGGAACAAGTGGAAATTCTGGTTCATCGGGTACAAGTGGTAACTCTGGATCTTCGGGATCTTCAGGTACATCAGGTGTTTCAGGTAGTAGTGGTTCTAGTGGTACATCAGGTAACTCAGGCTCATCGGGATCTTCAGGTACATCAGGTAATTCAGGTTCCTCTGGATCATCAGGAACAAGTGGTAACTCAGGTTCTTCGGGTACAAGTGGTAACTCAGGTTCTTCAGGAACAAGTGGTAACTCTGGTTCATCTGGAACTTCAGGTAATTCTGGCTCATCAGGTTCAAGTGGAACTTCTGGGGTTTCGGGATCAAGCGGCTCATCAGGAACAAGTGGAAATTCAGGCTCTTCTGGTTCTTCAGGAACAAGTGGAAATAGTGGTAGTTCAGGTTCGAGTGGTACATCAGGTTCATCTGGGCAAGATGGTAACTTCGGTGGTGCAACTTTTAATTATGATTTTGAAGCAAATACAAATGTTGGAGCGGACCCAGGAAATGGAGATATAAGATTAAATCAATCTAACCAAAATACTTCAACTATATCAGCTATTAGCCAAACAACAGGAGATGGTGATGATATAGAAGAATTTTTACAATCTATAGATGCTTCAACATCAGCTGTAAAGGGCCACATGAGAATGGCAGATAAATTCTCCCCAGAAAATTTTATATTATTTTCAATATCTAATTTAACAGATCAAGGTACCTATTGGACTATAAACATAAATGAACAAGCTTCATCAGCAACATCTCCATTTAGTGGAGGTGAAGCAATAATTGTTTCTTTTGCATTAGTAGGAGATAGAGGAGATGATGGCACATCAGGCACATCAGGTAGTTCGGGCACATCAGGTAGCTCTGGATCTAGTGGTACTAGTGGTTCCTCAGGTACTTCAGGTAATTCTGGTTCCTCGGGCTCTTCAGGTACAAGCGGTAATAGTGGTTCTTCAGGTACGAGTGGTAATAGTGGCTCATCAGGTACTTCAGGTAATAGTGGTTCAAGTGGCTCTTCAGGGACAAGTGGAGTTTCAGGCTCTTCAGGTTCATCTGGAACTTCTGGAAATTCAGGATCAAGTGGCTCTTCAGGAACAAGTGGTAACTCAGGTTCTTCTGGTTCATCAGGAACAAGTGGAAATTCAGGTTCTTCAGGTACATCAGGTAATTCAGGCTCATCTGGTACATCAGGTGTTTCAGGTAGTAGTGGTTCAAGTGGAACTTCAGGAAATTCAGGTTCTTCAGGCTCATCTGGGACAAGTGGTAATTCAGGATCAAGCGGATCTTCGGGAACAAGTGGTAATTCAGGATCAAGTGGCTCTTCGGGAACAAGTGGTAACTCAGGCTCAAGTGGCTCAAGTGGTACTAGTGGTAATTCAGGTTCATCAGGTACATCAGGTAATTCAGGTTCATCGGGTACAAGTGGTAATAGTGGTTCATCAGGTACAAGTGGTAATAGTGGTTCATCAGGAACAAGCGGTAACTCAGGTTCTTCAGGTACATCAGGTACATCTGGTAATAGTGGATCAAGTGGAACTTCTGGGATTTCAGGATCAAGCGGCTCATCAGGGACAAGTGGAAATTCAGGTTCGTCAGGAACAAGTGGTAATTCAGGTTCTTCGGGTACATCGGGTAGTTCAGGTTCCAGTGGTACAACAACTATAACTAATGCAGCTAATAATAGAGTAGTAACTTCTACAGGAGGTGTAGGATTAAATGCTGAATCCTGTATGACATTTAGTGGAAATTCTCTAACAGTAGGAGGGTTACAAAGCAATTCAGGTGCTTGTAGTACTATAGCAGGTGGTTTTGCTAATTCTATAGGCTCGGCTATGCCAAAGTCTTTTATTGGTGCGGGTTGTGGAAATTCACTTTCAGATGATGCTTCCTGTTCTGTAATAGGTGGAGGAGAGAGCAATTCAGCAAAAAACCCACATGATCAAATTCTAGGGGGGAAAAATAATAAAATATGTGTAAATACATATTGTAATCTCGGAGGCACTGTAGGCTGTAATGCTATAGTAGGTAGTTGTAATGTAATTAATACTGGTTTTGGAAGAAATCAGATTATAGGATTTAATAATAGTATTTGTGGAAACGCGTATGGTGGAACTAGTAGAATTATTGGAGCCATAAATTCATGTATTACAGATACTTATGGTGGTGGAGGGAATATTTTAGGTGGTTCCTGCCACTCATTAAATGCTGGTTATGGTAGTGGTGGAACTATTGTTGGTGGTATGCAAAATACTATGGGTGGTTATCACCAATTTCCAATAATACTAGGGGGTCGATGTAACACTACGAATTCTGGTGTTTATTATAGCGCTATTTTAGGAGGAAATAATAACCTTATGAGTGGTACTAGATCAGCTATAATAGGTGGGTGTTCTAATACTAATGGTAAGAATTGTTCTATTATGTTAGGTTTGGCTGGTAGAACAGCTTGTACAGATAGTACTACTCATGTTAATTGTCTTAACATTCAAAGTACTTGTGGAGGAACTTTAGCTGCTAAACAAGTTTCAATATTACCTGGAATAACATCCAATGGTAGTGTTGTAACAGATATGTGTGAAATGTGTGTTGCCTATAATGCTACACAAATACAAGGTGTTTTAGGAAATGGTCCAAATTGTGTTATAATAGCAGCCCCAGGAGTAAATAAAACATTAGTAATATATGAAGCTATATTTCAAATTCAAACCTCTGGAACAAATACAACACAAGGTTTTAATGGTGCATTCCAAGTAGTTTCACCTTCATATAACTGTAATAATACAAGTATAAGAAATACAACTGCAGCCTTAATACCAGCAAATGTATTACAAGCTGCTGTTAGAAATGGTCAAACATATACAACGTACCAAAGAGATGCTCCTACAGATGGTAGAGTGTATTCTTCAAATCAATGTGTACGTTTTGGATGGAGTAATTCTAACCCTTATCCAAGTGGTTTCCCATCTGTATTTACTTGTTTAAGAACAAGATTAAGATATAAAATTTACTGTGATACTGCATTTTAATTAAAAAAATAATATTTATAATAAAATAATAATAAATGGAACATAATTGGAAAATATATGATTTAAAAAGAGTAATAGCTGATGGTATGGTTACTCAAGCTACTTATGCCTGTGAATCACAAGAAGATAACTCATCAACCAGATACATAGGAGATATAGAATTAACAACAGGTTCAATATCAGACCCAGGTTTTGTTACCTATAATGATCTAACTCAAGATAATGTTTTAGGATGGGTTACAGGAAGTATTGATACAGCTTCTATTGAAACAGAAAACTCAGCTTCTATTGCTAGAAACATATTACAAAGATCAAAAATAACAAAAAGAGATGGTACTCCTTGGTAAAATAATTAGGAGTATTTAATTAAGTTTTGTATATTGTTTTATCATAAAAAAGTTATAAATGAATATTATATTTCAAATAGACGGTGGTCTAGGTAAATCTATCATGGGAACGGCCATGGTAAAAGTTATAAGAAAACGCTATAAAAACTCAAAAATTATAGTAGTAACAGGTTATCCTGATATATTTTTAAACAACCCTGATATTAATGAAGTTTACCACCCTAATAATATAAATGGTTTTTACTTAAAATATATTAAAGACCAAAATTGTAAAATATTTGTTGAAGATCCTTATAGACGTAATGATTTTATTTTAGAAAAACCAATAAATCTTCTTAAAACTTGGTGTGATCTATATGGTTTACGTTACAATAACGAACAACCTCAAATATACCTTACTCAACCTGAAATAGATTATTTTTCTCCTTATTATCAAACAGATAAACCAATATTAGCTATCCAACCAAATGGAGGACCAGCAGGATTAGGTTATCAATATGCATGGACAAGAGATATTCCTGAAACTAATATATTAGAAATAATAGAACATTATAAGGATAATTATTCTATTATTCATATAAAAAGGGAAGATCAAAAAATATATCCTGATACAATGCAAGCTTTAGATGGGTTTAGAAGTATAGCTATATTACTTCAATTATC
>JAAHTH010002967.1_pt1 | contig 12207 bp, 10 predicted proteins | sample 6116091 | NCBI WGS metagenome assembly JAAHTH01 (sample SAMN13939990, study PRJNA603662) | sponge metagenome | isolation source: marine sponge | host: Mycale hentscheli | place: New Zealand | collected 2006
AGGAATGAACTAGGTGCAAACCCTCCGCGGCTGCCAAAGGAACTCCGCCCCCCGCCATCGCCGCCACGACTGCTGAAACCGCCCCGAGATCCTGAATCTCCGCCCCGGCCACCAAAACCTCCCCGTCCACCTGAATCGCCACCGGAGCCTGGACGCTGTGCAGCCGAGGGCAACGTCATGGAAAGAGAAAGAGCCAATACCGCAAGTGCTTTTATTTTGTTCATGTGGATAAAACACATTCTAGGGAAGAGAGTTCCGTCATCTTTAAGAGGTTGGCACAAAACTGAGGCGGAAGTAGTCTACTTGCTCTGCCCCGTCCCGCAAAACCGGTTTTTTACCGTCGAGAAAGCCAATCCTGCCGGTATTCCGCAAATTTGACTCACTTTCAGTATATTTTTCCATCAACCCCGAATCCAGCACAGCCGTGGGCGAACTGAACCGGACTGCTCACCGGATTGCGTTTTTGCCCTAGAATCACGCTAAAAAACCCGCCCGGCGTCTGAACCAGTAGAGTGAATCGGCCTCAAACCGCGTTCCAAACTTATCGGGACACGATTTGGCGAATAACACCAGGTTCGGTCACATTCCACCGAATCCCATGCCTTCTCGATTGCTGATGGCCGTGCATTTGCCGATAGCAGTGCATCTGCTGAATTAGCGTGGAGACCTTGTTACCCTCAACCAAGCCAATCGATCTCCCTCCTGCCGAAGAGCAACCGCGTCGTTAAGATCTCGTTAAGTCAGCCCAACTCCGCCAGTGCATGCACTGCGAGTAACGCTGGCCGGCGAGGGAACTGGCCGGCGAGGGAAACAGACACGAGCCGAGGGCAGTCCGCAAAACCTCGAAAAAGTACACTTCATCGAATCAAGGGTAAGTAGCCACATGGGCACCGACAGCGATACGACACTGCTTCAGATCAAGCAGATGGTTAGCCAGTTTGTTGAAGAGCGTGACTGGCTTCAGTATCACGATCCTAAGAATCTTGTGATGGCGTTGATGTCAGAGGTCGGTGAACTTGCTGACCAGTTCCGCTGGGTCAAGAACACCGAATCTCATGCAGTTGCGGGTTCACCGGATCATGCCGAGGAAATCGCTGACGAACTTGCTGATATCATGATGTTCGCGATTGAATTTGCCTCTGTCTGCAACATTGACATCTCTGCAGCGATTGCTTCCAAACTAGAAAAGAATGCGGTGAGATATCCCGTTGAAAAAGCAAAAGGCTCCTGCAAAAAATACAATCGTCTCTAGACTCATGAGCCGATGCAGCGATGGACCTAACAACTGACCAGCATCCGCAGTCGGAGAGATTACATTCACTTGACCTTAATATTGAACGAGCCAACCGGTGGACCAGGACTCCAGCAGCAATAGATTTCGCCGACCTATCCACCGAGTCCAAAACACAACAAACCAACAATCAACCAGTAGCACCGAAGTTACCGTGACGGCAAGCTCTGAAGCTCATCTCCGATAGAAGTATTTCAGAAACGAATACTTGGCGTGTATAAAAGCCAAACGCACTCCCGTCACACCGTGCAGGAAGCCGAGCCTCAGCAGGTATTTGTAGAAGAACGTGTAAAAGAAATTGAAAGCCGCCCGAGCGGGATTCAAAAGTCGATTTCGTTTCTTTGTAGAGAGTTTGGCAAAGTTCTTGAACGCGGCATCCATCTGCTCCAACGTATTGTAGGAAAAGTGATCCAATGGCTTCTTCAGATCACGTACTTTTGCGTGGTCAGGCAACTGTACACTTTCATGAACCGCCACTTCACTGAAATCACCCAGCGAATTTCGGAAGAGGCGGAGCTGGTAGTCTGGATAATATCCGCCCCAGCGAATGAATCGATCACCCACGAATAGTTTGCGTGCGACGCGATACCCTGCCACCTCTGACTCGAAATCCAGACCCTTGATTTCTTCGATCAACTCATCAGTCAATACTTCGTCAGCGTCAAGACTTAGCACCCATTCGTTACTGCACTGCCTGAGGGCATAGTTTTTTTGTTTTCCGTAGCCCAGCCAATCTTGGGAAAAGATTCTTGCACCGTGGGCTTCTGCAATTTCAAGTGTCTTGTCGGTGCTGCCCGAATCCACAACCACAATCTCATCCGCGACACGTGCTGCTTGCTGCAGGCAAGCACCAAGGCCACCTGCTTCGTTCAGGCAGATAATCGAGACGGATATTTTGGTTTCCATAGGCTAACTCGCTCGCGACGCAGTGCAGCTCGAATCAGATCGCGACAGCAGTGAAATCGTTTTTCCAGAGTTCGGGGAGCGAAACCCCAGGGCGTGCATGTTACTCATGTCGTGGATTCAAAGCGTATTGCAACAACATTACCGCGTTTTTTAACAAGCCAAGGGCAATCGCCAACCCCTCTTATTCTGGATCGGACTATTCTCGCGCCACCTGACACGCCAGCCTCATCATGCTGCTTGATACCTAGCATAACGAATTCACCATTCTCGCCATCTACAGTCCTGCGTGCCACCATGACAAATCGGCTCTGATAAATCGAAAATCCAGCACGACACATCAAACTTTAGCCTGCTCTGCCACGCCAGCCCGAATGCGTCGAAACAAAACACCACTTCACAGCCATATTCCCAAGTTCCCGCCTCATTGCAAACACTCATTTTTTCAGTTCAAAGCGTTCACCCAGATCCATTCCATCCTGCCCTCTTTTGAACAAGTTTGATGCTTTCAGCAAAGTAATCGTTGGCAAATTTGGGTTACCCGCCCCCCGACGTATTCGCCCCAAACTCTTTTGCAATCACGCCCTCCGCTAAAATGTGCGTCCGGTAACCCAAAAGCTTGATCGCCCCGATAGCGATCGGCCAAGAAGAGCGACTAAACTGCTAGGAAATATTGCACCTTAACCCCGAGATACAGAATGCTGCTAGGCTCCCACGTTTCCTGCCAAGGCGGAATATCCAAAGCCGTTGGCCGCGCCGAAGACGTTGGCTGTGAATGCATCCAGATATTCGTCAGCAACCCACCTCGCCAGTGGCCTGTATTTGCAGACGAAAAAGCGGGGTCCATACCGGTGCAGGAACTACAAACTGGAAATCGCCCTTCACTCGGGGCATCCGGATCTGAAAAACAAGTTTGGAGAGCGAAACCTCTCGCTTCATCCGCAATCGAAGCTTGGAATGAGGCTATCTCTGCGTCCCCGGTTAGTCATCCGATCGCACACGCCTCGTACCTGATCAACATGGCGTCGCCCAAGGACGAGCTCTTTCGCAAATCGATCGATGCGTTGGTGATTGAACTTGAACGCGCAAATGCTCTGTCACTTGACGGCTTAGTCGTTCACCCAGGGTCTTTCACCGAGAGTTCAGAATCAGAAGGACTGGCCCGAATCGTTGACGCGGCTTCAGAAGCATTGGATCGAGTCACTCCAGGCACCTGCAGACTGCTTCTTGAGAACACTGCTGGCCAAGGCTCATGCTTGGGCCACACCCTTGAACAATTAGCTTTCATGATCGACGGCATCGGACAATCGGACCGCGTTGGCGTCTGCCTTGATACATGCCACGCGTACGCAGCGGGTTATGAAATCAACACGAAAGTCGGATTTGATGAAATGCGCAAAAAGATAGACGATCTTCTACCTCATCAAACGGTCGCAGCTTTGCACCTGAACGATAGCAAAAAGCCACTGGGAAGCCGCGTGGATCGGCACGAGCACATTGGTTTGGGTGAGATCGGCTTGAAAGCATTTCGATTCGTTGTTGAAGATTCAGTACTTGGGAAATTACCAGGATATCTCGAAACAGAAAAAGGAATGAACGACGAAGTTGGTGAAGAATGGGATGTCATCAATCTTCGCGTTCTGCGAGAGCTTGCATGAGCCGAGACCATTCACAAGAAACGGAAAAACACCTTAGAGTCAACTTTTCCTTCACCAGAAAATGCATGGTGTTGATTCTTGCTCTTCCTGGTTTCGTCGCTCAGAGCCTCCCCTCCGCAAATGCTGAAACGTCAACTGAGGACCGAACGAGCAACTGGATCTGGGTGAGTCCGAATCAGAACGCACAAAAGAACCTCCTATTCGAAACGCAGTTTCAAGTAGATCATGATCAGACGACTGCCAAGCTCAAATTCTCGCCCTGCTTTGCGTACTTGCAGGTCAAAGTCGATGGAATACTCGTGGGTGTTGCAGATCCCTACCAGGGGATGAAAGAGCTTGAGTTGCATCATTCATTATCCACCGGCAGTCACTCACTGACTGTCCAAGCGGTTGCCGTAGACGGCCCCTCAGCCTTTTTCATTGAGCTGGTGCTTGCTAACAAGACGCACCCGAGCAGAATCATCAGAGGAAACACAAACTGGACAGCAACCAGCAACTCGGCCTCGAATCAAGCTGAACCATTTCCTGAGACAGTAGTGAATCTTGGCCCGGTCAGGAACACCCTCTCGCGTTCAATCGAACAGCGGGTAAGCATAGATGCCTTGGATAACTACGAGCAGTGGAAACTGGCTCTAGCGGAAGGACAAGGCAAGCCAACAAATGCAGCAAAATTCTCAATCTCTGACGACTTCCAAATTCAGGAAATTCCATTTTCCAGCGATCCGGAATTTGACATGGGTTCGTGGGTCAGTATGACGGTTGATTCTGCAGGTCGCTTGATCATCGCAAGGGAATCCAGTGGGCTGCTTCGCCTGACCCTGTCAGCAAAAGGTGACTCCATCGCATCAACGGAATGGATCAACCGAGACTTGAAGGAATGTCGCGGGCTGACATTCCGAGGCGAGGAACTGTTTGCCAACGCGAATAACTCCAAGGGTCTGTATCGCTTGCGTCCTGATGGAGATGGATTCGGCGATCCGGAGCTGATATTTGCATCGAGCGGTGGGGTTGGACACGGACGTAACGACCTTGCGGTCGGTCCAGATCGGATGCTTTATACGATTCACGGCGACGCCGTGGACCTGCCAAGTGAAGCGATCGACCACACCTCACCTTACCGAGAAGCCGCGAAAGGTTTAGACACCCGCGAGGGTCATCTACTCCGCATCAACCCCGACAATCTAAGTGTCGAAATCCTGGCTGCCGGTTTACGGAATCCATACGGCATCGACTTCAACTTGCATGGAGACTGCTTTACGTATGACGCTGACGCTGAACACGACATGGGTGCACCTTGGTATCGCCCTACTCGGATGCTGCACCTGACAACAGGTGGCGATTTCGGCTGGCGTGGAGTCACCGGCTCATGGCCCGCGTACTATCCGGACCATCCCGACAATGCGGTCCCCAGCCTCGATGTAGGCAAAGGATCACCAACCACAGTGAAGTTCGGCACGAGAAGTAACTTCCCTGCGCCGTATCGCGAAGGCCTCTTCGTTCTGGACTGGGCATATGGCCGAGTCTTGCTAATTAAAATGCTTCCCAGAGGCAGCAGTTACTGCATGGCGAGCGAAACTTTCCTGAAAGGGCAACCACTCAACGTTACGGACCTCGAGTTTGGTACTGATGGCAGCATGTACCTGATCACCGGTGGCCGGAAGACGCAGTCAACGCTTTATCGCGTGACCTACACTGGCAAACGCAATCCGTTGCTGGATACGGAACCAAAGAAGCTCACTGATCACCAAGCTAAGTGCAACCAATTTTCAGCACAATCGCGGCAATTACGTGGGGAGCTGGAGGCTTTACTGACCCGTGAAATCAATGACGAACACTTTCACTTGGCATGGAAACAGCTTGGCAACACCGACCCTTGGATCAGTCACGCTGCAGCCCGAGTCATTGAGCGGTTGCCAACTGATCAATGGGAGGTGAAGGCCTTGAACGAGAGAAACCCAGCGATCGCCGCAAGAGCAATCACTTGTCTGATCCGATCACAGGAATGCCAACATCCCACGCAGGCAATCACACGGTTAGTAGAGCTAGCTCAGCAAGCGGGCAGCCAGACTTTCCGGAACCACCTGAACGCGAGCATTCAGGAACATGCCCTCTACGGAATTCAACTGGCAATCTCATTATCGAATGAAACGTCAGCCCAACTCACCCCTGATCTGATCGATACATTGGCAATGATGTACCCGGCTGCCAACATGGGTTCCAACGCCGCAACAAACTCCACCGCGCCCCGATTCAACTACGCTAACAACCGACTGCTCAGCGAACTGTTGGCAACACTCGGTAATGACCGCTTCGTAAGCAAAACTATCGAACTGATCTCTCGAAGTACGCTGCCTGAACAGAGACTTCACTTCTTATACGTTTTACGAAACGTGACGGAAGGCTGGACACCGCACCTACGCCGACGCTACTTCCAGCACCTGGCGATGGCAGCAGATGAACTTGGCGGGGCTGGTCTTCCAGACTTCCTGCAACAGATTCGTGAGGACACAATGAAAAACGTTCCTGCGGAAGAACGTCCCCACTTGGTTTCAATCCTGGCGGCAACTGATCCTAACAGCCAACCCAATGCGTCACTCCCCACGATGCCGCGTTCTTTCGTTCAAGACTGGACTGTTGATCAGATACTCAACGGCAAGCAACTGCAGGGGGACCAAGAACGTGGCAAACAGGTATTCTCAGCGGCAGGATGCATTCACTGCCATCGGTTTGCGGCTGACGGACACTTGATTGGTCCGGACCTGACAGCTGCCATGCGACGCTATAGCCGTCGTGATTTGCTTGCTGCTATCGTGAGGCCCTCTGATGTAATCGCAGACGATTACCGCAGCGTTAAGATTCTTACCGACGATGGTCGGATTATCACAGGGCAGATCACTCGTGGTGGTGACTTTCGGTCACCGACCCTGCGGATTGCGACGGACCCTTCGAATCCCTCTCGGGTCACCGAGATCAGGAAATCAGAAATCACTAGCCGGAAGAACTCTCCAGTATCCTGGATGCCTGAGGGCTTGCTGAACACTCTCACGCGTCAGCAGATCTTTGACCTGGTGTCTTACTTGGAATCTTCCGGCTAATCAACGATCCCGAGTGCCGTCACGTGATTGGACAAAAGAGCGTGCACTAGCCCATGTTTGGCGTTAACAAATCGAACGACAACGTCAATGATTGAATTTCTGAAAAGGAGATCGTGAATCGGCCAGAATTCAGGCGGGTTACCAATCGGTGACAGGCCGTGATAATGGGTTACAGTTCGTGCCGCCTTCGCTTTGAGCCTTTTTTGACCAGCCCTGCATCTGACCGCCTTTACGACCGCAACTTTTGGTTGGCTTTTGTCAGTCAGATTTGTTTCGTCAGTGCAAACACGCTGATGGCTCATTACTCGCGTTGGATTGAATACCTAGGCGGCGATTTGAGCCAAGTGGGCATGATCATGGGGGTGGGCGCTTTACTGGGGCTTCTGTTACGCCCGTGGATGGCCCAATGGATCAACCGCTTGGGTGCAAGAGTCATGTGGGCCTGTGGCTTGGTTTTCTTTTCACTCTCCGCCCTCACGAACCTTTTTCTTGAAAGTATTGATTTAGAGATTTTTCTCGTCCGCTCCGTGCTTGTGATGGGAGCGGCAATCGTATTTGCAAGCGGCCTGACTTACATCTCACAGACAAGCCCCGAAAGCCGGAGAACGGAGGCGATAGGTATTTTTGGGATCGGCGGTTTTCTGGGAATGTTGACAGGCCCCTTCGTGGGCGACCTATTTTTAGCGAATCGGCTCCGCGACAACTTCGAAATGCTATTTCTTGTTGCGGCTATCGCGAATTCCCTTCCTCTGGTGTTACTGTACTTTCTCCGCCCTACGGTCAACGAGGGCTCAAAATCTTCGCTGCGTGTAGCGGACTTCATTCAGATCGCGCGCCGCTACTGGCCTGGCTCGATCCTGCTAGTGGACTTTTCGTTTGGTGTCTGCATGACAGCCCCGTTCGTTTTTGTGGCAAGTTTCATCGACCGTGAATCTCTGGATATGCCAGGCGTATCTGTGATCGGATTGTTTTTTCTGTTTTATGCAGGAATCGCTATTATCGTCCGCCTACTGTCTCGACGCCTTCCCGACCGAATCGGATCCGCCAAGGTCCTGCTTTGGGGTGTCTTACTGATGTCGATCGGGCTGTTCTGCTTCAGCATTGTCCACGTTGGTAATCCATGGCTGATCTCTATTCCGGCGATCCTGACAGGTGCGGGGCACAGCCTGATGTTCCACACCATGACTTCACTGACTCTCCAACCTTTCCCAATTGCTGTTCGTGGGACCGGCTCTGCCATCGCGCTGATGATGTTGGACTTGGGCACTTTCCTGGGTGCGCCGCCACTGGGTTTTCTTGGTGAAGCTTATGGCTTCGCTACCTTGTTCGCGACCATTGGCGGCTTCAATCTTTTATCAGGACTCGTTTATGCTTGGTTTACAATGCGAAAGTCGGGCTTCACCATCCCCAAATCAGGCGACTGACCACAAATGGAAACCGGCATGAGTCGCAAGCTTTACTCTAGGTTTCTGGAAACTTCCAACGAAATCAGTACCGAGCTTCACAAGGCAATTACCGAGTGCGGAGCTTTGACGAAGCAACCCCAAAATGCCCAGCCACTCGCTACGGTGATGTGTCGCACAATCGCCGGCCAACAGTTGTCCGTACAGGCCGCGCGAACGATCTGGTCCCGCGTCGTCACGGCCTCCGGAACAACCCCCTTAGCCGAATACTTGATCACGGTAAGCCCATCTGACCTTCGAGCATGTGGCCTATCTCGCGCCAAAGCACGAGCCGTAAAAGAAATTGTCGCAGCTGCAGATTCAGGTTGTCTGGACACCAAGAAATTGACGGCCTTTCCACACCGGGAACGAAGTCAGCAATTGATGGAAATCTGGGGAGTCGGACAATGGACGGCCGACATGCTTGGGATCTTCTATTTTGGTGACCAAAACGTTTGGCCAGAAAGTGATATCACCGTAACAAAAACTCTGCAAAGACTGATCGGGTATCGGCGAAAAACAACCCTGGCGGCCGACAGATTTGCACCTCACCGCTCATTTCTTGCCCGGTACATGTGGAAAATCGCAGACGCTACCCCAAACAATAAGCGAGCATCCTGACCTTGCACCCCACATCTCACTAGCGTTCTGCGCACACGAACGTGAAGAACCGTCTATGATAGGGGCTTCACCGCCCCCGACTTCCACACGCCCCGAACAATCGGTATCCCCCGACTGTCCTACTCTTGGGTTTTTATTGTGATGAAACGCCGAACACGCCGCAAATTTCTTACAACATCAATCGCAACCACTGCAGGATTAAGCCTGCTGCCAACTCGCGCAGAAGCAAGGGATTCAAGGGCACAGACTACAACCGACACGTCAACCCAAAAGATGAAACTTGGTTTGGTCACTTACCTTTGGGGTAAAGACATGGATCTACCCACCCTCTTGGATGTCTGTGAAAAATCGGGGGTAATGGGCGTTGAACTACGGACACAACACGCCCACGGGGTTGAACCTGTCTTATCGAAAGCACAAAGGGCCGAAGTCAAAAAAAGATTTGCTGATAGTCCAGTGGAATTAGTCGGCTACGGATCCAATGCCCAATATCACGAAAACAATCCGGCCAAGGTCAAAGCCAACATTGCGTTGACAAAAGATTACATCCGTTTAATGCACGACTGCGGAGGAAGCGGCGTCAAAGTCAAACCCAATGGTTTTGCAAAGGATGTTCCGCGAGAAAAAACTATCGAACAAATTGGTCTGGCACTCAATGAAGTCGCCAAATTTGGTGATGCGTTGGGACAACAGATTCGAGTTGAGGTTCATGGACGGGGCACGAGCGAATTACCTGTCGTAAGGGACATTTTCAAAGTTGCGACGAACCCGAACGCAACCGTCTGCTGGAATTCAAACGATGTTGACCTGCAAGGTGATGGGCTCGCGAAAAACTTTGACATGGTCAAAGACAGATTCGGTGACACGGTCCACATCCGTGAACTGAATGTCGGGAATTATCCTTACGCGGAACTGATGAAAAATTTCAAAGCGATGAAGTACGGCGGTTGGATTCTGCTGGAAGCACGAACCAATCCATCGGACAAAATTGCGGCCCTGATCGAACAGAGAAAGATATTTGAGCAGATGACATCTTGATCAGCGTTCCCATACCGCGGGAAGACTCTGTGAATTGGTTCCGTAAGTCTGCGAAACGACAAAACCGCTGGCCTGGGACATGTAAAAGATACGTCCATTGGAAACGACCGCTCCCAGGCATTCTCGTGAGTCGATTGCAGGCCCTGTTGAAACAAGCTTGCCATCGCGTGACAAGTCAATCATGTCCATGTTGGCGCCCAACACATAGGGCTCCGATAGCGTGAATCGACAACATGCGTAGTTGTGTCCGATACTGGCAGTCACTTTTCCTGTCTCGCGATCAAACACGTTGCCTTTGCCTCTCAGGGCATTGGAAAACACAAACTTTGGTCCCACCGTGACAACGTTCAAAGCAGACGTGATTGGATCGGAACGCCATACCAATGATCCATCATCTGCATTCAAGCACCAGACGAATCGTTCATCCGTTCCCTCTCGAGCACGGTTGAAACCACCGATATAAAGCTGATCATCACGCGCGCTAAGTGTACACTTGGATGTAACGTAATAATCAGTCGTCATCCAAATCTGTTCACCCGTTTTCGGTTCCAGACAAACCGTCAATCCGTTATTTTTGGCAGGCAAACCTCGACGAGCACGCTGACTTTCGGAATACCCGAAGAACACTGAATAGTAAAGCTTTCCATTCAGTTCACAAATTCCGCAGTCATTGCCACCTCGACCAAACCCGGCATAGTCTTTCTCCCAAACGACTTTGCCCGTTTCAAGGTCCCACGCCCAAAGACGGGGACGATGATTGCGGGGATAGTACGGGTTGTCGTTCGAGTAAATCCAACTCATCACTTCTTTGCCATCCCGCTCGATCGGATCTCCGCGAAACGTAAACGGCTTCTCAGTACCTTGAGCAGCATAGTCGCCAGAACCCGAGGCATAAATCGCTAAACCATCAATGACAATGGGCGGAAACTGACGACTCCAACTAGGCGATCCCGTGAACGGAGCCTCCCAAAGCAAGTCGCCGGTTGCGGCATCTAGGCACCTCATCACCGATCGCTTGATACCCGCCTGAGGAACAATCAATTTTCCCTGGACATACAATGGCGAGGTGAAGGATAAGTAAACATCGGGCCAATGACGTCTCCACAACAGGCGTCCGGTGTCCTGCTCAACCGCGATCACCTGACCTTCCGCAGTGTGCATATAAAGTCGTCCGCCTCCACAGACGGGCAGATGCTTCACCGTTCCCTCAAGCCGGCGCGCCCACCGCATTCGCAGGGGAGGTTGCAGGCCTTGATCATTCGCATTGGTACCACTGAAATCTCCATAATTCGTATACCAGTCATAACTTGAGTCTGAAAATTTACCTTTCAAAAAGCTTCGAGTTTCATAAACCTTCAAATTGCGTGTTGGTGCCTGTTGCCGACCGCCTGGCCCGAAAACATAGAGATAACCATCCTCGCAAGGCACGAACACACGATCGCTAGCGACGGCGACAGCAGCACTGATCGCCGCTCCAAACGCCGTCTTGTATTCTCTGATTTCTCCGCCATGCAGCGGCACCACGTAAAGCGATCCATCTAGCCCGCCATAGATTGCATGCTGACGAGTCAACACCGGTGGGCAAATTGCCGCCTCCTCACAAAGCACCTCCGTCTTGCCGGTGGCCAATGAGTGGCGACTCAAGCCAGCACCCCGCTCCGGTCTGACTCGGTAAACATCGTCGCCTCGAACGCTGACCGAGGCAAAGCTCAATAACCCCTGCTTATCGATCGCAGTCTCGGTACCGGGAACCACCTCGGTAGTGAATTCACTACCCTCAAGCTTCATAACCTCAACTCGCCCGGCATTATCTCGACGATGCCATTGCACAAACACACGCCCATTTTCATCCGCGCTCTGACCGAATGTCGCTGGATATTCCTTGCCCACGTAATCCGGCACTTCGCCCACGTGTTTCAAACTAGCTGTCGCCCCCCCATCAACGATGAAAACCGTCCTGCCACCTGCGGGCATGACGACCGTTTTTCCGACAAGGCAAATCTCCCGCGAGCAAACGAAGTGATCCCGCCACGTGACCCGGTCGCCGCGAAATGCAAGCCATTCGTCTCCTTTCCAGCGGTCCCCATCAAAACCAATCACCGCACGAACAAAATCCCACTTCCAATTGGCAGTGCCGTCTGGCTGCAAACAATACCATC
>JAAHTH010001026.1_pt2 | contig 12199 bp, 15 predicted proteins | sample 6116091 | NCBI WGS metagenome assembly JAAHTH01 (sample SAMN13939990, study PRJNA603662) | sponge metagenome | isolation source: marine sponge | host: Mycale hentscheli | place: New Zealand | collected 2006
ACAAGTTGCAAATAGAGGTGCAATAAAACAGAATCAACTTATGAGTGAAGAATTACAAAAAGGTCCAGTAACTAAACAAGATGCATATCGTGGTGGACAATATGAAGGTGGAGGCGGAGGTGCTTCTCCAGGATCACAAGGACCAGGCGGCTCTGACGAAATGGGTAGTTTTTAATGGCTAGAGTAGATATAGTAATTCCTGAACCCACTCCTGATTACCAACAAGAAAATCAAAGACAGGTAGGTCAATCTTTACAAACTTTAAAAGATAAGTTAAACACATCATTCCAACAAGATTTAAAAAATGAATTAGATGCTTTTAATTATTTCTTATCATGACAATTAGATACAAAAATCAAGGTTACAAACAAACTGGTACAGGTAAGACTACTGTCTTTACATGTCCTACCGATGCAACAGTAATTGTTAAAAGCATTTACTGTTCTAATAACGATGGTTCATCAGCTATTTTAGTTAATATGAATTTAGTTGATGCTTCCGATTCAAGCGCTGAGTATGAGTTTTTTAGGGATGATATCGCTGCTAAATCACAGGTAAATGCGACACCTCAAGGTTTAAATTTCGACGCAGGTGACGCAATAACAGTACAAGCAGCTACAGGAAGCAGCAAAATTCAAGGTGCTATAAGTTATGCTCAAATAGACAGATCCCAAGAAAATGGTTAATGTTAATCAATAACCAATTTTACTTCGTGCATATACCAAGAACTGGTGGAAGATACATTGAAAATTTATTTAGATTAAATAACTTTAGTTGTAATTTTACAGACTATACTTTTTTTCAAAAAGATAAGGTAAAGCAAAAAGATATTGATGTAGCACATTTTGAATATCCTTACTATTTACAACTTACTAATAAAAAAGATTTAACAAAATTTACAGTAGTTAGAGAGCCTGTTTCACGTTTCAAATCATTATTAAAGGCTACCTTAAAAATAAATAATGTAGATTTAAATGAAGAGAATGTAAAACAAGTAACAGATAATTTAAATACTTTTATTAACAATCAAATTATTTCAACTTCTCATAATTGGTTTGTGCCACAAGTAAATTTTATATCTTATGATACACATATTTGGAAATACGAAAATGGATTAGATCAAAAATTTATTGAATGGTTAAATAAAAATTTTGATTTTAAATTTGATCATATTAGTCTTGATTATGAAAAGGGTGATTATGATTTAACAAATGATATAGAGTTTACACCGTCTCAAATTAATAGTATAAAAAACTACTACTACAAAGATTATAAAGTGATCTATGGCTAGACAAAAATTTACTCACTACGTACCTAGACCAAAAGCTAGGAAAAGACCACGAAGACATAAAAAAAGTCTTAACAAAAGTGAAAAAAGATCGTATAAGAAATACCATAAACAAGGGAGAGTATAATGAACGATATACCAAAAATTCCAGCGGAAGCTAAGGAAATAATTAAACACAAAAGAACAGGAAAAATATATGCTTCCAAAGCTGATTTTGACGCTGATGTTGCTGATCCCAATACTGACACTACTGTGGATGATTTTAGACAAGACCTCGAAATCAAAGTAACAAGAATAACTTTGGGCGCAAAGACTAAAGATTAATTTATGAAGCCAAGAGGCGCAACTGAAATACAAATGGAAATGTTGCATAGACATGTTCCAAAAGAACTTTTAGATAAAGTACAAATATGCACTTCAATACCAGGTAAGGTGCCAATTGTTTCTGACAAACTAAATATTTTGTGGCAAAAGAATTCTTGGGATCAACCTAATCTACAAGAATTTTTTACTAATAAAAACAGACACAATGAATATGATTGGTATGTTTTTAACAGTCATTGGAACTATGAAAAGTTTAGATATTTTTTTAACATTCCTACAGAAAGATCTATAGTAATTAAAAATGGTGCTGAGGAATTTCCACAAAGAAAAATTTATAAAAAGGGTGATCCTATACATTTAATACATCATTGCACTCCATGGAGAGGCGTAAATGTTTTACTTAGAGCTATGCAAGAAATAAAAAATAAAAATATTACTTTAGATATTTATTCATCATCTATGGTATATGGTAGTGATTTTAATGAAGTTCATGACGAACAATTTAAACCACTATATGAACAAGCAAAGCAATTACCTAATGTAAATTACATTGGTTATAAACCAAATGAGTTTATTAAAAAGATGATGCCCACGTATGATATGTTTGTGTATCCTTCTATATTTGAAGAAACATCATGTGTGTCAGCTTTAGAAGCATTAGCTGCAGGAGTTCATGTAATTACAAATAACTTTGGTGCTTTATATGAAACTTGTTCGGAATGGCCTGTGTATATCAATTACTCAACTAATTACGAACAAATGGCAACGGACACCGCAAAAGCTATTGAAACAGCTGCTGGTTATTTACATGAAGATTACATACAAGAACATTTAAATGAACAACAAAAGTTTTATAAAAAATTTTACAATTGGAAGAAAAAAGGTCATGAGTGGACGATGTTTTTAAAAGGAGCCTTGAGTGCCAAAAATTTATAAGGACTTTGATAAAACTTTACTAGACTTCAATGAGTTATTTAAATTACTTTCAAAAGACCATTACTTATCTAGAGTATTTGAGAAGGAAAAAAACGTTTTACATAATGTGTTTAAAGTAGAAAATGTTCACGTTGATAAATTTTTTCTTGAGTTGATAAATAAAATTTGCACTAAACTCAAAATTCAAGACAAAGCATATGATCCTTATATATTTATGAGTTTTGTAAGTGGAGTAAGTGGGTTTGCACATACTGATAATTGTAGTGTTTTATTATTTAATTTATATGGAGAAACTCTTTATTTAGTAGAAGGTGAAAAATACATTGTATCTCCAGGAGATTTACTTTATGTAGAACAAGGGGAATGGCATCAATCAGTAGGTTTGTCCCCAAGAATTACGTTATCAATTTCAATAGGAAAAAATTAATATGGAAAAAAATAATGAATTTATAAATGAAGATACTTACCAAACTTTAAAAGAATTTAAAGTAGACCCTCAGCCACATGAAAAAGCTATCGAGCCCTTGTGGAAAGATAAATCTAAACAAGAAAAAAAACCTTATTCTATTTTCGTTGCAAGTCCTGTGCATAGTGATGTGTCTATGCATTACACTCAAGCTTTATTAGAGTTTCAAAAGATGGCTATAGACAAAGGAGTAAAAACTCAATTCTCATTAATAAAATCTTCTCTTGTCACACAAGGTAGAAATTTATGTGTTTCAGGTTTTTTAGAAAGCAAACATACACATTTGTTATTTATTGATTCCGATATTTGGTTTCATTCACCATCTATATTTAAAATGATTGAAAAAGATAAACAACTTATATCTATACCTTACCCATTAAAAACTATGATGTGGGATAAACTGTTTGATAAAATACAAAAAGGGTTTGTAAAAAAACCAACAGATTTACAAAAATATTTAAATACGTATCCTATGAGAGTAGATGATCCTAACAGTATAACTTTAGATAATGGTATAATAGAAGTTACACATAGCCCAACAGGGTGTATGTTAATTAAAAGAGAAGTTATTATGAAAATGATCGAAGCTTATCCTGAAAAAGCGATAGTGCAGAAAACAGTTATAAATGGTAAGTATGTAGATAGACCACATATGTGGAATTTTTTTGATTGTTTACATGACCCTGAAACTAAGACATATTTAGGTGAAGATTTTTCTTTCTGTAAGCTTTGGAAAGATTTAGGTGGTAAATGTTATGCCTATGTTGACGCTCCTATTGTTCATGTTGGGGAACATGCTTATCAAGGACGTTTTGTCGATGAGTTGATTACTAAGGCGTAAAATGGTAATATTGTCTACTCAAGATCTTAAAAGGAGAATATAATAATATGTTACAGTTTTTACCTTATGCACTAGCTGCTTATGGAGGAGTAAGGGGTTATCAACAAGCAAAAGATTCAGGTGCAACAGGTTTAGGTAGACTTTTTGGAGGAGCAGCAGGTGCTTATGGTGGATATCAATTAGGTAATATGGTTCCAGGTGTTCCACAACCACCGCAAGTATTAGGAAGAAATCCAATGGCTCAGTTTCCTACTGCAGCTACAGAACAAGTAAAAGATAAAAGAGGTATTATAGATATATTATTAAAAAAAAATAAAAATGCGGAAAGCGAATTTAGTCCACTAAAAGTTTCTGCACTACTTGCTGCAGGACTTTACGGAAGTGGTGCTTTCGAACAAGGGCCAACGGACATATTCACACCAACTTATAACGTAGGTTATGGCGACTTTGCAAAAAACAGACCAGGCTATACATACATAGATCCAACAACAGGACAAGAAAAAGAATATGCAAGTGTTTATATTCCTGAAGCAGATCCAAAAAATCAAGGTGATTTTAGAATGGGTCCTTACGCAATGGATAAAACAAGATTAAAAACAGGTGGCTTAGCTGAAATAAAAAAATTTAACGAAGGTGGTATAAACTATCTTCCATCAAAAATTTCACATGATGAAAATGATTCTAACAATTATGTAAGAGCATTGGGTTATGTAGAAGACGGATCCGGAGTAGGAGATAAAGACGAGGATACAATGTTAGCTCAATTAGCAGACGGAGAGTTTGTAACAAGAGCAGATGGAGTATTAGGTGCTGGAATCATTGCAGGTGCTAATCCAAATAGCATGAAGGATATGCGAGAAAAAGGTGCTGAATACTTTTATGAACAACAAAAAAGATACAAACGTGTCTTTGATTTATTAAAGGATAGCCATGGCACAACAGCAAAAAAAAATTAAACCACTTGTAAGTATCTTACCTTTAGAACCAAAAGACATAGAAAGGTTTTGGCCATTAGCTGAATTTATGGTTGCTGAATCATTAGCTTATTCAGGTAAATATGCAGAATCAAAAGATATTTTAGATTGGTTAAAAAAAGATGAAATGCAATGTTGGATTATGTTTGGATCTGATGAATTAGAGGAGAATAAAGTATTTGGTATTTGTATTGGAAGAATAGGTGTACTACCTAATTACAATCAATATGAACTTGTAATTTGCACAGGAAGAAGAAGAGATCTTTGGCAAGATAGTTTAGAAGCAGAAATAGTCAAATTTGCAAAAGCAAACGACTGTAAACGATTAAGTATTTTAGCCCGACCAGGTTGGAAAAGAGTAACAAAACAATATGGTTGGAAAGAAAGACATATACAATTAGAGAAATGGATATAATATGAGTTTTTTATCAGGATCAAGAAGTGCACCAGCTTCAACACCAAGTTCACAAACACAATTTGTAAGAGAAGCACCCGGTATCGAAGAACGAAAACTGGAGTTGATGGATATTGCAAGGCAAGTTGCACAACAACCAATTAATTTACCGGACGTTCAAGTTGCTCCTTTAGGTGCTTTAGAACAACAAGGCTTGACACAAGCGGCTACAACAGGTGTTGGTGCTGGAACAGTGGGTCAGGGTATATCTGCATTAAACCAAGCAGTTGCTCCTGTAGGTGCTTCACAAATAAATCAGTTTTTAAATCCATATCAATCTTATGTAAATGACGAAATTTTAAGACAATCAGGTATCATGCAAAATCAATTAGCTGCTCAGGCAGTAGGTCAGGGAGCTTTTGGTGGTGGTAGAGAAGGTGTTCAACAAGCAGAATTACAAAAAAGAACTTTAGAAGCAATCGGAAGATCTAATCAAATGGGCTTCCAACAAGCATTAGGAGCTGCTCAAAAACAACAACAAATAGGTTTAGCAGGTGGTCAGCAATTAGCTAATGTAGGTGCTGGTCAACAACAAATGGCTCAAAGAGATATTTCACAATTGATGGGCGCAGGTGGTGTTCAAAGAGAACTTGCACAACAAGCACTTGATGCACAAAGAGCTTCAACATTACAACAACAATACGAACCATATCAAAGAGCAGAATTTTTATCAAACCTGTATGCTGCAGGACCTAAATCACAATCAAGTGTAACAATGGGGACTCAACCAAATACTAGCCCATTAGCACAATCAGTTGGTACTGGTATAGGCGCATTCGCAGCATTCCAAGGTGTACAACCAACAAAGGCTTAACTTTATGAATAAAGTATTAAACAGACCTTTGTTTAGACAGGTTGCACTTCAAAAAGGTCAACTTAAACCTGCTAAATTTTTTTTAGGAGGCTCTGCTACACAAGCATTACCAAACCCTATGTTTGGGCCACCACAACCAAATATGCTACAGAGATTCGGTGCAAGACCCTCTGTTAGATTTTTAAAAGAGGCAGCTAGTATACCTGTTGATCTAGGTTTTCAAGCTGGAGGTAAACTTGCTGATGCATTTGGAATGCCAAAAGGCATGAATGTTGGTAGACTTGGTTTAGAAACAATAGGTGCTTATGGTGCTGCAAGAGCATTACCTGGTTTAGCTGTAAGTTCAATAGGATTACCTGCAACATTAACTGGATTAGGGTTAATTTATGGAGCACAAAATAGAATAAAAGCAGGAATCAACGAGAGAAAAAGAATTAACGCAATGACTCCTAAAGAACGTGCAGAGTTTTCAAGACAGAATAGATTAAAAGCGACTGACTATATGAATGAGGGCGTAACAAGTGAAGACTTGTTTGGTAAATTTGTACCAAAACCACCTGAGCCAGTTAAAGTTAAAACTAGCGCAAAACCAGGTGAGCCAAACCCAGGTGCTGGAAGACCAGGTTTCGCAAACAAAAATGCAGAACTAAAAGCTGAAGGTGATCAATTACTTGATGAAAAATATGCAGGTGCAGAGGGTGATGCTAATTTAAATACAATACAAGCTGATAGCATATCTCCAACTCCTCCTGGCGCGGGTGATGATCAAAGAGAAAAAATTGCAGCTGGTGCAGATAAAGATACACCGGCTACCGAATCAAAAGAATTAGTTTTATCTCAAAAAGAGAAAAAAATACAAATGGAGCAAGATGCAAAAGCAACAAATAATGCTATCAATGCTGGATCAGGAGTTAAAGGTGATCAATTTGATCAAACAATAGCTCTTGCTAAACGTTACTATAAGGCAATGGATGAGGGTCAAGGTTCAAACGCACAATTAATTTTTTTAACAAATTTAGCATCAGGTTTAATGACAGGAACTACAAAAAAACAAGGAGTGGGTGGTGCTCTTGAGGTTCTTGGTCAAGCTTTAGGACCTGCTGTAAATAATTATGTAACAGTAAAAATGAAAGAGGGTGAGATAAGAGGTAATAGAAGAGAAGCCTCTTTGAATGCAGCTTTAGATCATATGAAATTTTTAAATGATGCAGCGAAGGTTGATAGGCCTGACGTAGATCCAGGTGTTGTGCAATTTAGAGGTGCTGATGGTGTTTTAAGAAACTACAGTGGTTACATTGGTAAAGGAGGCACAGCATATTTACCAGGTGGGTTAGGTGATGATGGCCAAGAGAGATTAATTCCTATTTCACAATCAGGTCCTATTAAAGATTCAGAAGGAAATGTAGTTGGAGTATTTGAAGATTTTAAATTAGATAAAGATATAGGAAACAGATTATTCGAAATTCAAGATGTATTGGGTAATAGATACAACGCGTTATCTGTAGCAAGAGACGTATTACAAACTTTAAACCAAGAAGATGCATCAGGTGAAAAAGTAAAAGCTGGTGCTACACTTTCAGTTGATACATTTACTAGAAGGTTAAGTGGTGTGGCTAAAGAATTAGTAGGATTAGATATTTTAGATAATGATATTACTAATTTAACTTTAAACCAACTTGAAGAAAAAGCATTACAACTACAAGAAGATGAATATAGAAGAATTGATGAATCTGAATTAAGTGAAAAAGCAAAAAAAGAAGCTAAAGAGTTATTAAGTAAAGAAAATCTTATGGCTGATGCTAAGCAAAGATTGAAAAAAACAGGTTTCTTTTCAGGGTTAAGTAGAGAAGAACAAGAAAAACTTGCAGTGCAGGAAACAACTTTAGTATATGCTTTAGCTAATACATTCAAAGATCAAGATCGTTTAACTCAAAGAGATATTGATGCTGCTAGAAATATTGTAAATATATTCTCATTAACTAGATCTTCTGCTGATGTTAGAGCTTCAATAAATGCAATTGCTTCACAACTTGAATCAGACATTAGAAGACAAGAAGAATTATACAGACAAGCAGGTGGTTTAGAAAAAACTATTACAAACCTAAGAAACTTAGCTGAATTTGAAACATTTAAAAAAGGCACAGTTGCTCAACAACTAGCCGAAGATTTGAGCTTAGAAGATATTGAAAAAGGTTTACAGGATGTTAATTTATAATGGCTACTTTAAAAGATATACAATCTGCTTTAGATAATAAAACTTTAGACCCAAGTAAATTGAGTATTAAAGAAAAACAATTAATAGATGAAGCTATTAAAAGAGGAGCTTTAAAAGGTCCTTTGATGGATGAATTGACTGCACAAAGAGGGTCTGCCGCTAGGGACGTTGCAACTATGGATGCTGCAGAAAAAAATCCTATTGGCGTTAGATTACAACAACAAGATAGTTCACTCGATGGTAGATCTGAAGCAATACTTGCCGGAGATTTAATCGGTTCCATCTATCCTTATGTGTCTGATAGAAAAAAAATATTTAGTGCAGCAAAATCTAAAATACCTGGAGACAAATACACTGGTTTATTTGCAAGAACAAACATGTTCAGAAACATGGCAACAAAACTTACTGCAAGATTACCTGGTAGATTTAAATTACTTGGTGGGGCAATGCAGGTTTTAGCTAAAGCTGCAGATCCAACAATAGGTAGAGTTTTAGCAAGTCCTTTAGGGAGAACTGAAATAAAATCTGTATTAGGTGGAACTGTAGGAGCTGGTGTTGGTTCTGTGGGTTATGATGTTTTAAATGAAACAGCAGGTGCTTCAGTAATGGATGCGATTGCTGAAGATTTAAAAGACATGTCACCAAGAGAAGTAAATACTGATATGATGGCAAATGCTTCTGATGCAATGTTTACAGCATTGGCATGGAACGCAGGTGCAGCTACATTAACACCTTTTATTACAAAAGGTTTAGGTAAAATTGGTAGATTAGCTATTGGGGCTAAATCAAAAAATGCAAAAGAGTTAGCAGCAATTGCAAGAGACAAAGGTTTACCACTACCTTTAGTTATGACTGCTCAAGAAGGGACAGGTCTTCTTGGTGGTTTTGCAAACAAATTTTTTAAAGTTGTTGGTATTATGCCATTCATTAATGGTATTGGAAAAGAAGCATTACAGGGAGCTGAACAAAAAGCAGGAAGAGAATATTTAAATAACTCTGTATTAAATTATGGTCCCCTAATTAAAACAGGTATGTTATCTTCAACAATTTATAAACAAGCAGATGAAGCATTTAAACAAAATTCTAATTTAATTAATGCAAGTTATTCAGGTTTTGAAGCATTAGCTAAAACAATAAAAAACCCTAAAGTTATTCCTACAAAAAATGTTGTAAAAATGGCAAATGAATATGTGGATAGTTTAGCTATGCAATTTCCTGGCTTAACAAGATACATGTCTGATCCTTTAGATGAACTTGCTGGTCAAGTAGATGCAAAAGCTTTAGCAGAATTAACAGGAGCAGGCGACCCATTAGCAAATTTCTTTAGAGCTGTAAGAAGACTAGACGAGACAATTACACCAATGCAATACAAGGGTTTGATGACTATGATGAACAGAGCCATTGAAACTACAACTTATCAAAATATAAGACCTACTTTGTGGTCCATTAGAGAAGCTTTAGAAAATGATTTAAATTCATTTGGTGGTAAAATAACTAAAGAAACTTTTTTCAAAGATGAAGCATTTAAAGCTAGTTATGATAATTTAGCTAAAACAGCAGGTAAAGCTGCTGCTGATGCGGATTTAAATTTAGTTTTAAAACAATCAGAACAACTTAAAGATCAACTATATAGAGCTAACGATACTTTTGCTACGCTTATGAATTTTTACCAAAGAGCTAACGTAACTAAAATATTTAAACAATACGATGCATCAACTTTTACAAACAAAGCATTAGCAGGCATAGGTGGTGTTGAACAAAAGAAAGCACAAAGATTTTTTAATGATTTAGCTAATGATGTGTTTACACGAGGAGATTCAACAGCGATAAAACAATTTAGACAATTATTAGGCGCTGATAAAATTGTATCAAAAAAAACAGGAGCTCAAATTGGAGTAACTAAAGGTGGTGGAGAAGCATTATTTAATGCTGCTAAGGCAAGATGGATGTTTAATTCTTTTTATAGAGGATTTGATTCAGCCGCCTCTCCAGCAGGAAGAACCATGATAGATGAAATTATGAATGATGCAACAGTTAGAACTGGTATTAATGGAACAGTAGATGTAATGGAAGCTATGTCCTCAAGAGGAGGAGTATTAGATTTTGATATATCAAAGGTAAGAGGAAGTAACGAAATATTTGATGCAACAAAAATTAAATTTAGTCCAAAAGATACATCCGGTTTTAATATAAATAAATTTTTAAGAGAGCTTGGTATTGCTGATCCAACTGATGATGTTGCTAAGAAAAAATTAACAACAATTTTAGGTGGCCCAGGTAAAGCAAAAGAGTTTGAAAAGTTTTTAACTTATATGAAAGCTGTTTCAGACACACCTATTGCAGATACATCTACTTTCATGCAAAGAAGATTACAACTTGGTGGTTTAAATTCTTTTGCTGGAGCTGTTGTTCTTGGAGGTTCAGCTGCGGTTAATCCTTTTGCACCTGCGTTATTTGTTTTACTTGGTAGACGTGCAGGTCAAATATTAACAGATCCAATTGCAATGAGAGCTTTTAATGATGCATTAAACCCTGATGAACAAATTGCATTATTAATGGGTAAAAAAGTTGGTGATGGTGTTCCTGGTGTGCTAGGTATTGGCCGAAGATATTTTAAAGGTAGAGACATACAAACTGCAGCAAATGTTTTACAAAAACCAAGTGTGATTGGTAGACTTGGTTTGACACAAAAAGGGGAGGCGTTGGCAAGATTAATGAATTATTTAAACGAAAGTGATTCTGATGTGCCAAGAGTTGATCCAAAAACTGTATCTCCTGACGAAATAACTGAAAGATTACAACAATTAAATGCTAAAGTTCCTGATCCAAATTATAATGAAAAAACTTTACCAAAACAAAATTACGAAACATTATTTGCAGGAGATTTTTCAGGAAGTTCAGGAAGTGCGCAGGTAGATAACAATGCGGTTGAGTTTTTAAGAACAGCAACAGGCAATGAAGCAATGGTAAACGAGGCTGAAGCACCTATTGAAGAAGTAGAAAAAACAAGTGTCATGGAAGACTTAGAACTTGAAAATCCTGTTGCACAACAACCAGTTGCACCAGTACCACCGGCTACCGGAACTATGGATGCAAACCAATTTCAAGCATTATTTCCTAATGATCCAACAGGTGCAGCAATAGCACAGAGAGGTATGAAACGTGGCTAAAAAATCTGCAATAGATAGAATAGAAAATCACGAAAAAATTTGTAGATTAATGCAAAGACAAACTTTTAATAGAATAGATAGAATGGAAAACAGAATCGCAAGGATGGAAAAATGGATCGTAGGTGGTCTAGGCGCAATTCTTTTAGCTGTACTTTCGAACCATATGTAGTAATAACTACAAATGAAGTTAGTAAAGAAATATCCTTACAAACATTACAATAGATTTTCAGATACAACCGGGCGTAAATATTTAGTCGATAATATAAAGGTTCCAAGTGTAACCACTATTTTATCAGCTACAAAAGATAAACGATTTTTAGATAATTGGCGAAGGCGAATCGGAGATGCTGAGGCTGATCGTATTATGCAACAAGCATCATCTATCGGAACTGAAATGCATCAAGTATTAGAATACACTCTTACAGGGCAAGGATATTACAATGATACAGAAGAAGGTAAAAAACCTAGAATGATGGCAAAAACCATTTTAAACAATATTAGAATAGATGAGGTTTGGGGTAATGAAATAAGTCTTGAATACCAAAATAAATTTGCAGGTACAGCCGATCTTTCGTGTGTAGCTTATGGAAAACCAAGTATTGTTGACTGGAAACAAGCAAATAAGCCAAAAAAAGAAGAATGGGTTGAAGACTATAAATTACAGTTGGGTGCTTATTATTTAGCCCATACAGCTAATTACGGCCCCATAGAGCAGGG
>JAAHTH010000633.1_pt1 | contig 12198 bp, 14 predicted proteins | sample 6116091 | NCBI WGS metagenome assembly JAAHTH01 (sample SAMN13939990, study PRJNA603662) | sponge metagenome | isolation source: marine sponge | host: Mycale hentscheli | place: New Zealand | collected 2006
TATAACACCTGATATGTCTAAAACATTATATGGTCATGATTGTGACGATAATACTGGTAAAACCCCAAATGATAAAAAGAATAAGAAACATAAGAAACACAAGAAACATAAGAAACATAAGAAACATGGAAAGAGTGATAATCCCGATTTTGCTAATTGCAAACCTGGCTGCGATATCAAACCTTCATTAGACGGAAATTGTGATAGTAACATACAAAAGGGTCCAAATGGAAAATGCTTCAAAAAATGTTATAGTGGTTGTAGCAATAGATCCTTTAGTGAAACTAAATGTAATTACGATTCAGATTGTAAAGATAATTGCCCTTCAATGAAGGTCTATCATGGAGTGTCTTGTGATAACCAAAAACCTCCTGCTTCTGGTTCAACCTCTATTCAAAAATTTATTGAAAATTTATCTGGAAATAGATAAATATTAAAATATTTTTAATTAATTTAAAAATATTTCTATGTCCTTATTTATATGATAAGCGAATTAATATCATTTGTTACATTTGATAAAATTATATATGTTAGTTTATCTGCGTGTGTTATTACTACAATATATATTAAAAATAAAAATGATAATATAGTAATGAGTTTAGGTTGGGAAGCAATGCGTATTTTGACAAGATTACAAATGTTAACAAATAATATGACTAGTTGGTGTTGTGATTATGACAATACTATTAAAACAAATAAACATATTTTTACTGTTGTAAAGGACGGGAAAGAAATAGAAGAATTTGCAATTGAAAAAGAGCTTACGTCAGCAATTAATGAAAAATGTAAAAAAATCAAGGATTATGAATTTATATATAAAACTGTAAATGATATGAGTTCACAACTTATCACGATTAGAGAAAATCCAGAATTATTGCATAATTCTGAATGCATTGATGTTCCTTTATTAATGGCGGCTATTAAACACAACAATAATGAGCATTTGGTAACCAATCTTAAATCGTTTTTTATACTTGACAATAAATTATTTAATCGTTCATTTGTTCAATGGTATTTAAACAAATACTATCATAAAAACATTTTTGATGAAGATTATACTGTTGTTTTATTTACAACAAGTGGCTCTCCCATTACATTAAACAAATGCGATGAACTAATTATCAAAAAAGATGGTTATAAAATTATATATGATAAAAAAATATCTACTGATACTACTATAGGTAATGCATGGAGAGGCTTAAATGAAGATGATATACCCGATGAAGATGATAATATAATCCCTAATTGTAAGGGCAATCAAACATCACTTGATACTTCAGACAATCTAAGCGTTCCTTCAACGCCACCATCATCATCATTATCACCCTTTATAAAGCCTGAAAACGGAGAATCACCTTCTCCTCTTAGTCTTAAAAGTCAAGCTACAGACAAAAGCTATGATGTTGTAAATGATATACAAAATGAAGAACCGAATGAAGAACCAAATGAAGAACCAAATGAAGAACCTAACCATGAGGGTAACGATAACGAAAAAGATAACACAGAAAGATTAGGACCAAAGGAAAAAGGATTCTGGTCTTGGTTTATTTAATAATTATAAATTAAAATTAACATAAAAAATTTACTTTATATATACTATGCATTCTGAATGCGCGAGTAATCCTAGTCCAGCACTACATCCATTAAATAATACATGGACAATGTATGCTCATCTTCCACATGAAACTGATTGGGGCTTATCAAGTTATAAAAATATTGGCACGCTAGATAATATTGAATCTGTCATAACTCTGGCAGAATTCTTGCCTGAGAAACTTATACGGAATTGTATGCTTTTTATGATGAAAGAAGATATCAAGCCCATATGGGAAGATGAAAAAAATTTAAATGGTGGATGTTTTTCATACAAGATCTTAAACAAATATGTTAAAGATGCTTGGACATTATTAACGTATTCATTAACTGCGAATAACTTAACTAAAAATGGAGAATTGAATGGTATAATTAATGGGATAACTATATCACCAAAAAAAAGTTTTTGTATTATTAAAATTTGGACAAATACTTGCAGTCATCAAGATCCCAATATAATAAAATCTATTAAAAACTATATTATACCTCAGGGATGCCTATTCAGAAAACATAATATTAATTAATTTAAACATAATATAAAAATCAATATAATGAAAAATATTATATTGATTTTATTTTTAGTATTTGAAAGCGTCCTTTGCATTAATCGTGGTCAACATATTATAAATAGAAGTGATTGTATTAAAGCAATATTTAGTGAATATGATGAAAATTACGATGGCTTTCTAGATAAATGGGAATGTGAATCATTACAATACGATACTAATCCAGAATTGCCACTAACTTGGCAAGATTATAAAGCATTATGTCATTTAACTAACGCTGTATTTGCACTCGGACTAGACTTTAATCAATTATCAAAAACATATAATGAACTATCTACACTTCTAGGAACAAATCTAGTAGATGATTTTAATAAAATTTTTAAAGAATTTAAGATTAGTCCTATACCAAGTAATTCATATTAAGTTAAAATTTTCTGAAACTTTTGCCTAGTTATCTTAATGAATAGTATTTTAGATCTTATTGAATTATTATTTTGCAATCGCTATATGAAATGGTTCACAGAATTATTTAGCTATATATTTAAAAAGGGAGCTTTTACATTTCTTGTATTTATTTCATTTATTTTTATATTTTTTGTCTAAAGATTGATATGTGTATTAATAGATAAAGAACATGCCTAAAAATATACTGGAACATTTGTAAATTACTTTTTACAAATTCCATTTAAAATTCCATGTATATCACACGTTAACCGTCCAAAGGATAATGAATGGGATATTATTGAAAAGGATAAACCTTGTATTATTATGGCAAATCATGTATCTAAAATTGATGGAATTCTATTAGCTTCTATATTAGGACCTCATCTTCATAGCAAGAGCAGATTTTTAATATCATCAAATGCATATAAAAATCCGATTGCTGCTGAAGTATTTAATAAATGTGGATGTTTTCCTATTCCATTTAAAACAAATGAGGAGGGTAATTCATCAATTGACAAAGATGAATATAATAAAACTAAAATATTAATTGACGATCATTTATCAAATAATGGTCAAATTATTTATTTTCCAGAAGGTCTTTTAAATGATACCCCCAAAAAACTTTTACCATTTAGACGTGGATTTTTTTCTACCATAATTCAGCATAAACTTCCTATTTATGTTATTACCACTACTGGAACTGTGGATTTATGGGCTAAGGGGGATCATTTACCTGGTAATAGTGCAACAATTAAATATGATCTTTCCGAAATAAAAGACTGGAATCAATCAATAAAAGACGGTAAATTAATGAATTTAACTAATGTGCAACTTTCAGAAAAATGCCATGAGCACATGCAAAATATCCTTAATTCTATGTAAATAATACTCTATATATATTTAAAGTATTATTTACTTTAATAACCATGGCTGTTCTAGCTTATATGGCACAGGTAATGTCCAATTGGATATATCAGCAGGGGTTTGACAACTCCAATCTAAGGGGGCTATCCATTTCATTTTAACATACATAAATGCTACCAAAGCAGAACACCAAAATGTATCTTCCTCTGCTGGTGTGGTTTTTCTAGATAGACATCTACAATTACAAAAACTTCCCAATCCAGTTCCTATCCAGCTGCACACATTTCTATCATATGGTTTGCCGTGAGCTATTTGAAAATTATCAACAAATATGTTTTTATTCACTTCGCACATATTAATACCCGACAAACTTCGCACATAAACTCCTTCCCTATTTGCTAAGAAATCATCCAAACGATTTAATGTTACTCCTCTTACTTTTCCATTCAAAATATCATAATATCCATTTGGTCCATTCCCTGATTGAAATATGTATAGACCGTTGGGGACATCGGGACACCACCACGGATCTCTTATTATCATTCCAGCATGCTCCCAAGGACTTTTAGTGAAGAATTCAATTGTCTTATCTATAACATCATCACCCTTTCCGCCATGACATAAAATAATATCTCCTGTTTCCAATTTATCCATTAATAACTGCACTTCCAATAACGGGTTAATATCAGTTTTCATAATAAAATAAATAACTTATTATCTAAGCTATTTATTTTATTATTAATTAGATGGTAATGGTGCAAGGCACAACTTGATTTCTCCAAGAGAAGCAACATGATACTTTACAATCAACGGTAATCCATTCTCCAAATACATCTCTATCTGATTGCAGAGATTTGTGCACTTAATAAAATAGGTAAGGTTCTTAAGCGAAAATTCACCCTGAATAATACTACTGGGTTCAAGTGACTTCACAAACTTCATACTACCGTCTGCCTCGGCTCTTCTTATCTCAGCCTCCGCAAATTGACCCGAACATTTGAAAATTAATTCATTTGCAAGAGAGATAATTTCTAACTTTTCAGAAATGCAAGACATATCTCTAATTATCTTTTGAAAATCAGCTGAAGGAAGATTGATGATAGATGCAAACTCTACAGGAGGCATCTCTAGATCATCATCGTCTGGCTCTATCAATCTTAATTTTTGCGTTTTACATTGCTTTATATCTCCATTTTCAAATTTCAATCCCAAATAGGAAGTTATACCATCATTGTAGTCCTGTTTCTCAATATACATGGAGAGAGTATCGTCATTGTCTATTGAGTTTATAAGCTTGAATAGATGAAACATATTAACACCTATGATGATCTTATCTCTCTTGCATTCATATACTTCAAAATTTTCAGCCTTTAAATGTAAATGTGCCAAAATTGTATGTGACTTATCCATATTTATTATTCGTATACCATCTTTTTGAAATGATATATTCGTCTCAAGAAGGATGTCCTTCAATGCGGTCATTAAAGTTCTAAAAGGTGCTATTTGAACTGTTTTTAACATTAATACATAATTATCATCCTCATCTGAACCAGACATATACTATTTGATGAAGATGAGGCTTTAAATACTTATGTATAAATTTATATAATTAAAATTATTAATCGTTGAACTTATAATTAATAAATTCATTTACATAATCCTTTTTTATAATTATCCTCATTACAATTAACATCTCTCTTTATTTTTATATTATTATAAAATTGATTAAAAAATATATAACAATATAAATAATAATGACAACACTTGAACAATCATCTGTTAAAATTCAGCAAATATTAAATGAAGACTGTATTGCTGGTATGAAGAAAATTAAATCCGATAGCGTTGATATTGTCATCTGCGATCCACCATACAACATTGGAAAAGACTTTGGGAATGATAGTGACAAACAAGATATGAATAAATATCTTTCATGGTGTGATGAATGGATTCAAGAGGCCATTCGGATTCTGAAACCAAAAGGCACTCTATATATATACGGCTTCAGTGAAATCCTTGCTTTCATAAGAGTAAGAATTAATATTAATGTTAAATGGATCATTTGGCATTATACAAACAAGGTATGCCCTTCGCTCAATAACTGGCAACGAACACATGAAAGCATCCTAATGTGTTCTAAAGACAAAAAACCACATTTTAACCGTGACGATGTGAGAGAGCCATACACAGATACATTTATCAAAAATGCGGCTGGAAAGACAAGAAAACCTACTGCTGGGCGATTTAGTAATGGAAAAAATGAAACAACATACACAGCTCACGAAAAGGGTGCTCTACCGAGAGATGTCATCAAAGTCGCTGCTCTTGCAGGCGGCGCAGGAAAAAAAGAAAGAGTAGATCATCCTACGCAAAAACCCATTGCCTTATGCGAAAAACTAATAAAATCTGTTAAAAATGGTGATAATACACTACTAGTTGTTCCATTTGCAGGTTCTGGTAGCGAATGTGTTGCAGCCAAAAAGGAAGGTATCAACTTTGTAGGGTTTGAGATTAATGCGCAATATGTTGATCTCTGCAATTCTCGCCTTGCTGATGTATAAATATAATTGATTTAATTATATTTTACCACAAATAAATATGACTTAATATTTTTGCATTATAAATACCACGCGATTTACGTAATTCTTTTATTACCGCCTCTCTTTTTGTTTTAATTCCTGAGTGACGAGAGAAATAGTTGCGTTTTCTTTTTACACTGCCATGATTTACATTAGAATAAAGCTTAAGAGGTGTTGAGTCTTTAAACTGTTCATACCCATCTCCACCAAAATGTATTTTGCGTAGACTACCTGTCTTAATATCTTTGATTATAGCTGTATATTTTTTACCATCAATCTTACTTTTTTCAAAATTGACAATTCTTTCTTTCATAGGCACACCATATCTTTTTAAAGTTTTCATCTTATACTTTAAAAAGATTTTATTAAATAATGAAACTTTATTTTGATTGTCTATCTAGTCTTAGGAACCCTTCTAGTTCCATACTTGTATTTTTTAAGCGACTTCTCTGCAAGCTTTAATGCTTTGCTAGTTTTCTTACATCCAGATTTTAATAACTTATAGTCTACTGCAGATGCTTTACCGCCAGTAATTGAACTTGCTAATCTTGCTCTTCCCCATGAATGTGCTGTTTGGTTAGGTCTTGATCCTGATGAAAAATATGCTCCCTGACCCTTTTTCATAATCTTTTTTAATGTTTTAAGTGTGCATTTGGTCTTCTTTGCTAGCTCAGGCGAGGCTTTAATTTTTTCAATGTTATACATTTTCTGCGCATTGAGAACATGATTTGATTTTTTACTTTTAAATGATTTCATCTTTTTACGTGAATGATACTTCCCTTTTTTATACATTTTTCTGGATCTTTGCAATTCGCGTTTTTGCTGCTTTTTATCCTTTTTACTCAAAATTTTAGGTAAATACCTTTTTGGAAATAACATTTATATATTTATAATAGATTTAAATAATTAAAAACTTATAGACTATAGCAGATGGAAAAGTCTATCCAAGAGTTATCATCATTGTTTAATAAATACAACGATAATCCATATATAACTACTAAAATCCAAAATTTCATTAATCATACACTACCTAATTTACTTGAAAATATACATAAGCAGCAAATTGAAAAAGAACATAAAAAAATCACATTTAACGAGGCAGTTCAAGAAATATCGCAGTTATATTTGAATAAATATTATTATATACATTCTTCTGAATTATTTATAGCATATGACGAAATAAACTTTTCTATATCAGATGAAGATGATATACAATACGATCTATTAAAATATTTAGGAGAGAATAAGCAATATACAGACATGAAGCACAAAATAAATCAGCAGGTTATTAAAAATATAAAAGAGAATAACTTAAATATAGCCATCCCTGAATCTGAAACAATTCAATTAGTAATTTCTCTCTTCTATCCTTCTCTATTTTCAACAAAACATGAAGCACAATATTTTTTAACAATCATTGGTGACAATCTCTTAAAAAAAGAGTTGAATATTAATCATTTCATCAATTCTAACTTGAAAAGTGTAATTAATAATTTATCTGATAATTTTCATAATATTTTTACATGCAACTTACAAACACTAAAAGGGAAATTCCATGATCATAACTATAGCGATTCGCGATTAATTAAAAGTAATACAATAGAGTTTGATAACAATTTTTTAAAACATAAATACTTAAATATATTTGCCGTTTCATGTCATTATTCGCAACGCTATGGTTCTTCTGATACATTTGTTAAAACAAAAATAACAGATAATGATCTTAAAAATTATATATTCTATCTTAAAAATAACTCTTCGTCTACAATTGTTGATGAATTTATATGTTCAATGTTATCCATTAAAGATACAAATAATAATGATATTAAAATCAATAATAAAAGTATTTTATATTTATGGAAATTATTTCTAGAAAAACATAGATTACCATCTATCATGTTTATAAACACATTGAAAACTGAGCTAATTTCAAAATTAAACTATGATTCTAAAACAGACTGTTTTATTGGTGTTAGCAGTCCTTTCCTTCCTTTTATTGGTTCTTTCATAAATTTTTGGAATGATGAAGTTATCATTATTAGCGATCCACTTGAATCATATGATTATGAATTAGATGAACTAACTTCTTTATTTAAGATCTATTGTGATAATAATAATATACCATTGTCTATCAATGAAAAAAATATTTTAAATGCTATAAATCATTATTTTCCAGATGTATCAATTATTAATAATAAATATATAACTAACATCAAATGTAAAGGGTGGGATAAGATAACCGAAATTAGAGATATTATGGACTCATTCAAAGAACATATAAAAGAATCTAATGAAATAAAATCATATTCAATAAATTCATTATACAAATATTATTGCAAACATACTAACAAAAGTCTTCCTACATCAAGTAAATCATTTTTTGAAAAATTTGTTAAAGAAATTTATTATGATCATATTAAAAATAATATAATTTCTAATACATGGTTTGAATAGATATAAGTAATTTATTTAATTATTATATCTATTTAACGTCTGCGAGTTTTCCTGCGTCTGTTGTTATTGTTATTGTTGTTATTGTTGTTGTTGTTGTTGTTGTTGTTATTGTTATTGTTGTTGTTGTTGTTATTGTTGTTATTGTTGTTATTGTTATTGTTGCCACCTCTTCTGGCAGTCTTCTTAACAAAACCAAACTTGCCCTTCTTAGCAAAATAACCGTGCTTCTCCAAGCGCTTTTCCTTCTTAGCAGTCGTGTGCTTTTTCTTAGATACAATACGACCATTTTTGTTCATCATTAAATCACTGCGCTTTAAATCTCCAGCAGTCTTGTATGCAGTCTTATGCCATACTTCAGCACGAGATCCGATCAACTTGCGGAACTTTTCACCATGAACGTGGTAGAATTCACCTTGCTTCATAATCTTTTTGACCATTATAATATATTGTAAGAAAAATATATTATAAATCAGAAATTCTTAATTGGTAAACTTCCTCCTTTTGCTGCACAACCTCCTCCAGATCCACCATTTAATGGTTGGCCTAGTGTGTCTAAACGACCATAAATATTTAATGTTAATGGATAATATACTATTTTACTATTTGTAGATCCTGGCAAACATCCTAAACGTCTATTTTGACTAGAAGCTTGTATTAATTGAGAAACACGCATTTTTTTTGATATTTGATTTATAACTATTTCATTTGATATCGTTTTCCCATCTGTGGGACATTTATTACAAATTAACTGTAATTTTTTATTAGATAACATATATTATTCTAATACTTTATTTAAATCTGTAGACATTCCAATTTTTTTCTTAATATTCTCTAAATTGGTTTGTTTTTCCGAATCGGTTGTTCCTCCCATAACAGTTGTTAATAAATCTATATACGCAGTGGTTTGTTCTTCAGAACTATTCCAATTAGGATGATTTGATTCCCATTCTTTTATCTGTTGTATTTGCTTATTAGATATTTCATTAATACTTTTGTCTATTTTTTCATTTTGACTATCCTTCCCCCATTTGTTTTCATCTTTAATATAAAATTGTAGATTCTTTTTATCACTACAATGAATTGGTCTAGATGTTGCAGGCATTTCACATAAATTTTTCACAAATATATTTGTAATTCCCTTAATATAACCATTATCTCTCGTATATTGTAAATCATTCAACGATAATTTTATCTGCTTAACAAAATCAGTTAAATTCATAGCATCTCTACATTCTTCATTCAAGAATAGATTAATTGTCATTTGATTATTTATATTATTCGTCGTATTACCCACCTTTGGTAAAATATTATTGAGCGTATTACTATTACTCTCAATAGATTGTTCAAGTAAATTTTGAAGTTGCTTAATTTGTTGCTGTTGCGTCTTTATTATATCTACATTATGTTTTGACGCATCAATTATTTCAGATTTAATTGTGTGTGGTGCAATATTATTTGTTTTTTCACATTTTATTCTATGTCTAGATAAACCGCTCAAAAATTTATAGCTTTTGCCACAATTTTCACAATTATAATGCTGACAATTTGTTGTTGTAGTTGGTATGCTTTTTTTCACATCATTATGAAGTTGTCTATGTTTTTTTGTTTCTAAATGTTTACTCCAATTATTTTTATGTTTTGTTGAATATTCACATTTTATGCAGTGAAATACCATTTATATATATAAGTATAAATATTATATTTTTAAACTGTTATCCCGCTGCTACTTTTCGCTACTTTTTTGTTATCATTTTTATCATTTTCATTTTCAGTAAGATTTTTTTGCATAGGATGAAAAAATATGGTTTAGTTATCATTATAAAAAATATAAAAATACTCTCGCTACTTTTTTCGCTACTTTTTGTTATCATTATTACCATCGATGAAATTTTGGGTGTTGATTTTTTTCGAGGTGTTGTAGTGCCTTTTTTTAAGTTATCTAAGTAAATTTTTTACGATTTTTTCATTTTTTTTGCTTTTTTTTACTTAGAAGGTTCTAAGTAAATATGTAAGTTTTTAAGTTTTTTAACGTTTTTTTACTGTTGATTTTATATATTTCAAAAATTCTTGTTGAAAATTTCGATATTTCTGTTTTGTACTTTTACATGCATTTTTTTTAAAAATTCTTAAGTTCTATTTAGTTTTTCTAATACCCATTTAGTTTTTCTAATTAGAATAAATAAAATAATAAATTGAATCTACTTAATGATAATTTAATAATGTATTGATAATCCAATGAGCGTGAAGCAACTGTCAAAACAGTATCAAAAAAAAAGTGACAAACAGCATATTTTGGATAATCCAGATACATATGTAGGAAGTGTAGAATCAATAGAGGATATTTTGCCTGTATATGAAAATGGAAAAATTACCCAAAGAAATGTAAATTATATTCCTGGACTTTTTAAAATATTTGACGAGACAATTGTAAATGCACGTGATCATGCAAAACGACAAGAAGCTATTTCGGTAAAAGGCGATAAAACAAATATACCTGTAACTTCTATTGATGTCGGTATTAGCGACGATAATATTATTACAGTTATAAATGATGGAAATGGTATTGATGTTGCTGAACATCCAGAATATAAAGTTTGGATTCCTGAAATGATTTTCGCACATCTGCGAACATCCACAAATTATAATAAAGAAGAAAAAAAGATCGTTGGTGGTAAAAATGGCTTCGGCGTTAAGCTTGCATTTATTTGGTCTACATGGGGTAAATTAGAGACTGTTGATCATATTAGGAAATTAAAATATGTTCAAGAATTTGAAAAAAATCTGGATGTAATTCACCCTCCTTCTGTATCCAAATATACAGGAAAGCCATATACAAAAGTATCTTTTAAACCTGATTATGAACGTCTAGGGCTATGCGGTCTTACACCTGATATGCATAGTTTGTTTAAGCGTCGTGTCTATGATATTTGCGCAGTAACAAATAAATCAATAAAGGTTAAATTTAATAGTGAAGTATTGAATGTAAAACATTTTCAACAATATGTTGATCTTTATATTGGCGCAAAGGGTGAGAGAGAAAGATTTCATGAAGAAGGCGGAGAGAGATGGGAATATGTTGTTTGTATTTCACCAAGCGATGAATTTCAACAGATATCATTTGTAAACGGCATTTACACAAGTAAGGGCGGTAAACACGTAGAATATATTTTGAATCAAATCATTCGTAAACTCACTGCATATATTAATGCAAAAAAGAAGATTGATGTCAAACCAACAGCTATCAAAGAGCAATTGATGTTGTTTCTAAGGTGCGACATTGAAAATCCAGCATTTGATAGTCAGACAAAGGATCACATGAACACACCAAGCAGTAAATTTGGATCAACATGCACTGTAAGTGATAAGTTTATTGAAAAGATCGCAAAAATGGGAGTAATGCAAACAGCATGTCAGATCAGTGATGCAAAGAATACAAAGAACGCACATAAAACAGATGGTTCAAAATCTAAAAATATCCGCGGAATTCCCAAGTTGGTTGATGCAAATTTGGCAGGCACTAAAAAAGGGAAAGATTGCACAATTATATTTTGTGAGGGAGATTCGGCAAAGGCTGGTATTATGTCGGGATTGACCACAAATGATAGAAATATATTTGGTATTTATCCTATGCGAGGTAAATTGTTTAATGTGAGAGGTGAATCCAGAACTAAAATTCATGATAATAAGGAAATGTCAGGAAAGAAGGAAGCAGGCGGGGGGGGGTGTTGTGTGGGGTAGGGAGAGGATTGGTTTTTTTT
>JAAHTH010002971.1_pt1 | contig 12192 bp, 18 predicted proteins | sample 6116091 | NCBI WGS metagenome assembly JAAHTH01 (sample SAMN13939990, study PRJNA603662) | sponge metagenome | isolation source: marine sponge | host: Mycale hentscheli | place: New Zealand | collected 2006
CCCCCCCGGGCACAAGGGCGATGTAGGTGGTTGCAGAACGCAAGCTCTGATAGGATGTAGACAAGGCGGTTTTGTTCCTCTAGATTCTGATGAAGAAGATGAGCCAATAGAACACAATCGTAAAGCAGATTATTACTAGGAGATTACATTGGCTATAGACAAACAATACGAACCTGCTACGCCAATAGATGGCTTAGTAGAGATGGAGCCAGAAGAAGGCTTAGATATTGAAATACAAAATGCATTAACAACAGAAACCGAAGATGGTGGAATGATTGTTGACTTTGACCCTAGTGCAAACGAAATGCAAGCAGAAAGTTTTGATTCAAACCTTGTAGAGTATTTAGATGATGATGAACTTAATTCTATAGGTAATGAATTATTAAATGCTTTTAATTCAGATAGAGATTCAAGAGCTGATTGGGAAGAAACCTATACTAAAGGTTTAGACCAGTTAGGATTAAAGATTGAAGATAGAACAACACCTTGGGCAGGAGCTTGTGGTGTATTCCATCCAATGCTTAGTGAAGCAGTTATTAAATTCCAATCGCAGGCAATATCAGAAATATTTCCAGCAGCAGGTCCAGTAAGAACAAAGATAGTAGGACCAATAGATTCAACAAAAGAAAAACAAAGTCAAAGAGTTCAAGATTATCTTAACTACTTGCTTACATATGAAATGACTGAATATCGTACTGAAACAGAAAAGATGTTGTTTTCATTACCATTAGCAGGTTCAGCATTTAGAAAGATTTACTTTGACCCAACACTAAACAGACCTAGTGGTATCTTTGTACCAGCAGAAGATGTTGTAGTTAATTATGGTGCAAGTGATTTAGAAACTTGTGAAAGAGCTACTCATGTAATGAAGAAGTCTACTAATGACATCAGAAAGATGCAGGTTAGTGGATTCTACAGAGATATAGAATTACCAGATGCTACACCAACATCATCAGATATTACTAAGAAATATAATGAAATGACTGGTGAATCAGAGAGTTATAGCTACGATACACGACATACTATATTAGAAATGCAAGTAGACTTAGACCTTAAAGGGTTTGAGGATAAAGATGAAAATGGTGAAGTTACAGGTATCGCATTACCTTATGTAGTAACAATAGATAATCCTTCAGGCATTATTCTTAGTATCAGAAGAAATTATTACGAAGATGACAAGGCTAAGTTAAGAAGGATGCACTTTGTTCATTATCAATATTTACCAGGACTAGGCTTTTATGGCTTTGGTTTGATACATATGATTGGTGGATTAGCTAAATCAGCTACATCTATACTAAGGCAATTAGTAGATGCAGGTACTTTGAGCAATCTGCCAGGTGGTTTGAAAGCCAGAGGTTTGCGTATTAAAGGTGATGATAGTCCTATAATGCCAGGTGAGTTTAGAGATGTAGATGTACCAGGTGGTGCTATCAGAGACAATATTACATTCTTACCTTATAAAGAACCTTCACCTACATTATTTTCTTTACTACAAAACATAGTAGAAGAAGGCAAGAAGTTTGCAAGCATAGCAGAGATGAAAACATCTGACATGAATAGTCAGGCACCTGTTGGAACAACTCTAGCATTACTAGAAAGAAACATGAAAGTAATGAGTGCTGTTCAAGCAAGACTTCATGCTGCAATGAAAAGAGAGTTTGAAATACTTGTAAATGTAATTAAGGACTTTACAGAGCCTAATTATCCTTACGAAGTAGAAGAAGGTCAGCAGATTAAAGTACAAGACTTTGACAATAGAGTAGATGTACTTCCAGTATCTGACCCAAATGCAGCAACAATGGCTCAAAGAATTATGCAATATCAAGCTGCAATGCAATTAGCACAACAAGCACCTCAGTTATATGACTTAGCACAGCTACATAGACAGATGCTTGAAGTATTAGGTATTAAAGATGTAGATACTATTGTACCTCCACAAGAAGATGTGCCAGCAGTTGACCCAGTTACAGCAGTACAAAATATTATTACTGGTAAGCCAGTACAAGCATATGAGTTCCAAGACCATGAAGCTCATATACAAACACTTGCTTCTGCACAGCAAGACCCAAGCATACAAGCAAAAGTACAACAGAGTCCAAATGCACAAGTTATACAAAGTGCTGGTTCAGATTATATTATGCAACATCTTGCATTACAGTTTAGGGACCAAGTTGAAAGAGAAATGGGTATAGAGCTACCTCCAGTAGGAGAACCTTTACCAGCAGATGTAGAGAAACGTATTTCTACATTGGTTGCTGAAGCAGCTAAACGAGTAGCTTCTACAAATGCTGCACAAGCAGAACAAGCTAGAATACAAGAACAAGCACAAGACCCAATTATACTAGCTAAACAAAAAGAGTTAGAGATTAAAGAAAAACAAGTAGCTAATAAACAACAAATAGATGAATCTAAAATAATGATTGATGCTGTTAGACTAAAAACTAATAAAGAATTAGAAGAAGCTAGAATAAAAGCACAACAAGAAGCTACTGGTCTAAATGTAGGACAGCGTATTGCTAGCGATTTGCTAAGTAAAGAAGCAGATAAAGAAAAACAATCTACACAAGATTATAAATTAGGACTTGACATTGCTAAAGATTTGGTCAAAGATATCAATCTGAATGAGTAATGATATCAATGAGCAATCACTTTCTAGATTTTTAACTAAAAAGTTAAGAACTATAATGAATGAATGTTCTGACCATATCTCAACAGGAAGTTGTAAAGACTTTGCTGAATATAAGAAAATGACAGGAATAATCGAGGGTTTAGCCCTTGCAGAGCGTGAAGTTCTTGATTGGAAAGAACAACACCTTAAAGAATAGGAACTCGACACCTAAAAGTCGTGCAAAATATATGACTGAAAAAAAAGTAAATATACCAAAACCAGATAGTGTTAAAAAGCCAGAGGTTAGTGACGAAGTTAAAAGTCAATTACCTCAACCTAAAGGCTGGAAAATACTTGTTGCAATGCCACAAGCTCAAGAAAAGACAGATGGCGGAATCATAAAAGCTACACAAACAGTAGTCGATGAAGAAACTTCAAATATATGTGGTTTCGTTCTAAAACTAGGAACTGAAGCTTATGGTGATGAAAAAAGGTTCCCAACAGGACCTTGGTGCAAAGAAGGTGACTGGGTAATATTTAGAGCTTATTCAGGCACTCGCATGAAAATGTAGGGGAAAGAGTTGAGGTTAATTAACGAAGATACGGTAGAAGCAGTAGGCGATGACCCAACAGGAGTAGTAAGAGCATGAGTGAGAGCATTGAACAAGTAATTGATACAAACGCACAACCAGTTTCAGAACAATCTTCAGAAGATAAATTCTTTGGTGTAGCAAGTGAAATAAACACAGCACCAGTAAGTGAAGTAGAAGTTGAAGTCATAGATGAAAGACCTCCTGAAGATATAAGACCAGCAAAAGTAGAAACAGAAGAAGCTCCTGTAGATGACGATACTCTTGATAAAGAAATATCAGACTATAGTAAAAGAGCTGGCGAAAGAATAAGCAAAATTAAATATGAATACCATGAAGAGCGTAGAGCTAAAGAACAGGCTCTAAGAGAGTCTCAGGAAGCTACAAAGGTATTAAAGAATTTAATGTCAGAGAATGAAAGACTACAAAGTGTAGTGACTCAAGGCGGAGATGTTTTAAACCAACAAGCACTTAATAATGCTCAATGGGCAAAATATAACGCACAACAAAAATTTAAAAAAGCATATGAAGAAGGTGATGCTGATGTAATGGCTGGTGCTCAAGCAGAATTAGCACAAGCAACTTTAGCTGAACAACAAGCTGGCACTTATGCACAACAGATGCAACAACAAATAGCATCACAATATGTAGAGCCAGCACAAGAACAACCTCAGATTGAAAAACAATCTGACCCAGACATGGATAATTGGTCAAACAAAAATCCTTGGTTTATGAGTACAGTACCAGAACACCAAGAAATGACCTCTTATGCTTTAACTATTGATAAGAGACTTCGTAATCAAGGTATATTACCTGAAAAAGATTCTCAACAATATTATGCAGAAGTAGATAAGTATATGCATAATGAATATCCAAATTTTTTCGGTGTCCAAAATGTAGCTTCTAGTGAAACAGAAGTAGTTGAAGATACCCCAAAACGACAGGTAATGAATCCTGTTGCACCCGCCACGAGGAATAGCGGTAAACCACCTCGCAAAATTCATCTGACTCAGAGCCAAGTCGCCCTCGCAAAGCGTCTTAATATAACTCCAGAGCAGTATGCAAACCAACTATTAAAGGAGTCTTAATATGTCTGATAAAGATAATAAAGAACTTAATACTGCTAGCGAAGAGCAAGCACAAGAGCGTACCCCTAGGGAAATAGAAAGCCGAGAGGCTAGCCAGCGTATGCAAAGCTGGGAAAACCCATCAAACTTACCTAATCCGACACCTCAAAAAGGATGGATATTTAGGTATATTAGAACAAGCCTTTTAGGTCAATCTGATAATCCTAATGTTTCTAGAAAATTTAGAGAAGGATGGCAACCCTGTAGATTAGAGGACCATCCAGAACTACAAATTCATATGATGGACCATAATTCAGAGTGGTCAGTTAAAGGTAATGTTGAAATTGGTGGGCAACTGTTATGTAAGATGCCAGAAGAAAAAGCGAAGGCTAGAGATGAATACTTTGCTAAGTTAGCAGAGTCTCAACTGGAATCGGTAGATAACACATATTTTAAAGACCAAGATTCTAGAATGGCTACCAAACAAGTTTTTGAAAGAAAATCACGAACAACATTTGGTAAAGATTCATAGTTTCTTATTTTATAATTATTTAATAAGGAGACAATTATGTCAACAAGTGCGACTCCTATGGGAGCAAGACCACTAGGAACTGTTGTTGGAAGCCCTTATCAAGGTAAAGTTACACATTACAAAATTAAAAATGCGTATGGTACATCCATATTTTTTGGTGATTTTGTAAAGTGGGGTGACGATAACCCTAATACCACTATCCAAAAAGATACTGGTACTGCAACTTTAACACCTATTGGTGTTTTTCTTGGATGTGCTTACACCGACCCTTCTACAGGTCAATTCACACCAAATCAATATTATCCAGCATCAACTGCTGCAGATGATATTGTTGCGTATGTTGCTACTGACCCTTTCATACTAATGCAAATGCAATCAGACGAATCTCTTGGACAAGATGACCTTGGCAAGAATTGTGCTGTTGTGCAAACTGCAGGAAGTACAGCAATAGGTACAAGCAGAAACGCAGTCGATGGTAGTACAGCAAATACCACCAACACACTACCACTCAAAGTCGTTGACTTTGTAGATGGACCAGATAGTGCAGTTGGTGATACTTATACTGATGTACTAGTAATGTTTAATGTTGGACACCAGTTGTTAAATACAACAGGTATAGGTTAAGGAGTAAATTATGGCAGCTATTTCAAGAGCTAACGAGTTAAAACAACTCTTACCTGGTCTTAACGCATTATTCGGAGAAGAATATAATCGTTATGAAAACGAGCACGAAGAAATCTATGTAACTGAAAATTCTGAAAGAAGTTTCGAAGAAGAAATGAAGTTATCTCGTTTGGGAGCAGCTCCAGTCAAAGATGAAGGTTCAGCTATCAATTATGATACTGCACAAGAATCTTTTGTCGCTAGATATACGCATGAAACTATTGGTTTAGGATTCAGCATTACAGAAGAAGCTATGGAGGATAACCTCTATGTATCTGTATCAGCTAGATATACTAAAGCATTAGCTCGTGCTATGTCATATACAAAACAAGTAAAATCAGCGTTTCCATTAAACAATGGATTCTCAACTGCTTTTTCTTCAGGGGATGGCGTTGCTTTATTTAGCACAGCTCACCCACTTGTAAATGGTGGCACCAATAGTAATAGACCATCAACAGGAGCAGATTTAAATGAAACATCTTTAGAAGATGCAATCATCCAAATCGGCAAATGGACTGATGAAAGAGGTCTAAAAATTGCAGCAAAAGCTAGGAAGCTTATTATTCCTTCTGACTTGCAGTTTGTAGCAACTAGATTGTTACAAAGTGACTACAGAGTAGGAACTGCTGACAATGACATAAATGCAGTGAAAACTAATGGAGTGATTCCAGAAGGTTATTCAGTTAATCATTATTTAACTGATACTAATGCTTTCTTTATCACTACTGATGTTCCAGATGGAATGAAGCATTTTGTTAGAGCTCCTATGACTACTACTATGGATGGAGACTTCGATACTGGTAATGTTAGATATAAAGCGAGAGAAAGATATTCTTTCGGTGTATCTGACCCACTAGGTATCTTTGGTTCACCAGGTAGTTCGTAAGAACTGTTAAGGGGAGCATACGCTCCCCTTTTTTTTATGGTATATTATAAATCTAGGTATTTTATTAATTTGTCTATCAACTGACCTAGCAGACATTTGCCAAGATGATAGATTATTTCTTTTAGGAGAAAATTATGGCTAACACAACTTTTAATGGACCAGTCAGGTCTGAAAATGGATTTGAAACTATTTCAAAAAATACTTCAACTGGTGCAATAACAATCACTAGTGGCAATAAAATGTCTGTAGAAGCTGTTGGTAGTGCTGGTATAGAAGGCACAGCAGCAGTTTATGTGACTCAAGTAGAGCGTTTTAAAAGCGATACAGATACAAATGTAAACATTGTTAAAACAACACTTATGATTGATTTAACAGGTTTAAGAGATGGTGGCACAGCAGGTGACATCATTGGTAAAGATGGCGATGGAGTTGCTTACATAGGTCAAGTAACAACAGCAAACCAAGGAACAGTTTTCGGAGTCACAATGACTTGTGTTGAAACTCCTGCAGGCGGTGGTACAGATATAGATTTATATTCTGCTACTGAAGGCACAGGTGTTAATGACACAGCTATTGGTTATTTAACAGAAACACAAATTATTAATGCAGGTGCAGCTTCAGCAGGTACTATGGTAGCAGGTGGAGACATTGCGGCAGACCAATACTTATATCTTGTAGGTCAAGGTACAGGTCATGCAGCTTATACAGCAGGTCGTTTCTTAATTGAAATAACTGGCTACGATATCGCATCATAAGGAGTAAACTATGGCAGACGCAGTAACATCACAAACTATTATTGATGGTGAAAGAAATTGTGTTATGAAGTTTACTAATGTCAGCGATGGCACAGGAGAATCCGCAGTAGCCAAGGTAGATGTATCTGCTTTGGCTTCTAATGCAGCAGGCGTAGCTTGTTCAGAAGTTAGAGTATTGCGTGTAAGCCATGCTATTGTTGGTATGTCTGTTCAACTATTTTTAAATGCTACTTCTAATGTTTTATTAGTAGAACTTGCTGAGAGTAGTAATGGACATATGGATTTTAAAGATTTTGGCGGACTTCCAAATAATGCAGGTAGTGGTAAAAATGGAGATATTCTATTTACTACTAAAGGACACTCTTCAGGAGATACTTACTCTATTACTTTAGAGATGACAAAAGTATATTCTGATTAATAGGAATTAATTATGGCTAATAAAAATTATGTAATATCAGAGACTGGTGAATTTCCACCACAATACAAAGTTTTACATCTAAATGAAGATGGAATCTACAGACCTATATTTGGTCCAGACCCAGACTTAGAAGATGCAAAACGTAAATGTGCTGAAATGAATGGTGAAAGAGCAAGAAATGACAAAGGTCAACTTGTTGCTGATGACCCATCTACTCCAGATGTTAATGAAGCTTATGTTGGTGGTAAAAAACCAGTTAAGAAAAAAACAACTAAAAAAGCTCCAGCTAAAAAAGCTGCAGCTAAAAAATCTACTAAAAAGTAAAGGTAACTAAAATGGCAGGAAATAAAAAATCTAAATACATGAAAGGTGGCGGTAAGTCATCTAAATATATGGCAGGCGGTGGCAAATCATCTAAGTACATGGCAGGTGGTGGTAAGTCAGGCGTTGAAGTTGGCAAAGAACAAAATGTTATGCAATACAAAGACTATGTTAAAAAAATGTTTGGTGGAGGTATGACTGAACCAGGTGTTAAAAAGAAAAGGTCTAAAGGCATGGCTAGAGGTGGAAAGAGCTAACTAGTGTTCTAATGACCAAAAGAAAACGAGAGAACCCTATACCTAAAACTACAAGAGGTAAGGGTGCTAATTATCGTAGCACTAAGTCTGGTGCTGGTATGACTAAGAAAGGAGTTGCAGCTTATCGTAAAGCTAATCCAGGTTCTAAGTTAAAAACAGCAGTAACAGGCAAAGTAAAAAAAGGTAGTAAAGCTGCTAAACGCAGAAAGTCTTACTGTGCCAGGTCTTTAGGTCAACTAAAAAGAAGTTCAGCTAAAACCAGAAACGACCCTAATTCAAGAATTAGACAGGCTCGTAGAAGGTGGAAGTGTTAATTAAATTAAGGAATAAATAATGGCTACAAGTGGAACACATACATTCAACCTAGACATAAGCGATATTATGGAAGAAGCTTATGACCTATGTGGTCTAGAGTTGCGTTCAGGTTATAGCTTTAGAGGTGCTAAAAGAGCACTTAATTTAGTATTTTTAGAATGGCAGAACAAAGGATTAAATCTTTGGACTGTAGAACAAGGAAGCGTTTCTGTAATTGAAGGCACTAGTAGCTATACTGTAGATGCTTCTGCTTTAGATATTGTAGATGTTTTTATTAGAACAGATGCTGGTGATGAAACTAAACAGTTTGACCAACGCTTAAATAGAATATCTAGAACAGAATATAATCATCAATCCAATAAATTACTTCAAGCTAAACCTACACAATTTTATGTAGATAAAGATAGCGGTAGTATCAAGTTAGTTTTATGGTCAACTCCAGATAAAGCATATACATTAGTATATGATTACATTCAAAGAATTGAAGATACAGGCGATGTTGCTAGTAATAATGTAGATGTGCCATCAAGATATTTACCTTGTTTAACATATGCTTTGGCATATAACTTAGCAGTAAAATCACCTGAAGCTCAACCAAGAGTTCCAATGATTAAACAAAGATACGATGAGTTATGGAAAGATGTAAGTGATGCAGATAGAGAAAGAGCTTCTGTAAGATTTGTTCCTGACTTAGGGACATATGGTTATTAAATGGCATACGCAAGAGCAAGCAAAGCATTAGGTCAATGTGACCGATGTGGTTTTTCATATAAGTTAAATGAACTTAGATATGAAATAGAAGATAGCAAGCGTAATGGTATGCGTGTTTGTGAAGATTGTTTTGATGTAGACCATCCACAATTAAAACTAGGTGAAGTAAATGCTAGTGACCCACAAACTTTATATAATGCTAGACCTGATGCAGGTGAAACAGAATCTACTACATATTTTTCTTTTAATCCTGTAGGTGGAGGATTGGCACAATTTGGTTCTAGTACAATGGGTCTTAATATTAAAGGTGAAGTAGGAAAAGTTAAAGTGAGTACATCATGAGTTTTACATTTACAACATTAAAATCTGCTATACAAGATTATACACAAAACACCGAAGCAACCTTTGTTGCTGATTTACCGACATTTATTACACAAGCAGAAGATAGAATTGTTAAATCTGTTGAGTTACCAAACTTTAGAAAAAATGTTACAGGTGCTCTTACTATCAATACTCAGTATTTAAAAACACCAACAGATTATTTATACCCATATTCTTTAGCAGTTGTAGATGCTGATGGAAATTATAATTATCTTTTGAACAAAGATGTTAATTACATAAGAGAAGCATATCCGTTATCGACAACAACAGGATTGCCTAAAGTATATGCACAGTTTGATGATGCAAGTTTTATTTTAGGACCAACGCCTAGTGCTGCTTTTTCAATAGAATTACATTATTTTTATACACCGCAATCAATTACTGAATCAACAGATGGAACAACATGGTTAGGTACAAATGCACCAGAAGCATTACTTTATGGAAGTTTATGTGAAGCATATACTTTTATGAAAGGTGAGCCTGATGTTTTAAATACTTATGAAAAAAGATTTCAAGAAGCTTTACAAAGACTTACACTACAATCAGATGGGTATAATCGTAAAGATGCCTATAGAGATGGACAAAGAAAAATAAATGTTTAGTGTAGATGTAGAAAGTACAATAGGAAGTGTTGAAGTAAAAACTACACAAAATGAAGGCTTTAAGCCTGAATATTGGACTGAAAGGATAATGGAACGATTAATTTCTGTTAGTGATAATGCTGACCCTATGGTTAAAGCCCAGGCGGAAGCATTTAAAGAAACTATACAGACAGTTGTTTTGTTGTATATGAAACAAGCTATAGCAAGTGATAGAGCTACTGTAGCAGGATTATTAGAAAAACAAGGTCATAAAGAAATGGCTAATATTATTAGGAGACTATAATGGCAATATCACAAGCAATGTGTACTTCATTTAAAAAAGAATTACTTGAAGGCAAACACAATTTTTTAGCTTCAGGAGGCAATAGCTTCAAGTTAGCTTTATATACTAGTTCTGCATCTTTAGGTGCTACTACAACTGCGTATTCAAGTTCTAATGAAGCAAGTGGTACAAACTACTCAGCAACTGGTTCTGCATTAACTAATGTAAATCCTACAACTTCAGGAACAACTGCATTTACTGACTTTGCTGATTTAACATTTAGTAATGCTACTATTACAGCAAATGGTTGTCTTATCTATAACGATACCAATAGTGATAGAGCAGTTTGTGTTTTAGCATTTGGTGGAGATAAAACTTCTACAGCAGGTGATTTTACAATTCAGTTTCCAGCAGCAGACGCATCTAACGCTATCATAAGAATAGCATAGGAGCTTAAGTGGCAACTGGTTGGGGTAGAAGCACCTGGGGAGCTGATGTCTTCGGAGGTACTTCTGTAGATGTTGATGTTACAGGTAATGTAACAACTTCTGCATTAGGTAGTGAAACTGTTACTGCAGCAGCAAATATAGCAGCCACAGGAAATGTAGGAACTACAGCATTAGACGATGGTACTGCAGTACAAGCAGCAGCCGTTACAGGTGTTACAGCAGTTGCTTCAGCTAGTGAATTGGGAGATGAATCTGTATCTTGTGCTGCAAATGTATCTGTTACAGGATTTGGATTAACTTCATCTTTAGGCAAAGAATCTTTAATAACCACTAATAATTTACGCCCTACAGCATTAGTAGGTACAACAACACTTAATAGTGTTACTCCTAAAGCAAATGCAGACATTACAGTTACAGATGGATTTGAATTAATTATAGGTGAAATACTAACAGTAAATGTTTACGGACAAGAAGCACAAAACTTAACAGCAACTTATACACCAATAACAGTAAGTCAAACACCAAACTATACTGAGATTACTTTATAAATAATATATAATTTTAACGAGGACTAAATATGGCAAGTACATATGTAAATAACTTAAGACTAAACGAAATGGCTACTGGTGATGCTAGTGGTACATGGGGTACAACTACCAATACAAACCTGGAGTTAGTTGGTCAAGCTTTAGGATATGGTACAGAAGCCATAACAACTAATGCTGATACTCACGCAAGTACAGTTGCAGATGGAGCAGCCGATGAAGCTAGAGCTATGTATATTAAATATACAGGCACACTTGATTCAGCCTGTACTATTACTATTGGTCCTAATACATTAAAAAGAGTACACATTATTGAAAATGCTACTTCTGGCTCTCAATCAATAATAATTAAACAAGGTAGTGGAGCAACTGTAACTATTCCAACAGGAAGGGTTGCTGTTGTATATTTAGATGGAGCAGGTTCAGGAGCAGCAGTAACTAATGCTTTTACTGATTTAGACCTAGCAGGAACTCTTAGTATTGCAGGTGCAGTAGCAGCAGCTACTGATATGACTGTAGGAGATGATTTAACTTTATCTTCAGACGCAGGTGTTTTAGGTTTTGGTGCTGATACAGATGTAACACTTACCCATGTTGCAGATACAGGTTTATTATTAAACAGTTCAAGACAATTACAATTTGGTGATTCAGGAACTTATATACATCAATCAGCAGACGGAGTATTAGATTTAGTTGCTGATACTGAAATAGAAATAAACGCTACCACTATAGATATAAATGGTGCTGTAGATATTTCAGGTAATGCTTTAGTAAGCGGTGAAGTACAAACAGGTAAAAAAGGGGACCCGGGGGGGGGTTTATTGTTTGGG
>JAAHTH010001071.1_pt2 | contig 12184 bp, 19 predicted proteins | sample 6116091 | NCBI WGS metagenome assembly JAAHTH01 (sample SAMN13939990, study PRJNA603662) | sponge metagenome | isolation source: marine sponge | host: Mycale hentscheli | place: New Zealand | collected 2006
TTAGACCTGAACCTGAAGACCACCATTCTTGATCTGGAGACGTCTTAAATGCGAAACATAATTATTCCATAATTTCGGTTTAGTCTGCGGGAAAGCAGCAGAAGTATACTCAACTTGAAGTGTGAAGTCTTTGCCCCTAGCATCGTAAACAGCATTCTTGCCTAGAGCCAGTGCCCTTCCTACGAAGAAATTATCTTGGAAACCCATGAAACTCATAGGTTCAATATCTGCCATGGCGAGTGCTTTCTCTGCTTCAATGCTCCAATACTGGGATACACTATCTTTTTTAGCAATCTTAGATGTATCAACCTTGCGATTAGGATTGATCTTACCATCATATATGAACTGATATTCTTGAAGACCATCAACAATTCCTACAACAGCAGATCTCTGCGTGCGATTTACAAGATCATCCGGTGCTTCATTAATTAGGTAAGTGGTTGATGCCGATAGTAATTGTTTGGTTGAATAGGTCGTTGCATCCGTAGGGACACAGAGTACCGATGTTGCCCGACTTTCAATTAGGGGCAGACGGATATTCGCAACATTATCTCCTACTAACTGGGAGAATCTGTAATTGGTAAATGATCGATAATCATAATTAATAGTTCCTCCTTCCTTCATCATTGTCATCATACTATTTTCATATCCATCTGGGACAGAAATCTGTTTTACAATCATTTCAACATTGGAGACTGCATAAGAAGCAGGATAATCAGTAATACCAGAACTATCAGGATTAGCAGTAACCAGATGATATTGTTTTCCGGGAGCATTTCCTACTGCTCCGCCAGTCCAAGTTTCACCAGTTGTATTGACGATCGATGCGTTCAATGTTATTTTTGTTTTAGTGATACCGAATGCTGCTCCGCTTACTTGTTCAATCTGTGTGATCGTTCCAACACTACCATTTACAGAAGCATTATCACCCGAAACAAATGTTACTTTTTCACCAACAACAAAGGGGAATGTAGCAACAGAAGTCTGGTTGTTATCTTGAGTAAAGAAGAATGTATTAGCAGAAGCATTGGCACTTGCCGATTTAGCAGCAAATGATCCGCTAGTAGCACGAGCATTGTCAGATCCATTAATAGAATGATAAACTGGATTTAATCTTAGACGGCGATTGCGATTCGTGCTGTCAAGAGATCGGAAGACCTTACGGGCATCCTGAAGTAAAATTTCAATAAAAATACCATCCGTAAGTAAAGCAGGGAATACAGCTTCATTTCTGAATAATCCTGTGTTTAGATGAAGTTCACCTTTAACTTTTTGCAGACCATAGGTGCCGTCAGATGCCGAAGTAAAAGAAGCAGTCAAAGTAGGAGATCCTTCAACCTTGGTGATGTAAGGATTGCTAAAGCAATTGCCCTGAATTGTTTTGGTAGTGCCTAAGGTCCCGCGAGATGCTGGATCATAGGTAGTTGCTCCTTCACCCAGTGCTCGCTTAGATCTTAAACTTTCATTAGTTTCATAATCAAAGCGAAGAGCAGTCAAAATATCATAACCTTCTATTTCCTCCAGTAATGCGGTTTTACGACCAGTGAAGATACGGATCGAGCGAATTAAAGAGTGTAATCCCGTCTGTGCGTCTAACTGGATACGCTGTGCTCCGTTGGCAGCTGTCGTTTCAGGAATGGATAACAGAACATCCATTTTTAATTTTGATTGAGACAAATCAACAAATTTGCTCGTTGGGGGAACATATAATTCAATACGACCGCCCGGATTGTAATTGAGACCATTTTCGCTGGGAACCGAAACTTCAGTCTGTCCAACTTTAATTTTATCAGAAGATGTAAAAAAACCACTCATTATTTATAATATGAATTGATAAAAAAAAATGAAAAGTTAAATAATTAAAATCTTAATGTGTAACTAGCATAATCTTAAAATGTTGCTGAACCTTGAATACTCTCCTTTGCTGACATAGGAGCAGAAGCAGCAAGTCCTAATGCCGAAAATGCTGGAGTAACTTTCGTAGCAGTTAATTTAGGTTTATCGGGTCCCGCAGCATCTTTAGATTTTTTATCAATATCTGCCTTAATATCAGAATAAGCATCCATGAGACCACCAATTGCAGAAGTCACACCACCAACTACTTCCAGAGGAGGAAAGACTGTCCCTGCTAAATCAGCAACTGATCCTATTTCTTGTAATTTATCACCAGTTGATTCACCACTGAAAAAATTCTTACCATCTTTTAAATTTTCAAATCCTTTACCAACTGAAACAAGACCACCAAAATCACCAACTGCTTTTCCTCCTATTTCAGATACTGCTGAAAGACCTGCTTCACCCAACGCTTTTCCGCCAACAAGTTTGAGACCTTTTTTGATAATTGCAGATCCAATTCCAGAACTCTCAATTTCATCACCAGCAGCACCCTTAGCATCTCCTACTAATTCACCTGCTTTCTCTAAATCACCAGTAGCAGTATCAGTTGTGATAATACCATCTTCATCAATTTCTGTATTTTCAAATCCTTTGGTAGGATCAGGCGGAGGTTTACCATCTTTGATTTGTTTTGCCGTATTTCCAATTGTATTTAGACGATCTCTTGTAGCATCACCGACATAACCAGCAAATCCTTTATTTTTAATTCCTGATCCAAGTTCACCTAATCCAACAAGACCACTTACAGCTTGTTTCCCATCAAATACTCCCGCCTTTGCTTCATCTTCTTTTTGTTTCATATCATCAGTAGCGAGTGTATTATTTTTTCCTTTAACTTTGTCATCATAGTTATCTTGAAGTTTTTGATTGGCAACAAGGACACCATCATTGAAATTTTTAGTTCTTGAATTAAATGCTTGCCCCTGTGAAAGAGCACTAGAGTATCCATACATATCCATCGTTTATAATTAATAATTTATTTTTATTTTACTCAGGGATATTATTTTTTATTTGTTTATCTTGAAATAATAAATTAGATCCTTCTGCAAGTTGTTCTTCAAAATTTCTGAATGCTCTTGCAGGATTACTCTGTAAATCTAAATATAAGAAATCATATCTTTGTTCTGTTGCTTTGTGATAAATTTTTCTGAATTTTTCATCACCACCAAACATCCCCGAAAATTCTTGGGAGATCTTGTCAAGTTCCGACATATTTTGAAGATTTCCACAAATGAATGCATTGGTATTGTTTCTTATTGTTGGTCCTACTGCTTTGAAACTCTGTACCGAAACTGCTAGAAGACCAACTCCATAATGACGAGATCTTGTAACTAAATGATTCAGGTAACTATTCCTTTTTACTGATCCAAGAATATCATCAAAAATCATTCCAATAAATGGTCTGTCATCATCATTAAATTGTTTTTGTTGATCTATGATTCCTGCTAAAACCATATCATCATACCCAGTATAACAATCACAAGCTTCACGAAGAAATCTACTTGTGACATCCTGATCGATAGTATTGCTCATAATTGTAATATTATCCATTGCCCCTTTATAAAATTCATCACGAAGAATAAGATTACTTAATATTGTTGACTTCCCCGATTTCGTTGGCATGACAAGACACATAATACACGGCAACTCTGGTAGATTTGGATGAGTAATCTTTCTAGGTTTTTCTTTTGGAGGATCTTTCACTGGAAATATTCTAGGGACTTGTTTATCCATTATTTATATTAACTTTGATTTTAATTTTACAGATTAAAAATATTGACGCCAAGGATCTGGTGCTGCCTGAGGTTTGATTGCTTGTTCAAGAGTTCTTCGCATTTGATTTTGTCTTGCTGCTGCTAGTTCTTCTTTTTTCTTTTCTTCTTTTTTTTGTTTTCTTATTGTTTCATAAGAAGATATTGCTGAAAACATTGCTGCTTCCATATCTTGTTGGGTGAATGTCTGACCTACTTGTTGCCTTGGTTGCTCCCTAGGAGTTGCCACCGAAGGAGTGGTGGGTGCTGCTTCTTCTTTTTTTTTCTTTGCTAATAATTTTTCTGCTGCTTTATTAATTCTTTGTTCTTCTTTTTCTTCTTCTTTACGTTTCTTTTCTAATTCTTTTTCAATTTTTTTCTGTGCTCTTTTTTCTAAGGAGATCTTTCTGATTTTATCTAAATGTTGTTTTTGTTTTTCAGACATTGGAGCTTTCCTAGTATATTTTCTTTTACCAGTTTTCTGTTCAAATTCTGCAGGAGGAGCAGGGGCAGTTTGTTCTTCATCTGCTACTACTTCGTTTGCAATTGGTTTTACTCTTGGTGGTGGTGGTTCACCGAATACTTCACCTTCATCTGGAATAATTCTTTCATCAACTTGAATTATTTCATCATCACTTTCTGGTAAATTATCTAGAAGATCTTCTTGAATTTTATCAATTAATTGTTTATCGTTAGGGATTTCTGGTAGAATATTTTCTTGGGGCGGTGGTTCCTCCGGTTTATCCATTTCAATAACAGGTAATATTTTGTCCATTTATAATATCAGTAAATAAAATAAATTTACAAAAAAAGATACAAAAGATACAAATAAGATACTCCATGATAATTAACTATCTTAACTATCTCAAATCATTATTTTTTAGGTCTTACTATAAAGACAACTTCAGTTGATCCTGTTAAATCATCAACAAATGTTTCATCTTTTCTGACTATCTGGACATCAATATCAGTAAGTCTAATTGGTGCGGCATTCTTCAGATCTATAAATGTTTTATCTCCATTCTGGAAATATAATCCACCAACCTCAGCACCACTATTGTCAAATCTAGGAATTTGAAACAAGATCTTTGAAGGATTACCAGTATTGAAATTATATGTTTCATGGGTCAGAGTTGGCACTCGGATGAATGATGATTGAGTTGAAGTCAGAGTAGGGATTTTACTAGATGCGAATGATGCTCCATCATATGCTCCGTTCAACATACCTGAATCAGGATTGATTGAAAGTGGGAAAAATCCTAACTGCTTGGTAGAATTGGCTTGCCAACTCTGGATACGGCGATCAATGTATTTGTCATTACCTCCCATGATAAAAATATTTTCATAATCTTCCATGATTGCTGATCCAGTTAATCCTTTATAATTACGAATTACATTAGAAGCAGGAAATCCTACACTCAGTAATGGTTTATATATCGCGCGATCATAAATTTTCTGGTTCCAATTAAATGCATCATTCCATGGAGGAGTTGCTCTTTCACTAGTAGCAGCACTATCTGCTTGACTTAATTTTCGTCCTCTCTCGATCATTGCTGGAAGTTTAGTTCTTGTGATCCATGAAGTTTCAGGAAGATTGTTGTAAATTGTTGAATTGGTTCGGCAAGCATAATTACCTATAACGACATTTGCCCCGTTATCTTCAAAATAAACAGTCGGATACATCTTCCAATTCGCAATGCTAGTTGGCATTGGGATCTGATTTTTGAATGAAGCACTTGAAAAATCATTTATTTCTACTACAACTTTGCCAGAAACAGAAACGGCAACTTTTTCATTATCAACAGTGAATGTTACTGATCCCATTGATGCTGATGGAATCGGAACATTACCAGCAAATGAAGAGTTAGGACCATTGTTAATATTATTTGCTCCAGCATTTTTATTGTAATATTCAACTTCAACCATTCTTGGAACTCCATTGTTACTCTGTGTGAATTGATATAATCTTACGCCGTCACCGCGATTTTCAACGGCATAATCCATATAAACACTTTTATTAGGTCCAAGACCTTTTTTAAACCACGTAGGACCAAAGGGACTATTATTACCATTTCCCATTACTTTTCCATCTGCTGTAAATCCCTGATAAGCACCACGATCTTTCCTAAAGTCAAATGCGTAAGGTCTACTTAAACCAACGATCACATTTTCGGTTGGTGCTATCCCATCATAAGTAAGGGATCCACTCAGTAGCGATAAAGGACCACCTTCAGCATTTTGAGGAAGTAACTGAACAAAACAATCGGCAGCACCACTCTCTATGACACCACTGGAATAAGTTGCTGCGACAGCATTAATTTCAGATAATTCACAACTATCGGGAAGAACTACAGAAGCAGCTGCTGCTCCTACTTGAGGGATCTTGTACTGAAATCCTTCAAAGACATTTGAAGCACTCAGTTTGACATTTACTTCAATTGCTTGAGAATTAATTTCAGGATGCATAGAGTATGTTTCTTGAAGAATTGTTTTAAATTCTGCTGCAAAATCTGCAGGAGTTTTGCTGCCTATGATTTTATTATCCGCGGGCATAAAGTAAGATGTTTGATCATCATAAGAAGCATTGGTTGCTAATCTTTCACCAAACCAGAAATTAGTTTTGATGCTATTCCCGTAATCAAGGACAGGCATCCTATTCAGTTTTACACTCTCAACTGCGACTTCACTGTTGGGAGGAATGAGCAATGGATTTTTAATATGATTCCTATATTGATAGGGGATTGCCACGCCCATTTGATTGGTTTCATCTGTTTCTGCTGAGGATGTAATTATAAGACTCATTATTTATAATAAGTAGTAGTAAAAAAATTTTATTCTATAAATTAATAATAATGCCTAAAAAAATGAAGAAACAAAAGATCTCTGAGGGAATTCCACCGGATACTAGTAGAGGATTTGATACAAAGGTAAATCACAACAAAGTTAATGAATTAAAAATAAATAAACTTCTTGAACAAAAAAAGGAAATTAAAGAAAAAGATGTTTTTGATTTTTCCGCGAAAAAATAAATCACTTAAAATATTTTCTAGATATTCTTATTGTTGATGGGCTTGAATTTTGATTATTACGAATTCATGTTTTCTAAGGATTCTGGATCTAGAGGAGATCCTCTACCCGATTATTACAAAGGAGATTATAGATACAAACAGAAAGAAGAAGATAGTTATGATTTTTACGATGATAATTTTACTAGGAGAAATCCTTTTGAAGATTTTACCTGCCCCGATGGGAAGGCAGATATAACTGATTTTGGAGAAAATGATGATGAATATCCATATTCTGTATTTGGACTTAAAAGAAGTAGTTCAGATGAAGATATGAAAAAAGCATATAGAGATGCAATGTTGAAGTCACATCCAGATAAGGGAGGTGATGTTGAAGAATTTAGAATGTATCGAGAAGCATGGGAATGGCATGTCATGGATCACTAACATAACATCCAGCATTTACATTCACATCAACATCATGTCCTAGTTGTCTTCTGTAATGAATTATTTGTTCATTTTGTTTTTGAGATCTTTTATAATTATCTTCTTTTAATCTTTCAACTTTATTTTTCTCTTCATTCAATTTGAATTCAAGATATTTTACTCTTGCTTTGAGTTTACTATTTTCTTCTTCTAATTGATTTACTTCATCATGATTTTTATTTTTATACATACTTAATTCATTAAATAAAAAAATAATAGTTTTCATCAATGAAATGATTGTTGGATTTGTTGGTTTATTTAATCTTTTTTTCATATTATATTGTGATTCTTTAATTTTTTTATCATCTGTATCCATTACTTCTCCAGATGCAGTCATGGTCTTCCATATTCTTCCAATATTCAATTTATTCAATTCAAGATTATACATTTTATATTTACTACATATATATTTATTTTCCATTTTTTTATGTAATTATTTTGAATTTATATAATTTAAATTTTTTCAAAAATAGTTTTGTAGAAATAAGAATCGTTTTTTAGTTAGTTCTAACTAATTTTCGGAGTTTTTTGATATTTTGATTTATACGGAGCATGTATAATACTTAAAAATAAAATTTGATTATTATTTGTAGCAAACAACACACAAGAAATTAAAATAAAAATAATTAATATGGAACATCTGCCAAAAGAAATGCTTCTTAAAATTATTGGCGATAAAAAGTTAGAAGATCTTCCAAATGAAGTGTTAGTTTATATCCTTGCTGACAGGGAAAGACACATGAAATTACAACAATTTCAAATTGATGAAAAAAATAAAATCATTCAAAAACAAAAAGATTGTATCGATGAACTTGCAGAAAAAATCAAGGATCTTGAGAAAGATCTTAGAAAAGAAGTATCTGCCTATGACAATCCTGCTCCTCCACCATATCTAGTAGGAGATCTTCCTCAATCTGAAATGGATTTCTCAAATCATACAGAACAACAATTAAATAAAATTAAAAAGAAAAATTTCTATGATTTCTTGAAGCAGAATTGTCAGTATACTAATGTCTTGATTGATAATAGACAAAGTCTGGGGTATGATTGCGAACCACAAGCTTGCGCTGCGTCTGCGACTATCTACAAAGCATTCAGGAAATGGTGTATTGATTTTAATATTATCCCTGGACCTGTAAAAGGTTGCAAGAATGTATATTCAATGAAAGAATTTACTGAAAGATTAGTTAAAGTTAGTAAGGATAAATATCCTGATATTGAGGTCGTCTATGATGGCAGTGATCAGGGTTGTAAATCCAAATTCGGTACACAACAAAATCCAAGAGTATTTATAAAACTTAAAAATTAATTACGAAATTAATATGCCCAGATGATATTCCAAGGAAAAAAAGGATCTTTAGTATTTTATTTTAATAACAAAATTGTAGGATCTCTTCCATTAGGCAAGAGATCTTTACAAGATTATGAAAAACAAAGAGATAAATTATTGCGTGAAGCTCTAGAAGCAGAAAAACTAAAAGAAGTAAAAAAAATAATGTGGAGGGGTCTTCATAGATTTGAAGGATCTCCATTCAAATCTGATAATCAATTTTTATGTATTACAATGCTTTGTTTGATTAAACTTCGTCAGATAGATCCTGATGGACTTCAGGAGGGATTGCTTCTGGCACCTCGCAAGAAGACTGCTCTTCCTCGCGTAAAGCATTTTGTTTCTCAATAATTAATTTTAATTCTTTTTCTAATTCACATCGTTTCAATCCAGTTATATTTGGATTTTTTAATTTATGATTGATTGTTCCTTTTCTTACAGCCAGTCTGCCCTTTGGTGATTCATGATATCTTTTAACCCTTTTGTCTCTTAGAATTCTTTGATCTTCAGGGGATACCCAGCACCGACGTATATTAATGCTCTTTTCTTTATTTTTTTCCCACCACCACTGCTCCTTGCATCGTAGCATCCAATCCTGACCTTGAGGATATTTAATTTCTTCCAAGATCTCTAAATTGGGATCTCCACCTTCAAATAATCCTTGATAATTATGTCTTCCTTTGTGATGTCTCTCTCGATGATGTGCCATCCGAATAGAAATATATTTTGATTTTGAAGATCCAATATAACATTTATCACAATTGGGATTTGTTAATTTGTAAACTCTTCCAGTAATCATTAATTCTTGCATTTATATAAACTCCATAGAAAAAAATCTTAACAAATGAACGAACGGAGTTTAAAATTCCCGCAGTTTAATAAAACCAACCTTGCCTTAATTTTTCTTTTTCAATAATTTCTTTCTCCTTAAAATCTTGGAGATCTTTCAATTGATTTTTAAGTTGATTGAGAATTTTTTCCACATTTGTAATTTGTTTATTTTGATTTCTAATTAATATCTTTAATTCACAAATCTCTTCAAAGGCACGATCTATGGGTTTTTTCTCAATCATCGGCATTATATTTGATTTCATCTATAAATTATTTTGACGATAGAAATCTATTTAATTTTGATTTATGTCTCTTTACGATTGATTTTACAAATTGTTCACTAAATTTGATCTCGTAGCGGGGATCTCCACCAACATTCAGCAATGGATATGATTTCAACCAGATACCATATTTTTTAGGATAAAGTTGATACATAGCATCATCTACTCCCCAATTTGCTATTTCAGGAGGATATACCCATCCAAAGATATCTAGGTGAGTTTTATGAATCAAAAATTGTGTAGGGATATTATCATTATTAGACCATCCAGCAACCCATCCTATATTTTGATTTTTCTTTAATTTATTAATAAAACAAGAAAGCCATGCTGTATCCCTAGGAAGTCTAATATCATCACCTAATATCTTCAAATAATCAAAACCTTCTGACACAGCAAATCCTGCAAGATCATTCCAAATGATATTTACTTGTCCTTTTTCAACTTTAAAACAAGTCCACTCAATCTTGAATTTAGTGAAACTGGCATTACACTTCATTCTTTCTTCAACATTTTCCCAGATCTTATCATCATAATCATATCCAACAAAACAAGTAATTTCAGAATTAGTAGGTAAATAATTTTCTAATTCTGTAAAAAGCACTCTCCATAAATCAGTTTCTTCAGCAGACTTCCAGTCTCTTTTATTTGTTGTTGTTGGGATACAGAATGCAACTTTGTTCATTATATTAAGTAAAAACATTATTTTTTTTTTATTTGTTCTTATTAAATGATAAACAAAACTTTCACAAAAAAAGATCTTCTTGAAATTATTGAAGTCTATGAAATGGATATTGAAGATCCTTCCTCTTTAAGTAAAAAGGAAATCCAAATTCAATTGGAAGATTATCTTGAAAATAATGAAATTCAATTTTATACTCAGGGAGAATGGGAATTTGAAACATCAGAAGATCTTCTAAAATATTTAGAAAATGAAAAACCAAATACAGATTTGAATTACAGAGAAAAGGGGCAAATGATTACTTTATCAAAAAAATTAATTCATTATTGCAGAAATGGATTTAGTATTGCTTTTAGCGAATTTAATGATATCGATGAAATTTATCAAAAAGGATTACAAGTCGCAAATCATGGTGATATCCCAACCTGTAGGCGAGCAATCAAAGAATTAAATAAAGATAGTAAAATAAGAAATAAAATTGAAATTGTTATTTCTGATAAAATTCAAAAAGAATTAGAACAAAAAAAGATTGATAAAAAATCATTAAATAATAATTATAAATTTACAAAGAAATATACAGTGATAACATTTGATTAAAATTCACTTTTCGCTGGTGCTGGTGCTGGTGCTGGTTCAGGTTCAGGTGGTGCCATCAGGGTTGCCATCTCTGCGATACATGCCTCATCAGTGGCATTTCTCTGAGCACAGGTCCTTACCCATCTTGTTCTTTTTTTACGAGTATTAATATCATCATCAGGAAATCCTTCTACATATTGTTTACAAAAATCCTTAACATCATCCCACGATCTTGGCCAATCGCTCACAACGATATCTGGTTCAGTTTTAATTTTCTCAAATTCATCTGGATGTTTGGCGAGTTCTGCTTCGTAAGTCATAGTTTATATTTATTTACAACAAATAAATTAGAAATATCAAATTTTTAAATTATTTTTTGATATCCTTGTGTGCTTGTGCGATACTCATTCCCTTACGCATACGGACCATCATCTTCATCCTATGCGACTTCAACTGACTTGCAGTCATATCTTTTAAATCTTTATGTTTCGCCATGTGTTTTTTCAAATCTGCTTTCTGTTTATCTGTCATCTTTACACCTTCACGTTTCTTCTTGGGAGGTGCTTCTTTTTTGGGACTAGGAGGAGGTGATGGTGGCATTGTTGTAGTGGATCCGTAACTTGACATTTATATGAATTACAAATAAAAAAATTAATTTACTATAAACTTAATTATCTCATATATCCTTTTATTTTTAGTTTCTTTACTTTGTCTGCAAGATCTTTATCGGCACCACCCCACGTGCCTTTCTGCTTGGTTATGAATGAATAGATGCGACTCATTGCCCATTGCGGTCCGCTCATCTTACCTTTAAGAGAGGTTCCCCCAACTTTTTTACCGCTGACACTTCGTACTGAGGTTGGATTTGATTTTCTTGCTCCAAGTCCTCTGTCGTATACTTGGTCCAATATCCTTTTAGGAATTCCTGTAATTCTGACAATTTCTGCTTTACTATGAGGATCATTAGGTTTAAATCCATATTTAATATTGAATTTTTGTTTATTCGTGCGAACCATTTTAAAATAACTAAATATAATAAAATGGCGAAACCAATAAAAGTAGTGATAAAGAAGTCTTCTAAACCAGAGAAGAAGTTGATGGCCGTGTTTTCTTTAGATAACGGGAGAAAGAGGACAACCCATTTTGGAAGTGCTGGAATGGATGATTACACCAAGACCAAAGACGTAGCACAAAAATCAAGATACTTAAAAAGGCATCGTCAAAGAGAGAACTGGAACGCTCCCATGACGGCAGGTGCTCTTTCTCGCTGGGTTCTTTGGAACCTTCCTTCAAGACAAGATTCAATTCGGGCATACAAGAAAAGATTTAATTTATCATAGATTTTATTT
>JAAHTH010000553.1_pt2 | contig 12180 bp, 6 predicted proteins | sample 6116091 | NCBI WGS metagenome assembly JAAHTH01 (sample SAMN13939990, study PRJNA603662) | sponge metagenome | isolation source: marine sponge | host: Mycale hentscheli | place: New Zealand | collected 2006
GACCCACATCAAACTGTTAAGATTGCTATCAACGGAGCGGTGATAAACGGGTTAATAAGAACTCTTGCAAAGTTTTTGCTGACGATGATTGAGAAGTATCTTCTTGAATGTGGCAACTGGAAAACACTATTGAAAGCGATGACGAAATCAGGCTTCAGTTTAAGTGGCACTCCGTTTGCGTCATTGCAAGATAGCAACTCACCTTTGGCAAAACTTCTCACAGGTCTTGATGACCCTAACTTTTGGAACGACTTCGCAAATGAAGGCTTGCCGTTTCTTCAAGAGGCCACAAATAACTTGCAGAAAGTCGCAGGAATTGGATACACATCTGAGGTTTCCGGTTCCAAACCAGTCGAATCATTCACAACGCTTGGAATTGGAAACGTATCGTTCCAAGAAGAAGGAACACTTGGCGTTGACGTTGAGCCGTGGTCTGCTTTTGGAGAAGATAGTCCAATCACAGTGCAATCCACTGGCCTCGGCACTGATCGTGGTTCTGTTATAGAAATAATTTCTAAAACCTCACAAGAGATCCCACCGGACGAATTGTTAGAAATCTTATCAAGTCGCGGCAAAAACGCAACGGTCGCAAAAATTGCAAACATTGTAAACGAAAACTTTTCCGATGCAAGATTTTCAAACTCTGATATTAGGACCATTTTTGGTTCATTTGGTGACGCCCTCGGTGTGCAGGGTCTTATTAACCAACTTCAAGCAGCTGCAGAAGAAATAAACAGAACTGCTCCACTCCCAGAAGAATTCTGCCTCCCTGGACAATCTCTGTCAGATCGCCTTGGTTTGCCAATGACTCGCGCCAAAAGAGAAATGAACAAAGCGACGGTGAACGAGATTCTTACCGCTGCCGACGAAATAAATGAAGGCCAAGACCAAACCTGCCCAGAACCCATCCCATTATCAGACTTTGAATCTCAAGCTCTTCGTGGTGCAATAACCGACGTTTATTCGACCGTCACAACCGCTTACGATAATGACCTGCTCCTATATCGTCTCGGCATGACTTCCATCACTAATCAGGAAGAAAAGATTCCAAAAGTTCTCTGGAAAGGGGACACGATAACTAGAAAGATATATGATCCAGAAGAAGGTTTCAATGAGGTACAAATTGAGATAAAGAAGACTCAGATAAACCCAGACTTCGAGGCTTTGCTGGAACAAGGCATCGTACCTCTCAAGAAAGACGGCACACCAGATGGTACCCGTTTCGGCGGCGTCGTAAAGATCAATTGGAACATTTTAGATCTTTTCAACGAGGACCAACCGTTCCTTTCGGAGCTCCGACCACCAAACTCACTTTCTCCGAAAGTTGAAGGAGACAAGGTGACAGACCCTGATGTCGAAATAAAAGACATCGGTGCAAGTCTTGGTCCATACACAGATTACGAAGAGGAAAACGCCACAATCTCCAAGCCGGTAACAAAGCTTGGTGGAGAGATGGCAGCATCACTGTCTGCGGATAAATTAAATTTCACTTTAAAAGACGATCAATCGCCAACCTCGTATTTCTCCAACAGGCCAAACCAGTCTGAGCGCGGCTATGTAGGTATCAAGTCAAAGAGCAAAACAAGCATGTTGGGCTCTCCAACGTTGAATGCTCCACAAGACCTTGTCCAAGACAGCTACTCTGCTATTGTTCACAAGGTTCCTTATGGAAAATCTCTTCAAGGGGAAAAGTTTGTATCCTTTGATAAGGTAGGTGCAGATCCATTCTTTTTCGACGACGTATCTATCGCGTTCAATTTGACTTCAAACTTGCAGGAAGAGATAATAAGAAGAGGGTATGACGACACGGAGCCAGTGTGTGCGCCCGGAGATCCAGCCTCGGATATCGCAGGGGATGAAAATAATAGATACACTCCTCAAGAAAACGTGTTTGCAATGGTCGCAAGACAGAATAGTACGGGCCTGACATTGACCGACGATACGTTGAAGAGTTCTGCATACGACAATCTTTACAGAGAAGTCTTAACCTCCCTCATGTTCAAGGTTGCAGATTCTCCACTCTTAAAGCCAGTTCCAGGAACAACGGACACAGAATCAGAACCACTCATTGGCATGAACTTTTTGAACTTAAATACAACTCCTCGTCTTATTGACATGCAATCCTTTGCGGATCAGGTGAGTGACGATTTTAACAGACTGGTAAGCTGCCCAGATGAGCTTGAAGAACCGCCTTTGTATGAAGCCCTTAAAACTTCTGTTCCAAGAATCCTCGCCAGAGTTTGTGTTGCAGACATGGTGTTGAGAGGCATCCTGCCGTTCTCAGAATTGTTTTTTAGCAAAAGGGATCCGGTCATTAAGACTTTGATAATGAAAAAGTTGGAATCTGATATAGAATTATTTGCTGACGATCAAGAAGCGACCAAAGCGAAAATTGTGCAGCAGTACAACAAGCTGTCTGCAACAGGCGCAACCGATGGCCCATCTGTCTCCGAGGAAGATTTCTTGGAAACATGGAAAGATGCTATGTCCTTCTTTATTGAAGAAGAGTTTGACTTTGTTGCAAATAGAGTCAAGGAAATTGTCCACGGCAAATGTATTCAAGAACCAGAAGGTTCTGCTGACGGAATCAATGATGAGATGTATAAAGCTTTGCTTTCCTACGCAGAAAACAAAAGCGACAACCTCATCTACAAGACAGTCGCAATCATGAAAAACGGGAATGTAAAAGAAGAATTCTCTTTAAAAGACGAGTTCAACGACATTGAGACAATCCGCACATCACTGACTTTCAGCTTCTCAGACCAGGAGATTGTTTTAGCAAAAATTGAAAAAACAATAGACGAAGTTTTGGCAGACCTTGATCTAGATTTTGAGAACATTGACTGCAGCAACGGCTCTTTATTCCCACCACAGGGTACCACAACACAATCAGAGAGTCACTATCACGAATACGAAATCGACGAAGATGGCAAAGGTGTGACAACGAGAGTCGTCAGCCTCACCAACGGCGGCGAGGTTGCAGATCACGAACACGCCATTTATGATTATGCTGTTGTTCCACTTCTCGGAGAAAGCGACGAAACTCTCCATATCCATAGCCTGGTCCAGAGAGAGTTGCAAGGATCAGCGGAAAGCGCAGAGGTTATGACACAACTCAGCAAGTATCTCGAAAAGTCAATCATCGACACAGCAGATTTTAAAATTCTTTTTGACTTCTGTTTCAATTTGAATGATGCAGCTTCTTTTGTTTTGGTCTACTGCCTAATGTCTGCCGATAACCAGATTATGTCAAGAACATTCAGTGGCACTAAGAGATCTGTAATTTCAATGTTTGATTGGTTGTGGTTTGAAGGTCCAGCCGCAAACCCATGTGAATTTAAAAACGGCGCCGCAGGACTTGACACAGCAGACCTTTTTCCAGATCTTGCTGATGCTTTTTTAAATCCGCAATTTCTGTTGATGCTGTTGCTTGCCCCTTTGACCACCTTTAAGGGCTGGACAAAGACTGCAGATCCACACGTTTTTATAACGACAACAATAATGGATGTTCTCAACTCTCCCATCATTCCGAAGATGGTCAAGAAGAACGTACCAGATCCTTCTGATGGTAACAAGATCAAATGCATGGATATTCCCCAATGGCCAGGAACCAGCCCTATGGATGCCCTGGCTCTTTCCGGAGCACCATACACATTGCCTACTCCAATGCTTGTCCAAAGAGGCGCTGCAGGTTAGGTGACATTAGCTCCTATTCCATTCACTGGTGCCCCTTTTATACCGACACCGTTTGGACTCATTTACTACGGTCTTGTTTCCCCTTTGATCTGGCTACTAAAAGATCTTCCAAGACTTCTTGCCCTAATGGAGAATGATCCAGAAGCGCAGAAAATCCTGGCAAGCACAGGAATGAACGTTGGCCCCATCACTTGTGACGATGACGTTGCAACCTCCGGAAGCACAGAAGAAGAAGAGGAGGATTGTCCACCAATCAGAACTTTCCAAGACACTATTATAGATTCCGCATCATCAGCATGCGATTAGAGGTAAACAGATATGGCACAAGATAAAAACTTCCTAACCCCCGCACTCCCACTTAAAGAATCAGGAGAGCTAGATTATAAGCACGTTGACGAATATGGAGACCTGGTTAGGCAAAACTTAAAAAATCTCCTACTCACCATTCCAGGAGAACGAATGATGGATCCAGACTTTGGCATCGGAATTCAGAGATTTTTATTTGAAAACGGCATTTCAGCCTCACCTCAGATAAAGTCAGAATCAGCAAGGAAAGTCAAAAAATATATGCCTTTTGTAGAGCTTCAGAATGTGCTTGTCGAACTAGGAGACGAACAAAGTTCTCTAACAGTTCGGATTTTTTATTCTGTTCCGTCCCTGGCAATAGACAACTATATTAACTTAAGTTTCAAATCAGATGGCACTCTCGTAAGTTAATGGTGTCAAAGTTTCGGCTCTTAACTATTTAAACAAGTAGGAGATTTGTTAAATGGCAGAAAAAAAGAATGTTCCAATCAATTATACCAGTAGAGATTTTGCGACAATCAAGCAAGAACTGGTAGACCACGCCAAGAGATATTACCCAGATACGTTCCAAGATTTCAATGAAGCCGGCTTCGGCGCGTTGATGCTTGACACTGTTGCGTATATTGGCGATATGCTTTCTTTTTATGTTGATTACCAGGCAAACGAATCATTTGTAGACACTGCTTCTGAGTTTGAAAACCTTGTAAGTCTTGGAAAACAGACGGGCTTCAAGTTACAACAGAACCCATCATCTTATGGCACTGCAACGTTTTTTATTTTAGTTCCTGCAAACTCGGCAGGAACCGCACCCGATACACGTTACATCCCAATCTTGAAAAAGGGGAGTTCACTTATTTCGCAATCCGGTGCCCGCTTTACTTTAAACGAAGATGTTAACTTTCTATCCGGCGACACTGTTGTTGCCAGAACAAGCGAAACCGACGGCTCTGCGACATTTTTCGCAATTAAGAATTACGGCGCCGTTGTATCGGGAGAACAAACCACAGCAACAATTAACGTCGGCACGTATGAAAAATTTAGAGAAGAATTCATTTCAGACTCAAGTATAACAGAAATCATTTCAGTGACTGACTCCGATGGTCATGAATACTATGAAGTAGATTATTTGAGTCAGAACGTAATCATGCGCTCTGTCGCAAACAGAGACGAAGACATCAGAGATCAAGCCCCCGAAATCTTGAAGCCACTGGTTGCACCTCGACGCTATGTAACAGAGAGAACTGAAACTGGCATGAAGATGCAGTTTGGTTCCGGTATCGAAGAGGGTGACGCAAACGAACGAGTTCTCGACCCTGCAGCAGTTGCTATGAAAATGCATGCAAAGCCCTACATCTCAGACACTCAAATGGATCCCTCCAAACTCCTTAGTTCAGACACCTTGGGCGTGTCTCCTGCCAACACCCAGCTTACGATCATTTATCGCAGAAACAACAAGCAAGATGTGAACATCAGCTCGAATACTCTAACCAGAGTTTCAAATGCGATATTAGAATTTCCAGAAATCTTAACTCTTGATCCGACAAAGATTTCTACCATTCGCTCTTCTGTGGAATCCACCAACGAAGAGGCTGTTGTCGGTTCTATCTCAAATACCGACGTTGAAGATCTTCGCAAGCGCGTCATGAATTCCTTCGGAAACCAGCGACGTGCAGTTACATTGAAAGATTACGACGCGATGGCCTATGCAATGCCTTACAAATTTGGGGCATTAAAAAGAATTAAAACAATTAAAAATCCAAACCCTCGCAGAGGAAACCTCAACATTGCGGTTATCGCCCAAGATTCAGAGGGAAGATTGGTTACGTCTAATCCCATTTTGAAGGAAAACCTAAAAACATGGATTGATAAAAGCAGGATGGTTTCAGACGTCGTTGAGATTGTTGATGCAAAGATTTTAAACTTTGGTATTGACTTTAACGTTGTCGGAGATTTAAACAAAGACAGTTCTACTATTCTCCAAAACTGCATCACTGCCCTGACAGACCACTTTAATATGAAAGCTGACATCGGCGAGTCTTTCTTCATCACAGACGTTTATAAAGCTCTCAAGGATGTAGACGGCGTTATCGATGTTGTTGACGTTTCTGTCAACGTAAAGCAAGGTGCAAATTACAGCAGCACTACTTTCAACGTCAATGATAACTTGTCTTCTGACGGCAGATCTGTTATAATCCCACGTAATGCTATTTACGAAGTTAAATTTCCAAACATTGATATCAAAGGAGCGGTTAGATAATGGCTATTAAAAGATACACAGCAAATGCAGACAATACCGTTACTAATGCTTTCGAGTCAAACTTACAAACTCGCGGCACCGGCTCCAATATGGGTGAGTCTGACATTCTCGAAACATTCTCGATTTATGGTCAAGCATCAACCTCATCTCTGGAACAATCCAGAATCTTAATTAATTTTCCTGTCTCCGAGATTTCCGCAGACAGAACAGCAGGTACCATTCCTGCTTCCGGAAGTGTTAGTTTTTATCTCCGTGTGCACAATGCGCCACATGGTCAAACACTTCCCAAGAACTACGACTTATCCGTCCTTGCCGTCTCCCGTTCTTGGGACGAAGGTTTTGGACTCGACATGGAAACCTACACCGATGCCGGCGCATCCAACTGGATTGACGCCACGACGACACAAACCTGGACAACGCCAGGCGGTGACTACCACGAAACACCAGCTTACTCCCAATACCTTGACGGCGGCACCGAAGACGTCGAAATCGACATCTCTGATCTCGTAGAAGAGTGGCTCGACTCCACAAAAGGTGCTTACGGCGTTGGTATTGAAATTTCTTCAAGTTTTGTATCGCTTCCAAGATCCTTCTACACAAAGAAGTTCTTTGCAAGGGGTTCTGAATATTCTTATCTTCGCCCGAAGATCGAAGCCCGCTGGGACTCTACAATCAAGGATAGGAGAAATTCTTTTTATGCTTCTAGCTCTTTGGTTCCCGCAGAAGACAATTTGAATACACTTTATATTTATAACAAAGTCAGAGGACAACTTCAAGATATTCCCGCAGTCGGAACAGGCGAGATGTCCATGAGTCTTTATTATGGAGAGTCCACAGGACCCGTGGGTGCAGTACTTGCAACCGAGACTGCAGGCTGGGTTTCCACAGGAATCTATTCTGCATCCGTTGCCATCGACACAACATCCTCTTATCTTTATGATGTGTGGCACGACGGTGGTACCCCTCAAACTCAATATGTAACAGGAAGCCAAATCTCAGTACGAAGCTTTGCAACTGACACCGCGGTGGATACAGGCGAGCACGTCTCAAACATAGTAAACTTGAAAGACAAGTACACGACGAGCGAGAAGCCTCGCATGCGGATGTTCATTAGAGACAGAGACTGGAATCCAACGATTTATACAGTCGCGACAACAAACATTGAAACAAAAGTGATCGAAGACGCTTACTTCAAGGTTTTTCGAGTTGCTGACGATTTCGAAGTCATCCCATATGGAACGGGAAGCTTGGATTATACCAGACTGTCCTATGATAAGGACGGAACCTATTTTGACATTGACATGTCCCTCTTTCAAAAGGGGTATTCTTACGGTATCAAGGTTGCCTACAAAAGCAACAGCATATATAACGAGCAGCCGGAACTGTTTAAATTTAGGGTAGAATAATGGCACCTCTTAAGGATTACTTTGGAGAAACTGGTCGCAGAGCAACAGCTCAAAAGACCCGCGACGACTTGAAGCAGGAGAACTTTGAATCTTTCAAGGTTATCAACGCTTCAGAAGAATTTGAAAACATGGTCGAACCAAAGGTCGATTATTCTGAGCCTGCTAAGTTCGTAACATATGGTTCCGCAGAAGAGTATTATTCTTCCGGAATAAAAAATATATATAACTCATATCCATACGATGGTTCCAAGTACGAAAAGATCCAGTGGCACTTGACGTCATCTGGTTTGGACAATCATTTGTTTAACACTGATTACCCAAGAGTGAATGGCCACGTTGCCATTTCACACGCAGGCTGGGGAGACGAAGAGGCAACACAAGATTCAGGCAAATACGTCCTTCCTGTTGACAAGGAATACATTACAGTATTCGGCGGCCCTAACAAAGATCCTGACAGCAGCACCCTCGCCAAGCTCTTTCCTGACTTCGGAGGAAAATCAAACGTAATCGATGCGTCGGAGAACAGAGAATCTAATCTTACTCTCGGCGGAGAAGAAGGCAACGCGATTGAGTTCTGGTTGAAGAAGGACGCTTTCGTTGCGTCTGGCCAGCAGGAGATTGTGTTTGACATGTGGGCATCCGGCTCTACCGAAGGTACTGACGACTATGGCAGAATGTGTGTTTATTTAAACAATGATTCTCCTGATCCGTGTCTCGGACTTGCTTACATTTCAGGAACTGTCGGTATCCAGGATACTTTTACAACGACTACACCAGCATCTATTGCCGACGCTGCTTGGCACCACTATTCAATAACCATTAATGCAACGGCAGGAACCGCAGACCTATATATCGATGGTCAGTTTTCTGAGAAAATCTCTGGCTCCCCAATCGGAAACGTAGAGGGCGCACTCGTCGCAAACATCGGGGCCTACTATGAAGCCAGGCCAGCTGATGGTATCGGACTTGCTTCCGGCTTTGACGAAGGCTGGTGGAGATCGGAATCAGACGAGGTTTATCCCTTAACAGCTTTTTCTGATCCTCCTTCGGTATTTGAAGCGGACGGCCCGCTTGCTATTATGCCACAGGCTTCTCCATCGAGCAACCTCATTTGGGATGTGGACGGCGGCGATATTATGCCAGCTGAAGCAGTTCCAGTAAGCCCATTCCCTGTTGTTAAGCCCGGCTGGTGCAAACTCTCTGGATCGATTGACGAATTCCGTTTCTGGAAAGCAGAAAGAACACCAGAAGAAATTGGTATCAATTGGAACACGCAAGTTTTCGGCGGTACCAACACTGACAATGCAAATACCACGCTCGGCGTGTATTACAAGTTTAACGAAGGCGTCACGCAGGTGTCGTCTTACGATTCCACAGTGCTCGACTATTCAGGCCGCATCTCTAATGGAACCTGGACTGGATACTCATCCGGCGCCAGAAGCCTAACATCAGCGATGATTGAAAGCAGTGCCGCCCTTTCCGAGTTTAAAGACCCGATTATATACTCTATTCACCCTGACGTAGAATCTCTCTTGTCCTCAAAACAGGCTGTTGGTCTGGAATATGATCAACAAAACAATTCCTCTATATACAATACTTTGCCAATGTGGATTCGAGAAGAGGACTCCTCGCAACAAAACGCTCTGAAGCTTACGCAGGTGATGTCTTCTTACCTAGACACGTTGCAAAATCAGATAACAGAAGTCAATGCAATCAAAAACCTTTCTTATCCAAGCGGCTCAGAGAAGCCGTACAATTTCGTAAAAAGAAACGTGCAGAATCTTGGCTTTGATACAACTGACTTTTTCGTTGATGCAACAGTCCTTGAAAGATTCATGGATCGAAACGAGGAACAGGATTTTGAAAACAATCTTAACGACACCAAGAACCTGATTTATCAAAATATTTACAACAACCTTGCATACATCATGTCTTCCAAGGGAACAGAAAAATCTTTTAGAAACCTCGCACGCTGTTTTGGCATTGACGAGAAGCTACTCAAATTAAAAGTTTATAGCAACAACGAAGAATTTGGATTAGAAGATAGGTACGAAAGCAGAACAATAAAAAAGCGAATGGTCTCTTTTGCAGATCCTACTAGATTCAATGCTTCTGTTTTTCAGACAACGAGTTCTACGACACCTGAACAATCTTATCTTACCGCCGGCGCCGACTTCGGCAAGTTGCATGGCTCAACAATAGAAGGAGATTTTATCTTCCCAGAACAGAAGTCTCCATCTTCTGCTTTCTATTTCGACACACCATTCACAAAATCATCTTTATTCGGAGCCAAGGAGGCCAGTAGTGATGATTTCACATGGGCCTCAACTGACAATGTTGATTTACAAGTCTATGCCATTCGCGAAGAAAAGAACAGTGCAAATGCATATTTTCAATTAACCTCCTCACAGCTCGGCCTGGATCTTACTTCCAGTGTCTTCGGCGATGTTTATAACAACGAACGTTGGAACTTCGCAGTAAAAGTAAGAAACCCAACTCTGAGCGCCACTACTACTGACAACCATATTATCGAATTCCAGGGCGTTAACGCAGCGGGAGATAGGATAAATAATTCTTTCTCTCTTTCCACGGAAATAACGAGCGTACAAGCTACAGCATTCCACAGTGCAGGAAAGAGAATTTATGCAGGATCCTACCGAACAAACTTTACAGGTTCGGTTGTGGACAAGGCAGACACACTCGCTTCCAGTGTCCGATATTGGGAAAAGTACCTTAGCGACGACGAGATTACAAGTCATGCCAAGGATGCCAAAAACTTTGGCCTAAAAGACCCGAATAGACCCGTTTTTAACGCGGAAAATGATATGCCGGCCATTGACACGCTAAAATTGCATTGGGATTTTGAGCTCGTAAGTGCTTCTGATAGTACGGGGCTTTTCGATGTCTTGGATTTATCTTCTGGCTCTGCTGACAAGGTTTCTCTATATGGTGACTTTGGTAACAACCACGATGGCACAGGCTATGGGTTTCCTGCCTCTTCGACCGAAGTTGTGGACATCGAATACGTTGATACATTGATTCGCACAAACCCCGAAGTCTCAAATGGCTCTGATATGGTTAAAGTTCTCACGAATTCTGCGGAAATAAGAGAAGAAAAATCAAACCCAACAAATCACGTTTTTGCGGTGGAGAAGAGTTTATATGAAACAATCTCTGATGAGATGATCCGCTATTTCTCCACAGAAAGAGATTTTGCATCTCTTTATCTATCCGCCGCTGATAAGTACAAATCTCAACACGCAGAAATGAATGCAATGAGACGAGATTTCTTTGAAAAGATGGAAAACAACCCAAATCCAGAAGAATTCTATGATTATTTTAAATGGATTGACGACGCAGTTGTTTCCATGTTGCGACAACAGCTTCCTGCTGGTGCCGAAGTTATAAACGGTTCGGCAAACATTATCGAAAGTCACGTTCTCGAAAGGAGCAACGTTGAACACAAAGTGCCAACTTATGCAGTCAGCTCCTCTATCCCTCCGATTGGAGTCATCGATTCTGGCCGCGATACAGGAACCACATCGAGTTGGGATTCTAGAACGTTCACTGGTCTTCCAATTCTCTTTCCATCTGGAGATGCCAACGTTGATGCTGATCGTTTAAGGATCTTAAATGTCATCAACAATGTCCCCAAAACAGTTTCAACATTTGAGACAACAGAACAGACGTCAAACGTCTACAAAAAATCCACCGCAGATGAAACGCAGGCGAATCTAACCACCAATTCAGACAGCCTAACCTCTTTTAATGTGGGCGAAAACAAAGTAAAACTTCTATTTAAAGTAGAATAATCCGGAGGAAACAGAGATGGCAACAAAAAATATTGTACCAAGAGTAGACGGCGAAGGCGAACTAGGAACCTCTTCAAAAGAGTGGAAGAAAGTAAATGCCCAGCAAATCACAGCATCTGTTGGTGTTTCTGCCTCTTATTTCTATGGCGACGGCTCAAATCTTACCGGTATTGCCACAGGCACACCAACGCTCGACGAAGTTACAACTGCTGGCAACACAACAGCAAACAACATTACAATAGGACAAGTCTCAGCATCCTACCTTTCAGCCTCCTCAGATATTAGAGTTGCAGGCAATTCTCATTTTGGTAGCGAACTAACCAATACGCATATTTTCACAGGCTCTTTTCACCAGACAGGTTCTGGTGCAACATCTACATTTAAAGATCAGATCATCACTTCTGGTTCCATGAAAGTCACCGGACCATCAGGAACATCAGAAGTTTTCCGAGCAGAAGGTTACGGCAATTTCCATGTTCATACAGACGGAAACATCACATTCAATTCAGAAGGTAATGATATTGAGTTCCTCAATGGATCACCAAGAATCTACCTTAATCTTGATGTTGATGGACAGGTATCAGGTTCATCCTTTGTCGGCGACGGCTCCGGTCTAACTGGTGTTTTAACCTCTACACCAACATTAACCGAAGTTCTTACTGCGGGAAATTCATCAGCAGTTCCTATTACGGGATCAGAGATG
>JAAHTH010002975.1_pt1 | contig 12179 bp, 9 predicted proteins | sample 6116091 | NCBI WGS metagenome assembly JAAHTH01 (sample SAMN13939990, study PRJNA603662) | sponge metagenome | isolation source: marine sponge | host: Mycale hentscheli | place: New Zealand | collected 2006
GGGTGATATTGGTAAGACCGGTGATACGGGTGCTAAAGGCGATAAAGGCGATACAGGTGCACAGGGTCCTATTGGATTAACAGGTCCCGAAGGACCACAAGGACCAAAAGGTGATACAGGTGATACGGGAGCAAAAGGAGACACGGGAGCAGTTGGACCGGCAGGACCAAAAGGCAGCACCGGTAGTGTAGGACCGGAAGGACCTGCAGGAAAAGACGGAGCAACAGGACCTGAAGGACCTGAAGGACCTAAAGGAAGTACAGGGTCAACGGGACCGCAAGGACCACAAGGTCCGGAAGGAGCAAAAGGAGACACGGGAGCAGTTGGACCACAAGGTCCGGCAGGAACAGATGGTAAAAATGGAGCAACAGGACCTGAAGGACCGGAAGGTCCGGCAGGAGCAAAAGGAAACACCGGCTCACAAGGACCAATAGGATTAACGGGTCCACAAGGTCCTAAGGGAGATACCGGTGGTGTAGGTCCACAGGGACCCAAAGGCGATACCGGAAGTACAGGACCACAAGGTCCTAAGGGAGATACCGGAAGTACAGGACCTCAAGGCCCTAAGGGAGATACGGGTAGTACAGGACCACAAGGTCCACAGGGTGCAACCGGCTCACAAGGAGCAACCGGACCTACAGGTCCACAAGGTCCACAAGGACCTGCAGGAGCAGATGGTGGTGGTCAGGTTTTCTATAACGGTAAAGAGAAAAAAATTGTTAGGCAAGAATTTATTACCGAATCTAAAACCCCTCTCCTAAGAATAACCTTCGATGATGGAAGTACGGCTTGTATACAATTAGTTCCGTGTGAATTTTGATAGATAAAATTTCCTATCTTTGTAACTAATAATTAATTTAATATAAATCAAATGGCAAAAAGTAAAAAATTAACAGAACAAGAACTTACACAAGTTCAATCAATGCTAAACGCATTCAACCAATTAAAGATGCAACTTGGTGATGTTGTTTTGCAACAGAGACAAATTGTCGATAACATCGACAAAGTAAAAGCAGACTACTCAGTAGTCGAAAAAGAACTAACCGAGAAGTACGGAGACGATGCCGTAATTAATCCCCAAACAGGAGAGGTTACTGCAAAGGAGGAAAATACTTTAGAAAAAGAAAAATAAAAAATGGCAAGAATAGCAACATATCCTGTAGATGCAATACCAACTATTAACGACAAGGTTATTGGTACTGATGTCGATAATGAGTTGATTACAAAAAATTATAGGATTGGAGATATTCTTGCGTTAGTACCCGGTGGTGGTTCTTCGGTTCAATCACTAAATACATTAACGGGTGAGTTAAATTTACTTGGTGCCGGAGGTATTAGTATTAGTGCTTCCGGTACCGATATTACCATTACAGGCAGTAGTGGTAGTGGTGGTATTCAATCTATTGATGGAGCAATCGGACCTGATATTACTTTAGCAGGTAAGGGAGGTATTACAATAACTGCAGTAGGGAACTTAATTAACATAGATGGTTCAGGTGTCTCAGGAGGTAATCCGGGAGCACCTAACCTTGGAGTTCAATATAATGCTGATGGTAACTTTGCTGCAGGTGATTTTTTCACAGTAGATTTAAAAGGATTCGGAAACCCTGCAGTTAACATAGGTAAAGACCAAACCTTAAAAGGTCAGTTAAATATATTCTCAGGAACAGGTGAAGGTTCATTCTTTGGAGAAACAAGGTATTATGATGCAGTTGGCTCAGGTCAATATGCTGCTTGGGCAGCACCGGGTCAAATAGGAAAACAAAGCTATGCAGTTGCTTTGCCGGAAAACGAACCGGCAATAGGTCAAGTATTAGTTATTGATAAACCCTCAACCCCAACATCTCCTTACACATCTATATGGTCTACCGTAGGTGGTAGTGGTGCTGATGATAAGTTTAAATACGATGCAGCAGATGCTCAGTCAGGATATTTTAGTGATAAAGTACAAATAGGCTCAGGGTTATCAGGTTCAGTTAGTACAGATGTAAGCGGCTCTAAAACATTAACCATAAGTGCTGTAACATACAGTATGGTAAATAGTATTAAAGTAGATAACTCTACTACCATAGGAACATTCTTATTTACAGGCTCCGGAGTTACAATGACAAATGGTGGTCAAGGTCAACCACAAAATGTAATTGATTTTAATTATCAAGATAATTTAGTTAGTGGCACAAACATTAAGACTATTAACAACCAATCTCTTTTAGGAGCAGGAAACATTACAATTAGTAGTGGTGGTTCTGCCGGAGGTTCTAATGGTCAAATACAATTTAATGATAACACTGCTTTTAATGGAGATACAAACTTAAATTGGGATACTACCAATAACGCTTTAGTTCTTGGTAAAGAAACTAACCCTACCTTTCAAGAAGGTATTATACATCTTAAAGGTAACGGAAGTGACCAAGGTGGTATGATTAAATTTCAAACAGGAGCAGGAAAAGGTTCACCGGTTGATATAGTTTTACAAGCACCTGATTCAGGTAACGCTTCTGTAATTGAATTACCTGCAGCTATACCTACATCTGATACACAAGTTTTAGGAATAAAAAGTATTGTAGGTGATGTTGTTACAACACAATGGGAAACACCTTCAGGTGGTGGAGGAGGAACTGTAACAGACGTTACTGCATCATCACCATTATCAAGCACACAAGGTGCGACTCCTAATATTACTATACCTCAATCAGATGTAAACACAAATGGCTATTTATCATCAGGAGACTTTGGTACTTTTAATAGTAAACAAGATGCTTTAGTCAGTGGAACAAATATTAAGTCCGTTAACTCTAACTCTTTGTTAGGTAGTGGCAATGTTCAAGTTCAAGAGACTTTAGTTAGTGCAACGAATATTAAGACAGTTAATGGAAACAGTCTTCTTGGTAGTGGAAATTTAGCTATTACTGCTACTGCAACACCGGGAGGTTCTCCAACACAAGTTCAATTCCATAGTGCTTCAGGTGTATTGGATGGTGACACTCAGTTTACTTATTCTTTAGATTCAATAGCTAAATCAGCTACGGTAAAAATAGGTAACGAACTTGCTCCGGCATCAACATATGGAATATTAAAACTTGATTCAAACGGTAGTTCAGAAGGTGGTAGAGTTCAATTTAGAACAGGAGGAAGCAAAGCAGGTCCTTCACAAACAGTTACTGTTAAAGGACCGGATGCAGGGGTTGACCAAGTAATTTCATTACCTGAAAGTTTACCTTCTGCAGCAACTCAAGTGTTAGGTCTTAAAGCAATCAGTGGAACAGACATAAGAACAGAATGGGTAGACCAATCAACATCTTCACTGCCTTATACAAGTTACGAGGCTCTTTTTTCAACTACCGGTGGCAATGTGAATGTTAAGGAATTAAATAACACAACGGGTTTGGTTTTTGGTTGGGTAGATAATACTAATGGTACGTTAACTATTAAAGCAAGTGGAACACTTCCGGATGACGATGAAGTTTTTGTATTGTTAAATGGATTTGGTGGTAACAAAGGTGCAATAGTTCAATGCTACTTTGGTGGTTTCAACAGAGGTCAAAAAGAAATTACAGTTAACATATATGATGAACAACTTCAAAATCAAGCAGTTGACATTACACAAGGCAACTTTGAACTTAGAATATACTAATGGATATTAGAAAGATTTCTGTAGGACCTGATTATAAGTCAGGAGCAATGCATTATTTAGTGGGTCAAGTCATTCTAAATGGAAGTTACGTTATACATTTAATTAAGTATGATATGGACAGAGACTCCATATTGATATACATACAAAGTGATGATGAAGTTTTGCTTTGGAAAGAGTTTACATCTACTATGCCAATATCGGTTGAGTATAACATAAACTTTTAATAAAATGTCAGAGCAGGATAGAAAAGAACTAACTGAAAAAATAGAGGTTCTTAAAAAACAAAAAGAAGGTATATCTGATTGGATGGAGCAAATGTCTATTGCTGATGAGATTCACAATATTGAAATGAAATTAAATGGAGTCAAGCCAACTGATTCACATATAGACTGTATTGGTTGTGGCTCATAAATTAAATTATGAAATCACCAACATCTTTTATTGTAAGACCTGTAAAGGGTAAGAGATACGATAACACTAGAACTTACGGAGATATTGACTTTATAATTAGCACATCTCAAGAGGATTCTCGATTCTCGAATAGAGAAGCAGAAGTTTTAGAACTTCCTATAAATTATAATGGACCTATAAAAGCAGGTAACAAACTCCTTGTACATCATAATGTTTTTAAATATTATAATGATATGAAGGGGAAAATTCAAAGTGGAAGAAGTTATTTCAAAGATGATTTATTTTTTATAGATGAAGACCAATTTTTTGCCTATCACAATGGAGAAAAATGGTGTGCAGTAAATAGATATTGTTTTGTAAAACCTATACCTGTAGAAGATAGTTACATACACAAACCATTAAGTGAAGAACCTTTGGTAGGTGTTATTAAATACCCTAATAATTACTTAATACAACAAGGTGCTGATGAAGGATGCAAGGTCACTTTCAAACCTGAAAGTGAGTATGAGTTTAATATTGATGGAGAAAAACTATATAGAATGTTTGACCACCAAATTACAATGATGCTATGAGCAGGGAATGGGATTGGATGGATGATGAAGACTTTGAGAATATACGATTAAAAAAAGTTAAAAGAATCAAAAATGAAATCAAAAGAAATAAAATTAAAAATAATAGAAGCAGGTCACAGGGCGGTGGAGCAATTAATAAAAGTAGCGAAGGAAGCGATTATTAAACACGACCCCGAAGATGACTTATCTGCTGACAGATTAAAGAATGCGGCAGCAACAAAGAAGTTAGCTATATTTGATGCGTTTGAAATTCTAAATAGGATTGAATCTGAAAAGGAAGCTATTGAATCACTAGAAAAAGGAACTAATAAAACTGATACAAAACAAGGATTTGCAGAAAGAAGGTCTAAATAAACTATTTGATGTACTTGATGGTATTGTACCAAAAAATGTTTTAACGTCTAAGAACAAGGCTAAAACGTGGGAATATGGGCACAATCAAAAGTATGACTTTATCGTTATATCTAAGACGGGTCAAATAGGTGATATAATTACAATACAAGGTTTAAGAATTGCACTTCCAAAAATACCTAAAACTGTATACCAAAGAAGTAAAAAAAAATCAGAGCAATATTGGGAAAGAAATATTATTCCTAATGCTTTAAACAAAATACATTCTATATTTCAATGGAATGAAATGGCATCTGAATTTAAAGACCGTTGGGTTGATTACATAGAACAAGAGTTTGAAAAAAGAGAGGAAGGTTTTTGGTTTATGTCAAACGGAGTTCCTACATATATAACAGGTGCACACTATATGTATCTTCAATGGACTAGCATTGACGTTGGGTATCCTGATTTTAGAGAAGCAAACAGACTACTATATATTTTTTGGGAAGCCTGTAAAGCTGATAAAAGAAGTTTTGGTATGATTTATCTAAAGATAAGACGTTCAGGATTTTCTTTTATGTCATCGTCAGAATGCGTAAACACAGGAACACTAGCTAAAGATTCAAGGGTTGGTATTTTATCTAAAACAGGTTCGGATGCTAAGAAGATGTTTACAGATAAAGTTGTTCCAATTAACAGTAGATTACCATTTTTCTTTAAGCCTATTATGGATGGTATGGATAAGCCTAAAACAGAATTAGCATTTAGAATTCCTGCATCTAAGATTACAAAAAAAAATATGTTTGATACAACTGAAGATGAGTTGTATGGATTAGATACCACTATAGATTGGAAGAATACAGACGACAACAGTTATGATGGTGAAAAGCTTTTGTTATTGGTTCACGATGAAAGCGGTAAATGGATTAAACCAAATAATATTTTAAACAATTGGAGGGTGACTAAAACTTGTTTAAGATTAGGTAGTAAAGTTATAGGTAAGTGTATGATGGGTTCAACATCTAATGCCTTAGATAGAGGAGGAGATAACTTTAAAAATCTATATAATAACTCCAATGTGTTATTAAGAAATGCAAATGGTCAAACCAAAAGCGGAATGTATTCACTTTTCATCCCTATGGAATGGAATATGGAGGGGTTTATTGATAGGTACGGAATGCCTGTTTTTAAAAATCCCGAACAAGAAGTAGAAGGAATAGACGGAGAAAAAATATATCAAGGAGCAATAGACTATTGGGAAAATGAAGTTGAGTCTTTAAAAAAAGACCCTGATGCATTAAATGAATTTTACAGGCAATTTCCTAGAAGCGAATCACACGCATTTAGAGATGAGAGTAAACAATCAATATTTAATCTAACAAAAATATATCAGCAGATAGACTACAATGATTCATTAATAATGGACCACCACTTAACTAGAGGGGATTTAATTTGGAAGAATGGAATAAAAGATTCTAAAGTTGAGTTTACTCCAAACCAACGAGGAAGGTTTTATGTTTCTTGGACACCATCAAAACAATTGCAAAATAGAATAGAAATAGTTAATGGCAGAAAAAATCCGGGCAACAAACATATAGGTGCATTCGGATGTGATAGTTATGATATATCAGGAACTGTTGGCGGAGGGGGTTCCAATGGAGCACTTCACGGATTAACTATGTTTAATATGGACGATGCTCCTAGTAACGAGTTTTTCTTAGAATATATTGCTAGACCACAAACTGCTGAGATATTTTTTGAAGATGTTTTAAAGGCTTGTGTTTTTTATGGGATGCCTATTTTAATTGAAAACAATAAACCAAGATTATTATATCATTTTAAAAATAGAGGATACAGAAGTTATTGTCTAAATAGACCTGATAAACATTATAATAAATTATCAAAAACAGAAAAAGAATTAGGTGGTATTCCTAACTCAAGTGAAGCAGTGAAACAAGCACACGCTTCTGCAATAGAATCTTATATAGATGCAAATATAGGAATGAAAGAAAATAACGAAATGGGTGACTGCGTTTTTACTAGAACTTTAGAAGATTGGGCAAAATTTGATATTAGCAATAGAACCAAGTTTGATGCTAGTATATCTTCGGGTTTAGCTATAATGGCTTGTCAGAAACACCTATATATACCGCAGCAAAAAGTTTCAAAAATAAAGATTAACTTTGCAAGGTATAGTAATAAAGGTACAATAAGCGAAATTATTAGATGAAGAAAGTAGACATTAACATATCATCTACAGGATTTCCTAGTCAATTTGTTTCAGATTCAAAAAAAGCTACTGATGAATTTGGTTTACAAATAGGACAAGCTATTCAATACGAATGGTTTAAAAGAGACGGAAATAGTTGTAGGTATTATAATCAATGGAGAGATTTCCATAGACTAAGATTATACGCAAGAGGAGAACAGTCAGTAGCTAAATACAAAAATGAATTAGCAATAGATGGTGATTTGTCTTATCTAAATTTAGATTGGACACCTGTGCCTGTATTGCCTAAGTTTGTAGATATTGTTGTTAATGGAATGCAAGGTAGAGAGTTTGTACCTAAAGCCTTTGCTCAAGATGCATTATCTCAATCTAAGAGAAGTAAGTACCAACAAATGGTTGAGGGACAAATGGTCGCTAAACCTATGCTTGAAACTATACAAAAGAAAACAGGTGTAAACCCATTTACTGTAGAGCCTGAAGAACTTCCAAATTCTGATGAAGAACTGAAGCTATATATGCAGTTAAATTATAAACCTGCAATTGAAATAGCTGAAGAAGAAGCTATTAGTACTTTGTTCGAGGCTAATAAATATGATGATATTAGAAAAAGGTTAGATTATGATATGACCGTTCTAGGATTAGCGGTAGCTAAACACGAGTTCCTTCCCGGTGCAGGTGTAAAGCTTACTTATGTAGACCCTGCTAATATTGTCTATAGCTATACAGAGGACCCGTATTTTAAAGATTGTTTTTATTGGGGTGAAATTAAAACTCTACCAATTATAGAATTAAAAAAGATTGACCCAACTTTAACAAATGAAGATTTAGATGAGATATCTCAATATTCACAAAGTTGGTATGATTACTACAATAATGCTCAAGCTTATCAAAACGATATATTTTACAAAGATACTGCAACTGTTATGTACTTTAATTATAAAACAACTAAGAAGGTTGTTTATAAAAGAAAAGTAAAAGACAATGGTAATGTAAGTATGATAGAAAAGGATGATACTTTTAATCCACCAAATGAAATGATGGATGAAGGTAACTTTACAAAAGAGTCCAAAACTATTGATGTGTGGTATGAAGGTGTTATGGTTATGGGAACCAATATATTACTCCAATGGAGAATGATGGAGAATATGGTTAGACCTCAGTCGGCTACTCAACACGCTATACCAAATTATGTAGCTAACGCACCAAGAATGTATAAAGGAAGTATTGAGTCTTTAGTTAGAAGAATGATTCCTTTTGCAGATTTGATTCAAGTAACTCACTTAAAACTACAACAAGTTATATCTAGAGTAGTGCCTGATGGTGTGTTTATTGATGCTGATGGATTGGGAGAGGTAGACCTAGGAACAGGTAATGCCTATAATCCTGAAGATGCTTTAAGATTATATTTCCAAACGGGTAGTGTTATTGGCAGGAGTTATACACAGGATGGAGACTACAACCAAGCAAAAGTTCCTATTAAGGAATTACAGTCTAGTTCAGGTGCATCCAAAACTCAAATGCTTATAACTAATTATAATCATTATCTAAATCAAATTAGAACCGTTACAGGTTTAAATGAGGCAAGAGATGCTAGTATGCCTGATTCTAATTCTTTAGTAGGGTTGCAAAAAATGGCAGCATTAAACTCTAATGTAGCAACTAGACATATACTTCAAGGAAGTTTATACATATATAAAAGTTTAGCTGAAGCAATCACATATAGGGTTGCTGATATTTTAGAGTACTCTGATTTCAAGGAGGAGTTTATAAATCAAATAGGCAAATACAATGTATCTATCCTTGGCGATATATCAGATTTATATATTTATGATTTTGGAATATTTATAGAATTATCCCCTGACGAAGAACAAAAAGCACAATTAGAACAAAACATTCAAATGGCTTTATCTAAGGGTGATATAAATCTTGAAGATGCAATTGATATTCGTGAGATAAAAAATATGAAACTTGCTAATCAGCTTTTAAAAATGAAGCGAATATCTAAGCAAGAGAGAGAAGAAAAAATGGCTATGCAACAACAAGCTATGAAATCTCAGCAAATGATTAAGCAACAAGAGATGAGTATACAGGCTAATCAGCAAAAGGTACAAATGGAAACTCAGGCTAAACTTCAATTTAGACAAGGTGATATTGCTTTTGAAATTGAGAAGATGAAACAAGAAGCTATGCTTAAGTCACAATTAATGCAAGAAGAGTTTCAATTAAATATGCAGTTAAGAATGATGGATGCTCAATCTTTAAAAGGTAGAGAAGACCAAAGAGAAAAAGCAAAATCTGAACGTATATCTCAAGCTAACTCTGAACAGTCTAAGCTTATTAACCAAAGAAAAAATAATTTACCTCCAATGAACTTTGAGTCTAACGAGGATAGTTTAGATGGTTTTGATTTAGCAGAATTTAACCCAAGATAATTCGTCTAAAACTGTATTATTTTTTGTGTAACTTTGTATAAAATTAAATTCAATTAAATATGGAAATAAAAGTAAAAGAAGTTGGAGCAACCGAAGAGAAGTCTGTTCAACAAGTTGAACAAGAATTATTAGAGAAGCACCAAGAAAATTTAAATTCGGATGATACCGTTGAAGAAACTAAAGCTGAAACGACAACCGAAAAAAAACCGGAACCTGTAGCTGAAGAGACACAAGTTCAACAAGAAGAAATTAAAACTCAGTCCTCAGAGTTAAGCGAGGAAGACGTTCTTAAATTTATTGGAAACAGATACGGAAAAGAGATAAAGTCTCTTGATGACTTAAATCAACAGAGAGAGGAAGAGCCTCTTCCTGAAGATGTAGCTAAGTATCTGAAATACAAAAAAGAAACAGGTCGAGGATTCGATGACTTTGCTAAAATGCAAAAGAATTACGATGAAATGGAACCTGATAGATTGCTAAGAGAATATCTAAGTGCAACTGAAAAAGGTTTAGATGCTGAAGATATTACAGACCTTATGGAAGATTTTCATTACGATGAAGACATTGATGATGAAAAGCAAATAAGAAAAATAAAATTAGCAAAGAAAAAAACTATTGCGAAAGCCAAGGATTATTTTGCAAAGCAACAGGAATTGTATAAAGTTCCTCTCGAGTCGAGAAGGGATTTAAATCCTGAAGTTGAAACAGAAGAGTACAAGGCATATAAACAATATATAGCTGAAGCGAAGACAGTAGAGGAGCGGAACTCAAGAGCGAGGGAAGTTTATCTAGAAAAAACAAACAATGTATTCAGTGAGTTCAAAGGTTTTGAGTTTACACTAGATGATAACAAAGTTTACTTTTCACCCGGTGATTCAGATGAGTTATTAAAAGTTCATTCTAATCCTAGTACTTTTATTCAAAAGTATCAAGAAGAAGATGGTTCTCTTAAAAACGCTGAAGGTTACCACAGGTCACTAGCAATGGCAATGCATCCTGAAAAGTTTGCTAAATTCTTTTATGAGCAAGGCAAGTCTGCAGCAGCAGACGAGCAAATGAAGAAGTTAAAAAATATAAATATGACTACTCGTTCTGCTCCGGAAGTAGGAAGCACTAAATCAGGTATGCAAATTAAATCTGTAAGCACCGACCACGGTAGGGGTTTAAAGATTAGAAGTAAAAAAAAGTAAAAGTGTTAAACTAAAAAATTAAAAAAATGAGTGTATTAAACGTACCCGGTTTTGACTTACAACCAAGTGCACAAAGAGTGCCTTTAAAGTCAAACTACATTACTAATTTTGATTTCTTGAATCAGTATCTTCCTGATACATATGAAAAAGAATTCGAAAGATATGGTAATAGAACAATCGCATCTTTCCTAAGAATGGTAGGTGCAGAAATGCCATCTAACTCTGACCTTATCAAATGGGCAGAACAAGGTAGATTGCATACTAAATATGTAAAATGTACAACTGCTGCATTAATCAATGCTGACGAAGCTGATTTTGTTATCGGTGATGCAGGTAACCCTGCTTTCGGTGCAAGTAACAGTATCGCTATTAGAAAAGGACAGACTGTATTTATCTCTGATAATGCAGGTGGTGGTTCAGGTAAAGCGGTAGTAACTAAAGTTGATTATGCTACTAAGACAATAAGCGTTGCATTTTATGACAACAACGGTATTCCTGTAGCAGGTGCAGGTAAAGAGTTTACAATCTTTATCTACGGTTCTGAATTTAGAAAAGGAACAGTTGGAATGGAAGATTCTTTAGAAGCTGATGACTTCATCTTCGAGAACTCTCCAATCATCATCAAAGACAAATATGCAGTATCAGGTTCTGATATGGCTCAAATTGGATGGGTTGAAGTAACTACTGAAAATGGAGCAAACGGATACCTATGGTATATGAAGTCTGAGCACGAAACAAGATTACGTTTTGACGACTATCTTGAAACTGCAATGATTGAAGCAGTACCTGCGGGTGCAACTTCAGGTGCAGCTACTCAAGCAGTAGCAGGTGCTGAGATGGTAGGTAACAAAGGTTCAGATGGTATCTTCTACGCAGTAGAAAACAGAGGTAACATTTGGGGTGGTGGAAACCCAACTCTTTTAGATGATTGGGATAGTATCATTTCTAGACTTGACAAGCAAGGTGCTATTGAGGAGAATGTTGTATTTGTAGATAGAGATTTTTCTTTCGACATTGACGATATGCTTTCTAAGCAGTCATCTAATGCAGCAGGTGGTGTATCTTATGGTCTTTTTGACAATGAGAAAGAAATGGCACTTAACCTAGGATTCACAGGATTTAGAAGAGGTTATGACTTCTATAAGTCTGATTGGAAATATTTGAATGACCCAACTATGAGAGGTGGATTACCTACAGGTGCAGGGTCAGGTAGAGTTAATGGACTTTTAGTTCCTGCAGGTTCTACTTCAGTATATGACCAAATCCTTGGTAAAAATGCTAAGAGACCATTCTTGCACGTTAGATATAGAGCCTCAGAAACTGAGGACAGACGTTACAAGACTTGGATTACAGGTTCTGCAGGTGGAGCAGAAACTTCTA
>JAAHTH010002977.1_pt1 | contig 12173 bp, 26 predicted proteins | sample 6116091 | NCBI WGS metagenome assembly JAAHTH01 (sample SAMN13939990, study PRJNA603662) | sponge metagenome | isolation source: marine sponge | host: Mycale hentscheli | place: New Zealand | collected 2006
CTGTAAACATTTTCTTGGCATCACTACCTGTCTTTGAAAGGATTCCTATACGTGAGTCCCTTGATATTGTTGCTATATTAGCACACTCCTCGGATCCCATGAATGAAAAACCAGAACGTCTATTTTTTAAATAGCACATACCAAAGCATCGTTTGTCAGCCTTGCATGCCTCCCAAAATATATAAAATATTCTATTTGACTCTCTGAAGTCAGGATGACCTACATCTATCTTGGTCCACTGAAGGTACATATAGTGAGATCCAGTAATGTAGGTAGGTGTTCCGTTATTCATGAACCAATAACCATCCTCTCTCCTGTCAAACTCACCCTCTATAAAGTCTACGTATTTAGATTTAAAAAGATTATCCTTTCTGTTCCAATCAAATATCGTTCTTATTTTAGATAACTCTTTAGGGTAATCATAGGCAACCCATTTATCTTCCTTTACGTCTATCTTTTTTGGTTTGGAAGGTATGGCTATCTTAAGTCCATTTATGTCATATACATCACCGATAGTTCCATCCTTAGATATAACCACCACGTCATACTTTTTGTCATAGCCGTAAGCCCATTTTTTTGCCCTGTTTCTTGAGATCAAGGCATTCTTGCTTATGTGATCCTTTGATATTTTGTATAGGTTATTTTCCACGAGCCCTACCTTCTGCGAATCCGTTCTTTCCAGCGTCTATAACCTTGACCTCATCCTTTCCACTCTCCTCCTCCTCTATCTTGTGAAGCATAGCAAGTGCGTCATCAAATGCTAGTTTTTTGGCGGATGCTGCATTCTTCATCTTATCAGCCGTTATATCATCTTCGGCATGTGTGATTATAGGTTCCTTTAATACCTTAATCAACTCGTCAATAGCCAGCTTGGCCGCCTGTAATATTTCTACCTTTTTAGACATATGTTCTTGTTGTACATTCTGTATAATATCTCTTCGCCTATCCTAAACTCATACTCGCTATCTGGAGTGAATGATATAATGTCCCCATGATTCACGTAGTCTATATCGCTGTTCTTAAAAACCAATTCACCCCACAGTTGCTCTAAGTTTCCTAACTGAGTAAACATATGATCTTCAGATTCTATAGGTCTTACAAAACAAAATGGAGACGGTGCATTCCACACCTCATCTCTTCTATACAAATAAACCTGGCTGGGCTCCACTATGAATATGTCATCCATGACATGGTGCCAGCTACTTTTTTGATTACCCTTCATGTCGTAGTAGTACCTAAATACGTTGTGGTGTACTATAACTATGTCTCCCTTTTGTATTGGTCCGCTGTAGTATGTGGGCCTTGATATAACCTCAGCAAATCTATTTGATACGGTGTGGTCCTCCTGGGACGTGCTTATGATAAACTCCTTGCCATCATAGCTGCGTATGTTGTCATAACGCCTCCCATCGACAGGCTTTATAACGAAGCAGTATGGAGATGTCATCAGAAGTCTATTTTAAACTCTATAGATACAGGCATTGTAGAGCTAAACTGCTTCCACTTAACAATCTCGTCATCCTTACGTATGTATATAGATATAGAAGTATTCTCCTGTATTATTGAATCTATCGTGTAACTTCTTCCCAAAACCTCCTGTCCTACTACATAGTGCATGCACTTCATATAGTCTGGTCCTACAGATATCTTTCTAACTATATTCACCTGTATGTAGATTTATGTCTACATTTCCGTACTTTTCAGAAAGCTCTTTCTGATATTCCGCCAGGTCATGTGCCCCTATCTCTAGGTTAGCTATAGACGTTATTTTTTGATTTTTTAGTCTTTCAAAGGTGATCTCAATATCAGCTATCTGAAACTTGAGGTCCCTGTAATTCTTGTTGAGCTCGATTAATTTTTCAAGCTCATCCTTTTCAATTTTTTTCATTTAATTTAATTTATATTTATTTTAAGTTGTTAAGTTGCCGTAAGCGTACCAAGTATCAGTTGCAGTTTTTACAACGTGAGCAACAGCAAATTGTGCATTGGTCTTTAACCCTACAGCACTATTTACAGTTACACCTGCTGTTGGAGCAATAGTTACTTGCCCTGCTCCCTCTTGTATTACTGTTACCTTAGTACCTATAGGGAAAGCTATACCTGCATTCGTAGGTATTCTAACGTCTGTTGCAGTCGCTGCTGTTGTTACAACCACACCTTCAGCATTTGAAAGAGCTAAGTTTATAGTAGTTAAAGCACTTGATGCCAATGGAGATGGTAATGTAGATTGCCAAGTAACTTGACCACTTGCATCTGAAACAAGAAATTGATTAGCTGCTCCTAATGTATCTGTGTAATCTTTCACAGTTCCTGTCAGGCTAATTGAACTGTTGCAGGTCAAAGCTCCACCAAGAACCATTGTTCCTGTAGCTGTTGTGGTAAACTGACCACCGCTAAAATTGTACGCACCCACGTGAGTAATATCACCTGTAGGAGTGTAGTTTCCTGTTTGGGTAATGTTACCTGTAAGACCTATATTCCCCGTTTCTACGATGTTACCCGTAAGGTTTAGATTTCCTGTGAGGTTTATGTCGTTTGTTGCAGTATTTCCTATGGATAAAACTTGGTCAAGGTTTTGATTAGTAAGGCCTGAACCAAAAACAAGCTGACCACTTGCATTACATACCAGAGTCTCTCCGTTATTACCAAGGTTACCGTTAAAATCTTTTACAGTTCCTCCCAACTTAACAGCTCCTCCAGATTGAGTTATATCTCCCGAAAGAATTATACTCTGTGTAGCTGTGTTGCCAGCGTCTAGTACATTCTGCAATGTAATATTAGACTGAAAAAAAGTAAGAATATCTCCTATCAAGAAATTCTTTGTAGCGTTTGATGCATCTACATCAGATCCTATTAATAGATCTGTATTTGTAGGTGTTGTTGTTGAATACGAAGATATCTTTGCCATGTCTTGTTATTTATACAAATATAGTGATTTTTATTTTCCCTGCCCCTTGTAAGGTTTCTTGTAATTTACAGACTTCTTTAACCTTGAATTATTCTTACTATGAATCCCTGTACGCTTCTTTTTAGGTTTACGAAGGCTTAATGTTTTATTACGCATTCTCCAGCTGTTGAATCATTTCAAAATGTATTTTAGCAACTCTGTCTCTTCCTGACTCGCTCATAAGTATTTCGTGACACTCTCTATAGTTTGTCATAAAAAAGTTTTCAGACAGTATAGCAGGCATGGTAGTGTTAGCAAGAACATAAAAATTAGATTCTTGATCCACATCCCCATCTCTATAAGTGTCTGGTCTCATTTTTCTTTCAGAAAACTCAGCGGCAGCTTTTTCGTATAGTACTGTTGCTATAGAGTCAGACTTAGTTTCTCCTATGGAAGTATATACACACCATCCATTTGCAGACTCGTCAGTATATCCATTAGCATGTATGCTCACATATATACAGGGTTTTTCAGAAGACTTAGCCAATCTATTGGCAGTGCTTACCCTTTCTGATAAGCTAATATCGTTGGGAGTATCTACCAGGTTAATGTAGTCTATGTTGTTAGATTCACACATTTTAACCAATCTATCTACAATAGCCCTGTTAAACTCTCCCTCGTACAAGACTTCGCCATCTGGCCATACTGGAGATCTCTTTCCCGATGTCTGATAAACACCATCAATAACACCACCATGTCCGTTATCAAGTATCCATAGATATTTTGATTCTGATTTATGAGGTTTTATAGACATATCAAACTCAGTCTTGCAATTAGGACATGTAATCATCTTTTCCATAATGTAATTATTAATGAGGCAGCGAGGTAAGCTACAATTATTACGAGCACTACACCCATCTATTCCTCTTTAGCAGGTAGTGCTATTAAGCTGTCTTTTGATCGTAAAAACATTAGGCCTACCGCAAGCCATCCTGCCATTCCTTCTGTTGTTTCCTTTTCAGTGTAAATCATTACACCACAAAATATTAAAATTAAACACCCTAATATTGTTGTTACGTAGTTTGAGAATAATCTATTTTTCATATCTTTTTTTTTACAAATATAACTAATCTAAAGACTCCATAAACTATGACTGCAAATATCAACCAGTTCATAACCTTCTTCCATAGCGGAGTCTTTTCGTAGTATTTAACGGGAATCTTTCTTTCTACAATCTTTTCTATTGTGACGGTGTCGCACTCACCCTTTATATATACCTCCCTGGTTATTGTGTCGTGAAATATCCTTACGGTCAGTCTGTCTTTCTCTAATATAAGTGTGTCCTTGGTTATCTCATGAAAGAAGTGTTCGTTAATAACTGTGTCATGAACAACACTTGGTATGGTTGCTGTTACTGTATCTATCATCGTCACAGTATCTGTGGTTATGAGATAAGGATATTTATCCACAAGCCTAGTGAATCTTCTTTGCGGAGTGCAAGAGATTATGAGTAAAATTAATAATAGAAGGCAACTATTTCTTGATCGCATGAATGGCTTGGATAATTCTTAACTCCATCGCTCCCATCTCGGTCTTCAACTCTGCTAATGAGGCATCGTTTTTTTCCCTGTTTCTCTCAACCTGACCCTTAAGGTCATCTACTCTCTTATGCAATAAAATATTACCCTCCTTCTTGTGTGTCTTAATGTCGTCCATATCCGAAGTAAGGTTATTTAAAATTACCTGCTGAATCTCAACCTTTCCCTTCAAACTATACCACACGGTAAGAGCTCCTGTTACTGCAGAAAGCAGAGAAATTAAAGCATCAAAACCTATCTGAAATCCCGTCACTTGTATTTTTATTTTTTTTATACTTTAAAGGTACAATTATTTTTATTATTTTTTAACAGAATTGCCATCTACATCAAATCTTGTAGGGTTTCCGAGTATTGCTCTTACACTTTCGTCAAATACAATGTACCAAAAAACAGGAGTGTTATCTAATGCCTCAAAGTAATCCACCCAATAAATAGTTATATTGTCGGGAGAAGTAGGAAGTCCATAGTAATCAGCACATTCTTTTCGTGCTTGTATTGCCTCTGATTCAACTGTATATTTATATCCTAATACTTCCATAAGTTATTGGTAATATGTATCTAAATCATCGTATATAGCAGACCTATCATTATAAGTGTTGTCATTCCATAATATACACTCTTGGTACTCTCCCGTTGTAAATTGAGCACCTCTTGACCCAAATCTATTTAAAGTAGAACCTACGCTTGTTGTGTTTGGTGTTCCACCTTGCTGAGCATTATTTCTGAATAAAAACATCTCTCCATCCGCTTGTCTGTACGTATCAAGAATATAACCACTCTGTAATACTGAAGAGCCAAAACTAACTTGACTATCCATATTAGATACATATGTATTGCCCGAACCATTAGTAGACCAAGTCAGTATACGAGGTGAAGTGGTGTTTGATGCTATTGTTATAATAGTATTTGTATTTCTATTTGGTCTTCTGATTTTAACTATATTATAATACTCTAAAGTTGTAAGTACGTTATTTGTTAAATCATATTTATCACTTGCCCACACAGATGTAGGTTTGCCATTTGTATTATCAGTTTCAACAACTCCCGATGAAACAATTTTAGCTTGATTGGCTGCACTATTGGAGAATGCATTATTACTGTTTCCACTTTGGTCATACCAATCACATATAAAGCCATCATTAGAACCAACAAAAGAAAGTAGATTTGCTGTGTCTAAATCACCACTACCATCAAAGGGTATATCTTGTTCTGCATTATCACTTGAACGTCTAACTCTAATAGGGCTACCACTAAATGAAGATGATAACCTTCTTAATGAATAGGCTAATGCCGCATTAGGATACAAGTCAAGAAGCAGATTTCCTCCACTTGCCATAACCTGTCCCTTAATGGCATTCGATATGGATATTTGAATTGGCATGCTACCAGAGAGCTACTATGTTCGTAGCTGTAGTTCCTGTAGCAAATACTCTAACTACCTGTACTGGTATAAAAGATCCTGCAAGTACTCCAGTGAATGTAACGTCATCACCACCTGCCGTTCTTACCTTTACATCTCCAGCTACTCCTACATACAACACGCATGCCCAAAGTTTATCCCCAGCCGCATCTCCAACGTATGGTATGTTAACTGTGTTGCTTGGCGTTACAGCCGCTGCTCTGTTTGCTTGTAATTTTTGGTATCCCATTTTCTTTATTTTTTAGTACTTCTCCCGTCAGCACCGTTTCGTGCTCTGTTCTTATACGGATGTTCAAGTACAAATTTACCATTTTTTTTCTTACTGACATCATCTCCACCCTTTCCGTCTATACCCCTACGCCTACGCTCCTTTGTATGCTCGGCACGGTACTTCTTTTGCTTCTCGGTTTTGTTCAGCTTTCTCTGATACCTTCGACGCTTCTCAGCCGCCTCAGGGTTCTCCTCGTAATACTTGGATGTCTTACTTTTTCCCATACGGAAATAATTCGTTTAGTTTGTCCTTACGCTGGTCACATCCGCACGGCTGATTGAAAGCCTTGGCTCCAGCCTTTACAATCTGTTGGATGCCCGTAAGCTTAGTCACAGCCTCAACCGTGTCTCCCAAACCTTTATGTTTCTTTATCTTAATCATGTCTTAATATTTTCCTCTCTTACTCTTTGGTGAACTCTTCGTAGATCCACCCTTGCCAGCCCATAGGTTCTTACAGGCCCAGTATCTTGCGGTAAGCTTAGAGGTGGCTGTACCACACTTATGGCGAGCCTTGAATGACTTACGAGCAGCCGCAGAATAATTATGACCGTATCCCTTCGCACCGAAGTGTATGATCTTCTCCTTGCCACCCTCACATCCCTTAACCATCTTCTTTTTGCCTGGTCTCGTGGATGATCTAGGCTTGTTGCAAGGCATACTGCTCTTGTCTACCCTCTTTGCCATTATCCCTTTTTCCTTAGCTTTTTAAAGTCAGATCCCTCAATCTTATTAGGATCTCCAGACTGCTTTGCTATATACTGCTGTCTCTTTGTCAATACCTTTATAGAGCTATTCTTCATAGGCATTGAGTCCATCTCTTTCTTGTTCATAACTATTCTTTAGTAGCTTGTACTCTGCATTTCCTGACCGTATCCTGGATTGTCTTTTTTTACAATTTTAGCCCCTTTGTTTCTAGGATCTCTCATAAACTGATCTAACTTAACCTTTCCAACTGCGTTGTAAGGAAATTTTTTAATCATCATCTTACCCGTGTCAGGACATTTGTGTTTTACTGTAGGCATAACTTATTTTTTTTTAGTTGTTTTGTTCATAGATTTAAGCATACGATCAATCTTTGCAGCCTGACCCTTGTGCATCGCAGAAGCCTTCTTTAGCTCTGCAGAAATAGTCTTTAGTTTTTTTGCATCCATATCTAATTATTTTCTTTTTACTGATTTAACACGTCTACCCATTCCTACCCTAGACTTCTCTGACTTCTTTCTAGCTAGCTCAGACTTAGTCATTTCACCCTTAGTCTTTGGAGTCTTGGAAGACACCCTCTTAGTTGGCCTACAGTACTCGTTCTTTTTACCTGCACCGCATGCCTTACCAGTCCTTGTGTCTACCCATTTCTCTTTCTCCCACCTCTTTAGGCTTGCACCCTTAGAAGACTTGGTAACCTTACCCTTACCCTTCCTACACTTGGCTATCGCCTGTGAGGCTCTGGCCGATGGAAAGACCTTGTACTGTCTCTTTACTTTCTTATAGCAGGCGTCTTTTGGCATTTATAAGTATCTTTGTTACAAATACAAATATAATAAAATGATTCCAAAGGTTAAGAAGAGAATCTCAAAGAGGGAGGACAAAATATTTTTTACAAGGGAAGCGAAGTACGACTTCATGAAGCACTGGAGCGTTATCAGGAGATGGGCCGTAGTGAACTATGACCTAAAGTCCTCTGCAGATTTAGACATGCTTATGTTCCTTTACTCCGAGCACCTGTTCACCAGGAAGCAGTTCGACAGGTATGCCAACCATATGTCATGGGACAGACTCAGGTTCAACAGACTACTAAGAGAGGGATTCATAAGAAAGTTTAGGGAAAAGAAATGGGGAGAGGCACTTCTGTATGAGGTCTCAAGAAAGGGAAAGAAGATGATCGCAACGATATATAGAAAGCTACTTGGATTTGAAGAGCTGCCAGAGTCGCCCAGGAGGAATAAGATATTTAAGAAAGAGGCACCCTTCTCTCACAAGATACTATCGATTGCGGTGAAGGATGCCAATAGAGACCTTAAAGAACGCAGGCAACGTCCTTCTCTTGAATGATAGTAAGCCTCTCGTCTCCTATCAAGACGTCGTATGCCGACACCTTGTCAAATATAATGGTGTCTCCACCCTTTATTCCGAGCACGTTGTACCCCACATCCCTGACATTACCCCTCTGGTAACGCATCTCGTTTGAGTCTTCGTCGCTCATTATCAGTCCACTTGAGCTGGTCTTCTTCTCGTAAATCCTCTCAAGCATTATAAACTTATTTAGTATCTCCATTGTCTCTGACGTTTGTTATTATTGAACTCGTGCTCATTATCGTTGTGGCAACAGACACAGCATTCTCTAACGCATTACGTGTCACATTCGCTGGGTCTATGATTCCCATCTTTATCATCTGGCCAACCTTCTCATTCTTGACGTCGTAGCCCACTCCATCTTCCTTGAAGTCTATCATCGTGATAAGCGGATCCACGCCAGCATTCTCAAGTATCTGACTGAATGGTGCAAACAATGCCTCCCTAACAATCTTTGAGGCAATACTAGCATCATCTACCATCGGCATGCAGTTCAGTAGTGCGATTCCACCGCCAGGAAGTATTCCCCCCTCGATAGCTGCCTGTACCGCACATACAGCGTCATCGATACGGTCACGCTTCTCCTTCTGCTCTATATCTGTAAGTGCACCGACATGTATCACACCAATTCCGCCAGATAGGTTTGCGATACGCTCCTGAAGGAAGTCCCTGTCCTCCTTTCGCTCTGTGCCCCATACAACCTTTTTTAGTACCTCGACATGACCCGTTATCGTATCACCCATCTCCTCTGCATGCATAATGACCGTCATGTCCTTACGTACGACTATCTTTGCAGCACGACCTAGATCTCCCATCTGTATCACAGACAGGTCGTCGCCAGTGTCGTCAGAGAAGTACGTACCACCAAGTGCCACGGCTAAATCCTCCAACAGCTCCTTCTGTCTGTACCCAAAGTTTGGCGGAAGTATGTTACATACCTTAATCTTACCCTGCAGTGCATTAACATTCAAGGTGTTCAACACGTTCTGACTGAGCTCCCCTATGATCAACAGAGACTTACCCTGTGCCACGATAGGCTTCAGTATGTTCTCTATATTGGCAAGGTTGCTGATCTCGTGGTCCGTGATTAATACATACGGGTTATCCATCACACACTCCTGCTTCTTCTGATCAGTCACGAAGTACTTGGATGTGTACCCACGCTCGACACGCATACCTTTAATTATATCCACATATGTATCAGAGTTCATGCTGTTCTCAACCGTCACCATCTCGACCTCCTCAAAGGCTCCAGCGATCATATCGCCTACCTTCCTGTCGTTGTTGGCGGATATGGTTGCCACATCCTTAAGTCTCCTACCGCTGACCTTCTTGCTATTCTTTTTGAGGTGTGCATCTATACGCTCTGCTATCGAGTTGATCTCCCTGATGACCTCGGTAACATTCGTATCATCCTCGATGTATCTCTCTGCTGCATCTATGATCGCCTCGGCCAGTACGATGGACGTCGTAGTCCCATCGCCAGCCATGGTGGCAGTCTTCTCCGCAGCCTGACGCATCATCATCACCGCCAGGTTCTCAGTCGGGTCATATAGGTTGATCGACTTGGCTACCGTCACACCATCCTTGGTGACCGTTATGCCGCCTACATGGTTCTCGGACTCTATAAGGACTGTTCGTCCTCTGGCCCCTAGTGTGCTCTTTACAGCTCCTGCAATTTTTTTGATTCCAGCCCTTAGTTTTTCTTGGCCGCTGTCGCCAAGGTGTACCTGTTTTACTATCATTTTATTTAATTATTTTTTCAAATATACAAAAAACCCACCGTTTAGGTGGGTTTTGGTTTATTTATTATATAGATCTTCTATTCCTATTTAATGGATTGTCCTCAGATGACCTGTAGTTTTTCATCACCTTAGGTGTGTAGTCCTTAATTTCAGGACCAAAACCAAGCCTCCTTTCGCTATATTTCTCAGCCCTGTTTATATCTCTGATCTCTCTACCAGTGTCTCTAGCGGCAGACAGGCCGCCTTGCCCAGGTCTTCTAAATGCAGCACCTATGAAAGCTCTTCTGTCTTCCTTAAGCATTTTCTTTCTGTCAGCACGCTCTTGACTATCCATCTCGTTAAACCCTCTGCCAAAAGCTGCCTTAGCTAACTTGCCTTCCTTACGGAATCTTCTTCTTTCACCCAGGTTTTTAAAGTAACCCTTTTGTCCTTCAATTTTACCTGTTTTTAATTCAGCACCTCTAAATATTCTATCGGATAAATTCTGTCTTCTTTGCTTTGCTGTCCCTACTTTTTCAGATCTTCTTCCCTTTACATATCTAACTCCATCTGGTCCTTGTGGCTCAACATATTCACCCTGACGTTCTCTATTATCAATAATTGAAGGCACTTCACCCCTACGAGCAGGAGTTGCTATTCTTTCTAAACGCTCACTTTCCAGATTTGGATAAGGAATTTCAGCAAAAGTCTTTTCTGTAGTATCTCCAAAATCAGTTCTGTAAACAGGACCGTACTCTGTTGTAATTTTTTTCTCTCGATTAAAATTTTCATCCATAAAAGCTTGGTCGTCTGCATATGGCATACGATTATATTTACCTATTTTAGGTCGATATAATTCAGTAACTTCAGGTGCCTCAAGACCCGACTCTCCTCTATTTCTTCTGTTAAACTCTTTTAAAGATTCAGGACTCATCTTAACCATACTTTCATCAGCGGCAAATCTTTGTGACATTGCTGCTGGATCGTAATTATCTTTGCCGTATTTTTTTAGTAAATTTTGTTTTTTTGCTATAGTAGCAAGCCTACCTCGTTCACGACTCATATTGGAATTTCTATCACGAACTTGCCTCTGATATTCTGCTAGTTTTGCTGCATTTCTTTCTTCAGCACCTTCATAGCCTATGACTGAAGGTATTGGAACATTAGTTGTAGTATCTGAAAACCTGCTGCTTGTTGTGTATCTATTTAGTGCCATATTATTCCTATTCTTACTATAAATAAATTGACGTGAAACTCGTACACGTCGTTATCCTCGTCTGGGCTGTAGAACTCAAAGCCTACATTGATCCCAAACCTGATCCTGTTCTCGATCAAAATCTTCCACATCTATCTCTTGTATAGACCGTGTATGTATCCCTTGAACTGTCTGCGTGACTCTGCGTCGTAGTGTGCATCCTTCTTAAGTGCGTGTGCGTGGTCGAAGTCATTCTTAGCCGCAGCCATCTTTCCGTGGGCCGCCTCATAGCGTCCGTCTATTCTTAGCTTTCTCTCGTGAGAGTAGTCGTCCATAGAGGACTCCTTGTCTTGGTACTTGTTCATATCTATTTGTTTTCTTTTCGTTGCTTTAAAGACATCTTGTTCAGTTTGTTTATCATCGGCTGATTAGCCTTCTGCTGACGTGCGTCCATTCGGTTGGCTGGGAGTACATTGTTCTCTGGCTTCGCTGCCTCTTTTACCATAGAGTGTGGAAGGTTTCTGAATGCAGAGTTCTTTACCATATCAATTACAGTCCTGTTCTTCACACCCTCGTCCTTGTACTTCTGTACCTCGATTCGCTTGTTGCCTCGCTCGATCTCCTTCTCGACTCCACCCTTAGTACGTGTGACAGTCTTCTTGACCACTCCGTTCTTTGATACCTGGCGAGTCTTAACCCCGTCCTTGTTGGTCTTTGTTACCTTTCTCTTCTTAGGCTTGTCCATCGTAGAGACAGCTGAGTATGCTCTCTTACCAGCACCCTTCTCAGCACCCTTGCTCTCGTCCCGTCTGTCCTTAAGGCTCTGTGTCTTCTTTCCGTTTCTTGCTCCTAGTGACTCGTCGAGTCTTGAATTGTATCCCTGTTTCATGTCTTTAATATTATAGTACAAATATAAGACTTTTTTTCAGCTTGTCAGATGTGTGTAGCAATTGGTCAATATGTATATATGACGACGACGACCTCAAAAGGAAAAGCACCCCCACCCCC
>JAAHTH010002982.1_pt1 | contig 12165 bp, 19 predicted proteins | sample 6116091 | NCBI WGS metagenome assembly JAAHTH01 (sample SAMN13939990, study PRJNA603662) | sponge metagenome | isolation source: marine sponge | host: Mycale hentscheli | place: New Zealand | collected 2006
TTTTTGTTTAAACGTGTACTTCATGGCCTTAAGGTTTATAAACCTGAAGAAGTTAAGAAGCTACACTGGGACAAGAAACGTAGAATAACTAAGGTTTGGAAGCGTGGACAAAGAGAGATCAATGCTTGGAAACAAACTATTTGCAATAAGCGTGTAAATTCTTATCTTAGCAAAACATTCAAGCATTCACCATTAGCACAGTATATAGCAAATATACCTGCTGATGAGACTTTAGATGATTATACTAACACCATGAGTTTCAAGGAGTTAGGTATAACTTATGAGGATGTTATTTTAAAATTTATGTCATTAGGTCTATTACCTAAAAACTATTTAACTATTGTAAATGAGCATCAAAAAAGTATCTAAGAAAATGTCTAAGATAAATGCTGACTACACTAAAAAACGTAGGAAGTTTTTACAAGACAATCCTATCTGTCATGCAAAGATCCATAAGTGTTCTTTGCATGCTACAGATGTTCATCATAAACATGGCCGTGGTGTATACCACTTGGAAACATCTACATGGATGCCAGTTTGCAGAAACTGTCATATGTGGATAGAAGAACATCCAGCTGAATCCTATGAATTAGGATTTTCAGGCTCAAGATCATAACTTTATGGTCCCATAGCTCAACTGGATAGAGCAACAGCCTTCTAAGCTGTAGGTTCTAGGTTCAAATCCTAGTGGGATCACTGAGAATCCTGGGTTGTACGGTAATTTATTACCTGCCAGGCTCACATGGCCGGATGATGGAATTGGTAGACATGACAGACTTAAAATCTGTTGGACAGTATTGTCCGTGTGGGTTCAAGTCCCACTCCGGCTACCAGGACTCTTAGCTCAGTTGGTCAGAGCACTCCGCTCATAACGGATAGGTCACAGGTTCAAGTCCTGTAGGGTCCACCTTATTTAAAAATATTATGAAACAAAAAAAATCAAGATTCACCTTTATAGTTGCATGGACGGCTATAATAGTTATCACAGTAACATTATGGAAAACAATATTCAGATGGCTGTTCCAGTAAACAGCAGAGAAATAGTACAAAGAGATGCACTATCTATAGCATCTCAGCATAAAAGATGTGGTTTAGGTATATCTATGGGTGTAGGCAAAACAAGAATTGCTATACGTCATATGATATTAAACTTTAACCCGTTTGTTAGCTACTTAGTTGTAGTGCCAAAGCATTCTGTTAAAGAATCTTGGATTGAAGAATTTAGAAAGATGGAAGCAGATAATATGCTTGACCATGTTACCTTTGTAACATACTTATCATTAAATAAGAAACATCCTTTAGACTATGATGTAGTTTATTTGGATGAATGTCATTCATTATTGCCATCACATGAAGTATTCTTAAATATGTTTGTTGGTAAGATACTTGGTCTTACAGGTACACCACCAAGAGATAAACAATCTATAAAAGGCAGACTGGTACAAAAGTATTGCCCAATAAGATTCAGCTTTGGTGTAGATGATGCTACTTCAACTAATATATTGAATGATTATAGAATAATTATACATGAGTTAGAGTTATCCAAACTACCTACAGTTAAAAAGAAAAACAAAAATGGTGGATTTTGGTATACTAATGAAGCTAAAGATTATGATTACTTCAATGGTAGAATACGTGATGCACAGTCTCCTAAACAAATACAGTTAGCAAGGATCATGAGAATGAGAGCCTTGATGGACTATAAAACAAAAGAAGACTATGTAACATCTATGCTTAAGAACATAGAAGATAAATGCATTGTGTTTGCTAATACTCAAAAGCAAGCAGACCGTATCAGTAAGTATAGTTATCATTCAAATAATCCAAAGTCTGAAGAAAACTTACAATTATTTGAAGATGGCAGGATACATACCTTATCTTGCGTGTTACAATTATCAGAAGGTGTTACAATTCCTAATCTAAAACAAGGAATTATTATGCATGCATATGGTAATGAAAAGAAAACAGCACAAAGAATAGGTAGACTATTAAGACTTAATCCAACTGAGACAGCAATATGTCATATATTGTGTTACAAAAATACACAAGATGTAAATTGGGTCACATCAGCCCTTAAATCATTTGATGAAACAAAAATTCAACGTTATAACCCTTTAAATAGATAAATCAATGGAAATTATTATTACAACAGCACTCGCAGCTACTGCAGGAATTGCAATTTATGTTGCATTTATAGTAGGAGTAGGAACAGGACAGGCAAGATTCAAGAATAAAGTTAACAGGTTGACCGTAAGGAAAATGCTTGAGCATAAGAGATCACAATTTAAACACTTATAACCATGGGAAAGATGAAAGAAATTTTCATGCAGATGGTTGAGCATGAGTACAATGGTGATCATAATGCATATATTCAAGACATGGCAAGACAGTCATGTGAAGAGTTTACTCATAGCCCTGAAGAAGACTGTGGTAATTGTGATACTCCAGTTATAGTACGCAATGAAAGTAATGCAGTATGTGAAGCATGTGGCATTGAGTATGTGTATGTTGAAGGAACAAAAAGATTTTTGTGATGTATACTATTCTATATGATTATAAACACAATGATCTTGATCTAGAGATAGAGTATACTTATGATCCAGGAGAACCAGACCAGTGGTATGATTCTAATGGAGATCCAGGTACACCAGGCTATGGTCCCACTGTAGAGATACATCATATATGGTGTGAACTTCCTGATGAAAAAGGTAATCCTTGTTATGTTGACATAATTGAGGTGTTTGATGAGGATTTAGAGGAAGTTATACTTGAGAGTCATGAGTGACAAAATAAAAGAGAAGCTATTAGACGTGGTTGACCGTCTAATGGATGTAGATACATTACCGGGGACTTCCCAAAGGTCCCTGGATGCATCTATAGATATAATATTAGATATAATAAAAAAAGATATATGAAACATTTCATAAATAACAGCAAGGAATTTTTTAAAAAGCCTACTGTTACAGAAGAAGATATTAAATACAGACAGGGGAGAAGGAAAGAACAAGTGGAAGGTCATTCTATGATGGCATTCATAAGTATACTTGGTATAGTTATTATGCTATGGTTAATGATTTGGCTTGCATCATGAGAGATCAATTGTTTGTAGAAGGTACAGTAAAAGATGGAAAGTTACATTTCCCTATAAAAGCATTCCAAATTAAATATGACAACTTCTTTAAAGAGCACAAAGATGGTGTTAGAGTTGAGATATTTATTGGCGTGCAAGATGGTAAAGGTAGTAACCCACAGTTAGCAAGAGTGCATGCTATGATACGTGAGATAGCCAATGAGCTTGGTTATACCTTTGAAGAAGTTAAACTTCAAGTTAAAAGAAAAGCAGGACTATGCTTTATGAAGAATAATAAAGAATATTGCAAATCATTTGCAAAATGTGATAAAGAAGAATTGAATCTTGCTATACAAGCAGCCTTAGAAATAGGAGACTTTAGTGGGATGCAATTAAGATGATGCCTGACCTAACTTTTCAGCTAGTAAAGTAAGCATCTTTATTGGGTCCTTCTCTTCTTCACTTACTTCTTTAACCATAGAGCCAAATTGCTCTTCTGTAACATCAAGGTCATTAAAGATTTCTAACTTTTGTTCCTTAGCATATCCTTTCATTATGTGGATTAAGCTATATAAAGTATAGATTTCACTTTCAACAGGAGTAAACTCTCTGCCTTTTTTCTTGGCAGCTTCTGGGTCCATAACGGTTTCATTGAAATCTTTTATGAGGTTACCCATGTTTTCAGGAGTTTCATATATAGCACTAATATATCTTCCATATATTTGTTGAAGGCCTGTAATAAATGCAGGATTGATCTCACACTTCATATTTTTAGACGTGTCATAAGTTATATACTGTTTATTATTATCCATAATAGAGATTTATAAATCAAAAATACAAAAAAATAATTCATTATGAAAACATTACCGTTAGAAGTTGACATAGCATCATTAAGAGAAGATGTAATTAAGAAGATAGAATCATCAGGATGGGACCGTATGTTGTCTCCATTCATTAATGGTTTAGAATTTGACTACATCATAAATAAATTAGTAGAGTGTGTTAACTCTGATAAAAGATTCACACCTAAGTTTAAAGATATATATAACGCATTTGTAGAATGCCCATATGATGACCTTAAAGTTATAATTATAGGTCAAGATCCATACCCACAGTTAGGAGTTGCAGATGGTATAGCATTTAGCTGTAGTAAAAAAGGTAAAGCTGAAAAGTCTTTACAGTATATACTAAAACAAACCGTTGGTGATTACACTGACACAGGTAGAGTTATATATACACCAGAAGAATGTGATCTAAGGCGTTGGGCTAACCAGGGTGTATTGTTAATTAATACAGCATTTACTGTAGAGATTAATAGTATAGGTTCACATTATGCATTATGGAAACCATTTACACAGTATTTATTTGAAAACATAAATAGACACCATAAAGATATTCCTACCATACTTATGGGTAAGAAAGCAGAAGCATGGGAATTATTACTTAATAGACAAAAATTGTATAAAGTAGCACATCCAGCATCAGCAGCTTATAGAGGTGGTGAATGGGACTGTAAAGATGTGTTTAATAGAGTAAATCAAGAGTTAGAAAATCAAGAAAAGACTTGTATAACCTGGTAAATTTACTTATATTTATAACCTATAAAACCAAAATATAAATGTCTCAAAATCAACAAGTTGAACAGAGAAAAGAGATAGAAGCATTTAAAAAAGCTTTTAGAAAAAAGCATGGAGTAACACTCTATGTTTTTACTCCTTCAGAAGAAAGATACCGGATACCAATAGATGAGTATCATAAGGTTACATTGGCAGTTATACATGAGAACAACCCAGAGTTTAAATACATAAAAAAGATTTCAGGCACAAGGCTTAGAAAGAGAGATTATGTAAAGTGGATACAAACTATGTGTTATATAGCATGGCAAGATGGTCATACTAAAACAAGCATAGCTAGATCCATAGGTAAGAATCATGCAACAGTGATTAACTCATGCAGAATGATGGAAAATGCTTTCTTTGCAAAGGACAGAGTGATTATAGAAACATTTGATAAACTAATGGCAAAATTAATAGAATATGTGGGAACTGTTCCAGCAAATCTTGAAGAGAAAGATGACACCCAACCAATGTCTGATCCTATTTGGGATCAAGCAAGGAGTTTCATTACCCAAGATTAAAGCTGAAGATAAAGAAGATTTAATAAAAATAGGCATGCTTGAAAAATTAGATGGCCTCTATAAAATGACACCAGAAGCAAAAGCTTTTTGTGCAAGGCTAGATAATTATTTTGTAAAAGCCAAAAAGAAAACAGACATACAACTTATGGGTAAGAACTTCAATGATAAGATTCATACCTATAGGGAGATATTTCCTGCTAAGAAGTTACCAAGCGGTAAGCCTGCAAGAAATAATGTCAAAGCATTAGGTGAGAACTTTAGATGGTTCTTTGAAACATATGACTATGGTTGGGATGAGATAATCAAAGCAACTAAAATGTATGTTAATGAGTATAGAGATAAAGATTACCTGTATATGCAAACCAGTCAGTATTTTATATCAAAGCAAGATAAGCATAGAGTAAAACATTCTACTCTTGCTGATTACTGTGATATGATTATTGATGGAATAGATACAGAAGAAGAACACTTTAAAGAAAACGTTGTATGAAAAATAAACCGTCATGGATTGGACAATATGCTGCATTTAATGATGCATTAAAATATATGTACGCCAGATCAACTGGTGAGGAGAAATCTATATATACACCGTGGCCTAAGTTCAATGATGCAACTACTGATGGTTTAGAGTGGAACACATTAACTGTTATAGGTGGTAGACCTGGCTCAGGTAAAACACTTATTAAGGATCAAATTATAAGGGAATCATTTATACTGAACCCTAATGATAAATTTAGAGTACTAGAATTTCAATTTGAGATGGTAGGTAGAACCTCAGCCATTAGAGAATTTAGTTCTATTACAGGTAAAACATATAAAGAACTATGTAGTGCAGGATCAACACTTGCTACTGATACATTAAATGCTTGTCATCAGTATGCAAAAGAAAGAGTTAAATATCCTGTAGATATAATAAGTACACCTATGACTGTAAATCAAATGCGTGATCAAATAGATCAGTATATGACACATCATAAAGGTATACCTACTATAATTACATTAGATCATAGTATGTTAGTAAAAAGAGCACCTTATCAGAATAGTACATTAGATATGCTATTTGAATTGGGTGAGTTCTTTACACAGTGTAAAAGGGACTATCCTTGTTTGTTTATATGCCTATCACAATTGAATAGGAATATAGATAACCCGGATAGGGCTATAGATGGTAAATATGGTAACTATATATTAGAGTCAGATATATTTGGCTCAGATGCAATGCTACAGCATGCTGATACTTTAATAGGTATTAACAGGCCAGCAAAGCAGAAGATTAGATACTATGGTCCTGATAGATACATAATAGAAAATGATAGAACTTTGGTGTTACACTTTTTGAAAGCCAGAAATGGTGATGCAAGAATGAGTTTCTTTAGAGCAAAGTTTGAACAAATGCAAATAGAAGAAATGCCAACACCTAATCAACAAGAACGCAGATGATAAATACTAAGAACTTAAATAATAAAAAGAAAATGGGACTAACACCTCAACAAAGAAAAGAAAAGGTAGCAGCCCTCAGAGAAGAGCATGAAGATTATTTCCAAACAGAAGGGATAATTAATGCATTATATATTCCTAAGATGGCCTATAGACCTTCTGGCAAAGATGAACTACATGTATCATTTTTTCCAAGTGAACTAGAAAAAGGTGAAGATATATATACAGAATTTGTATCTATAGATTATGACACTGAAGATCCTAAGAGAACATTATACTATCATAAGAACAATCCACATTGGAAAGAAGAATATGAAATGATTACAAGTAACTCAGGATTTCAGAGACATATTATACCAGTGAGTGAGCTAAAGATTATCAATGATGTAACAAGTAGGGGTAAAGCAATTATAGATTTTGCTAATCCAGATTTGCCAAATCCAGATGAAACTACTCAGACTGCTCCCTCCCTCACCTCTGCAGAACTGATAAACGCATTATCAGAAATAAATGCAACATTAAATAAATTAATAACAGTAATCAAAGAAAAGTAATATGGCACAAAGCGTATTGGTGATTGCAGATTCAGGTACAGGAAAGTCTACCTCAATCAGAACATTAGATCCTAAAGAGACTTTCATTATAAACATTGCTAACAAACCATTACCGTTCCAGGGATGGAAAAGCAAATACACACAAATTAGTAAAGATAACCCAAAAGGTAATCTGACATCAGCTTCATCAAGTGCAGGAATAATAAAAGCAATAAAGCATGTAGATGAAAAAATGAGCCATATCAAAACATTAGTAGTAGATGATTGGCAGTATATGAGTTCTTTTGAATATTTTGACAGAGCTAATGAGAAAGGTTATGATAAATTCACTCAGATTGCAGCTAACTTAGCAATGGTTGCAAAACTTCCTAAAGACTTGAGAGAAGATTTGACTATCATTTTCTTAACTCACTCAGAAGATTCAACTGATATAAATGGAAATAGAAAAGTTAAAGCAAAAACTATTGGCAAAATGATTGACAATACACTAACTTTAGAAGGCCTATTCTCTATAGTATTATTTGGTAAAGTAAATAAAAATGATGATGGTGAACTTGAATATGGTTTTGAAACTCAAAACAATGGAGAGAACACATGTAAATCACCTATGGGTATGTTTGAGGATAAGTTTATTCCAAATGACCTACAATTTGTAAAAGATTGTATTGAAAAATATAATCAATAATTAATAATTAATAAAAAAGTAAATTATGTTAAGTACTAAAGACATGTCTGCCGGATCAGGTAGCATCAAACCAGTTATTGGAGTGGGTAACCACAAAATCAAAATCAATTCTATTACATTTGACCAAACACCTTATGATTCAGATGCATACAATATTACATTGCATGTAGAGTCTGAGCCTGTAACAGGTGAGTTCAATGGTTTCTTAAAAGATATGAATAATCCTAATGGTGAGCGTTATGCAGGCCAAGTAGGTAGAGTTAGATTCTCACCATATCCATTTAAAGATGCAACATTAGCAAATGGTAATGAGATTAGCCGTGATACTGAAGTATTAAAAGCTATGGTATTTTTATCTGAAGTAGTAGGTAAAAGAAATGAGCTTGATGCTATTGAGGCAAATACAATTGAAGACTTTATGGTTAAGGCTGCTAATGTATGTTCTGAAACAGGATATATCAATGCTTGCTTAGGTGCACGTGAGTGGGAAAACAAAGAAGGTTATGTAAATAATGACTTGTTTTTACCTAAGAGAAGTAAAGATGGTATGCCATTAGAAGAGTTAGATAAAGAAAGTTCTAACCTATTAACATTTGATAGAAATAATACAAATCATTTTAGACCTTACTTAAAGAAAGAAACAACAGCTTCAAATTTTGAGCCTGCAACAGCTTCTGGAAGTGACTTTGATCTGTAATATAAAACCAAAAGAGTGGGCTCAGTATAATGCTGGGCCCATATCTTTTTAATATATTTGGATTATGTTCAGCACTAAAAATTTAATATTAGAAGAAACAGACGTACCAAGTTACTGGGTGTTTCAGTATTATCTAGACTTACCTGAACAGCTAACAGGTCAAGACATTAAGATTAATTCAATATTTAATCCTAATGACAAGACTCCAAGCTTTTGCATATATGTGGATAAAACCATAATGCAATATAAGTTTAAAGACTTTTCTACAGGTATTGGAGGTAACAAGTCAGACTTAATTAGACACATGTTTAAGTTGGGTTATCCTCAGGCTACAAGAAGAATAATAGAAGATTACAATAAGTATATACAGAAAAATGGTAAAGTCAGTGTTGAGTTTGTGCCTCAGGCTAAATGGGAGATTGACTTTATAAAGTATAGAAAATGGAATCAGGATGATGCTAAGTACTGGCTATCATATAGAATAGGTAAAACATTATTAGATCAGTATAATGTAAAGCCAATAGAATATTTTAATATGATTAAGCAAGATGGATTGGAAATAGAATCTTTAAAGATTGGAAGCAAACATTGCTATGGTTACTTTGATAGAAATGGTGAAGTATATAAAATATATCAGCCTCATAGTAAAAAGCATAAGTTTCATAAAGTAAAGAACTATATCCAGGGAATAGATCAACTGCAGTATAAAGAACCTTACTTGGTGATTTGTTCATCTCTTAAAGATGCAATGTGTTTAAAAGGTATGGGTTATAACCTAGAAGTTATTAGTCCAGACTCTGAGAACACTATGATTAAACCCCATATCATAGCAAATCTTAAGAAGAAGTACAAAAGTATAATAACGTTGTTTGATAATGATGATGCAGGTAAACATGCAGTTAAAAGATATGCAGATGCATATAATATAAATGGATGTACACCAACTATATGCAAAGACATATCAGATGCTATGGTAGAAATAGGATTTGATAAGACACATGCTATGCTAAAACCATTATTAAAAACAACATTAAATAAATAATTATGACAAAAATAAGATGGTGGATACCAGGCAATGTTCCCTCAAGTAAAAACGGTAGGCGTTGGACAGGTAAATACTTTATTGCTAGCAAAGCTGTAATGAATTATAGAAAGGCTACCAAAGATATATATGCTAAGTATGCTGAGGATTTTAAAGCTGAAGTTGCTAAGAATAATCTACCTGTTAAAGTATCATTTGAGTTTATAAGAGGCAGCCGTCATAAGTTTGATTATATTAATCCTGCACAGACAGTACAAGATGATATGGTTAAACATGGGTGGATAGAAGATGATAATGCAGAATTTATCATACCTGCCTTTGAAGAATATTCTTATGACAAGAAGAATCCAGGAGTATGGATAGAGTTAATTATAGAGAATGAAGAACTATAGAATAATAACATTAGATGAGTTTTTTAAATATAAGGAAATGTTCTCAGGGTTACCTGAAGATCAATCTTTAGCATGTGAGTTATACAATAACGCTAACTATGCTGATAAAAAACTATTAGATCAACTTATGGCAAAGGCTTTAGTGTTTGATAAGAGATATAATTTTTGTATTGCTGTAAAGCATGAGTTTAAATTAGGTTCTTTTAAAACATCTAGAATCTATGCATATATAGATAAAAATAAATTAGATAGAGTGTATATTGATATACTCAGAAAATTAAAAGATTATGATTAACGTACAGGACCAGGTTGCTAGGACAACCAAGAGTTTAATATTTGCAGAGCCCTTTTACGGGCTCTTTTTAATTGGTATCAATAAGAAATATAGCATGCAACTGCCTACTGCAGGTGTAAGTAAAAATAATATTGGTGTGCAATTGAGTATAAATCCTGAGTTTTATATTAACCTCAGTGAAGATCATAGATATGGTCTAATAAAGCATGAGCTATTGCATATTGCATTTGGCCATTTAATTACTAGAGATCTTTATGCAGATAAAAAGTTATTTAATATAGCTGCTGATTTAGAGATCAACCAGTACATACTGGAAAGTAAACTGCCGGAGGGTGGTTTATTATTATCAAGTTTTCCTGAACTAAATCTTCCAAAGAAAGCAGGGACAAGTGAATACTATAAATTATTAGAGCAGGCACAGCAGGATGGAACTTCTCCGTCTCTAGATAGTCTGATGAATAAAATGGATGGTACGTCACCTTATTGTCACGGTACTTGGGATGATTTTAGTGATTTACCTGAAGCTGATAAAAAACTAATGCAAAAACAAATTGAGCATCAGTTAAAGGAATCAGCTGAACAGACTATAAAGAAGTGTGGTAATATACCAGGAGAGTTGAAAGATCTTATAGATAGGCTATTACATATTGAACCTGCAAAGTTTGATTGGAAAGCATATCTTAGAAGATTTATTGGTAACTCTAGTATAGTTTATACAAAGAAGCTGAGGCGTAAGTATAATAAACGTTATGCAGCTAATCCGGGTCTCAAGATTAAATTCAAGAATCATATATGTGTTGGTGTTGACACAAGTGGATCTGTAAATAATGATGAGCTTAGAGAGTTTTTCTCAGAGCTTACACATATGCACAAAACAGGGCATAAAATTACAGTAGTTCAATGTGACACAAAGATAAATAGTGTAAAAGAGTTTAATCCAAAGAAAGATTGGGAAATACATGGTCGTGGTGGAACAAGTTTCCAACCAGTAATAGACCACTACAATGAAAAGAGAGGGCAATATACTGCTCTTATATATTTAACAGATGGTGAGGCTTATTCTCCAGAGAACTGTCCTAATAATACATTATGGGTACACAGTTCTAACTGCAGAATAAATGAAGAGTTACCAGGAAAGAAAATTCAACTTAATTAATAAAAAGAAATGGCACAAGTAAATTTAAATGTAACTGAACTAAAAGGATTTGTAAATCACATTATTAGTAATAATAGATTTTTACAAGATAATGGTAAAGGACCAGTATCTGTAGAAGTTGTAGGTGAATCAGGTATTGGTAAGACTTCTACTATAGTAGAGCTTGCACAAGATAATAACCTGAGCTTTGTAAAACTTAATTTAGCACAGATAGAAGAGCTGGGTGATCTTGTAGGGTTTCCTGTAAGACAGTTCCAGATGTATAAAGAGAAAGTAATTAGTAAACCAAAAACCACAAATGATGTGGCTATGGTTACAGCAGCACAAAGAGCTGCAGGTGCTAGCTTAGCAAACTTAAATCAAACCATCACCAAAAAGGTTGGTCAATGGGTTGATGAGCTTGCTGTACAAGAGTATCTTAAGAATGGATACAAGATGACAGGTAAGAATAGAATGTCTTACTGTGCACCAGAGTGGATTGCAGACAAGAAAGATGGTGGTATTCTATTATTAGATGACTGGAACCGTGCTGATACTAGATTTATTCAAGCGGTTATGGAATTGATTGATAGACAAACCTATATTTCATGGACATTGCCAAAAGACTGGCACATAATTTTGACAGCAAACCCAGACAACGGAGATTATATGGTTAACAGTGTAGATAGTGCACAGAAGACTAGATATGTAACCGCTAACT
>JAAHTH010002983.1_pt1 | contig 12165 bp, 21 predicted proteins | sample 6116091 | NCBI WGS metagenome assembly JAAHTH01 (sample SAMN13939990, study PRJNA603662) | sponge metagenome | isolation source: marine sponge | host: Mycale hentscheli | place: New Zealand | collected 2006
ATTGATCTTCGGCCAACTCTCCTCTTACTTCCATAGAATAAGCAACTGCCGCAGCTTGTTTTTGGTCCATTCCTTCTTTATCAATAAGATAAGCTATCTTTTTGGACACTCGTTCCTGACCCGACGCCGAAACTTCAGTTTTCTTTTTAGATTCTTTTAAGATTTTTATTTTCATGACCACCCACCTCAAAATAAATAGTATGAATCATATGTTAATCTGGAATCCAAAATCTTTCTCCTGTTCTGGAAAGAATTGGGTGCATTATATGTCCGTCGATGTCAACATGGCCTAAGCCAAGCGCGTGCCCTAATTCATGCTCGAGGAGTCGATTTAAATGTCTGTTTCTGTTCGGTAGAGTGATCGTTGCGGCTATCATTTTCTCTAGAGAAGAGTTCCTAGAAGTAACAGCGTAGAATTCTGGGTCTATTTTTTGATCCGCAGCTCGGATAAAAATAATCCCATCGACAAATCTGTTTAAGCTGCATATCTTATCGTCATCATCAAAGTGGTACCCGTTGATTTTATAACCTCGAATACCCCACCACTCTATTGCACGGTTTACTCGATAAGCAGATAGCGAACTATCCGGACACACCACGACAATAGGCTCTTGTTCCCAGCTAGCAACGACGAATTGACTAGCTTCTAAGTGCACTTTTATATTATATCCAATCATGAAACCTATGAGACCAGATAACAAGCAAAGGAAAATTCTACTTCTTTTACTTAGCATCCCCATATACCATATTCAATTGTTATTGTTTGGTTTGACTCTGGGATTGAATTCTCATCGAACACAACTGCATTCGAGCTCGGATCATAAGTCCATCCGGTAGCAACTTGACCATTTACGCTTACTACTATCGAAGACTCAATCGGATCTGGCTCATCTAAAGAAAACGTGCTTCGAACCGTAACCGTGTTTGCGAGATCTTGCATTTGACTTCCCCAATCTGTTGCACAAATTGAATACCAGTCGCCATTATATCTTTGTGTCATATCCCAATAGCCCGATCCAAACCCGACGTTTCTCCAGAAACTACTGTGTGGGCTGCTCCATTGACATCCGCTAGGGAAGTCCCCTATTACCCCAAAGTGTCTCATCATATCCACATTGGGCTTGAGCGTATCAAAGAAATTAGTATAAGCAGTCCAAGTTCCAACACTAAAGTCTGGTTCATCGGAGACATAAATAACCACAAGAGTAGAATCGTTCCTCCAGAATGAAGTCCCCGGCGCTGCGCCTGTATCATAGTCTGTATTTTGCAGTGCTCTTTGGGCCATTTCAATCCCTTTTTCAATACCAGAGCCTCCGATACTAATTTGTGAGATGACGCCTTGCGCCCAATCCACAGGGGTTGCAAAAGTATTATCAATCCAACAAATAACACCGGAACACTGAAAGTATCCTCTATCCGTAGTAATAAACCCAAGATGGAAATCTGCCCCAGTTGCCATAAACACATTCATAAATGCAGTCATCTGGCTTGATAATTCTTGTTGGAAAACATTCATCGACCCAGAGTTGTCAATAACAAAAATAATATCTAAGATAGGTATCTCTTCTTGGATATAACTTTGGGTAATGAATTGCTCGAACACACCTTCGCCAAATTGCACGACTTCAATCTCAGGTGTTAGGGGATCATTTCCTCTCACAACAATTGCGCTCTCGTCAAGGCCCACGTCGTCGGGAATATAGGAGACAAGAAAATCTATCTCTTGATTTGGGTCAAGAACCCATGGTGGAGGAGGAAGAGATCCAAACTCCATCAAGATATCAACTGGTTGAGTAACCATTTGTATGATACTGTCAATAGTCAGAGGCAAATTGCCTTCATTTCTAATGGTAATTCTTTCTTCGTTATCGCACCCCATTGAAATCGTCCCATAATCGAACGAGGTTGGCTCGACAGTCATCACGGGGGCATCACCCTTGCCGATCAATAGAACTTCAACCTCGGGGGTCTCATGGTCGTTAGAATTGATGTTAACAAGCCCACCATTACTCTCAAATGTTTGAGGGTCATAATAGACATCAATTTGAATTCCTTCTCCGGGATCCAATTCCCAATCTTCAGTCGCCTCATGATCAATCGAAAAACGATCCGTCCCTGCAATAAGCAAAAGAGGATCAAGTATTAATACTTCATCCCCTGCGTTTACAATTGTTAGTTCCTGAATTCCGGTCTCGTACCCAGATTGTATGTTCCCGAAATCAATGACCTCAGGCAAAACCACAATCTCAGGCTGTGGATCCTGCATTTTCGTTAATTGGATGTCATTACATCCTAATATTACTCCTAATAACCACATTCATAAATCCCCCCTTATATAAGTAAATAGGGGGCTATCGATGGATTTGGAAATTATTTAATAAGTTTTACCAATTCAGACGCCTTCCATTTTTCAATATAAGGCTCAAGTTTGCTTCTATCATTGAATGCTCCTTCTAGAACATCAATAATATCAAAACCTGCATCAGCATAAAAATGAACAGCAAGGAAAGGATCAATCTGTTCAATTCTTTCATCAAGGATGTCTAGTGCGGCAACAAATAGATGTTGTCCATTAAATCGTCTATCACCAAATTGAAGTTCAGAGATGACCTGTATCATGGTCTTTCCCTTGTAATCATCGTTTTTTCTAGGAACCCTATCGGTAGTCCAAATGGTGCTGTCGTCTGCAACTATGCTATTTACAATATCCTCTGCTTCGGGCCAGTTCGCCCCGCCACCCGAATAATATTTCTGAACTTCTTTCTGAATCTCCGATCTGAATATTTCTAGAAAGACCATAGGTAATTGATCGTTTTCATCCATTTCATTTACTTTGTCCATTAGATCAGGCACCAGCATGTCAGCAAGAGCAAGGCCTTGTCTTATCATCTCTTCATCTCCAGAGAGCAATTGGATAAGGTGCTCTTTCTCTTCAGACTCAAGGCCCTCCTCGTTTTCATTCAGACCAAGCATCTTTCCAACATCAACACCACTTTCGCGACTTTGGATACCCATGATTGTTTTCATGATAGCAGGTCGGAAAAACTCTTCTGCTTCTTTGACGGCAGTTCTGGGCTTCACATTTTTTCTGTCAGTATGTTCAACCCCATGCCAATCCTTTCCAGCGCCTGTTACATAATAATCGCCAATGAGAAAATACTTTGGGATGATCGTTTCCATAACTTTAATAGCAGGATCGGTTGGTTCTGCTGCCTTCAAATTGTTCTCAGCGCTTTCCATGGCGTCAAGCCACTTGTTGAGGCTTTCTTGGGATCCGTCAAACGCTTCCACTGCCTCAAGAGGTTTCCGCAGTGCTCTTTCGTATAGATCTGTAAGATTATTAACTGTTCTTGATACATGCTCTTCATCATTATTTGAGTCACTCCACAGATTTATGTGATCTGCCGCCTCGGCAACCAACATTGTAATAGCGTTCATTGTTTCTGTCTTGATAGCATCTTTGAGGACTTTCTTTACTTTGAGAGAAACATATTTATCAACTTGTGCTGATCTATCTCTGTCATCCTCTCCTCCTAGAGATTGTTGTAGGTCAATGGCTTGTTCAGCTTGATCAGTGTCGAGATCTTGTGCATCATAGTAATATTGTGATTCATCGAGATCCTCGTTTAATTGCAGCAACTCACGGAGAATGTTTTGAGACTCTTGATCCATCCCGCCCTCCGGCGTTCCGCCAAAATTTTCCCCTATTTCAGACATTACTTCCGCGATTGTTTCCATCAAATAACTTTTATTTAGCTTTCGCTTGCCTTCATTCGCAGTTACGTCCATAAATTTTTGAATTGTTGCGGGAACATCTTCCACATCGGCTTCCGTGTCCTCGGTTTCAAATTTTAATCCTCCGTGGAGACTATCATACTCAATCCATCCTTCCTCGCCGGAAGAATTCTTCATTTGAATATAAGGATCGCTTGGGTTATTCTCGTTGGTTCCTTCAAACCAGAAGCCATAAATAACGATGCCGCCTTTATAAGGAACCGCCAAGAACATATCATCTCCGTTGCCCCAATCTATACCCTCGGGTTGGATGGAAAACTCTTTGTCTCTCGGAGGAGTGACGCCATAAACTTGCGTAAATTCGTTATGGAAGTCAAAGCCAATTGCTTTCAATAGAAGCTCGGGGGATTGCATTTTGCTTTTAAAGATTTTCTTAGTGGCCCAATCGAGGGGTTTTTGCATATCTTCCGCGGAAAAGACCTCTGGACGCATCTCGATAATCTCTGGGAGGTCCTCAAGGTTGCTTTTTATAGTAGAATGCAAAATTTTGGTATACAAGGTCTTTATCTGTTCTTCCGATAGATCAAAATAGTCATACATTTCCAGTGCTTGGGTTCCGCCTCCACCGTCGACAATATCCATTAATTTTTCAAAGTTCTTGTCGGATGATGACTCATCATCGCTTTCTAGTAGAGCATTACTATCCAATGCTGACATTGCATCCAAATCGATATTGGTCAATTCATGGATCTTTCTTTTCATTCCTTCAATGCTAACTCCACTGGCAATTACTTCTTCTTCAAAATCACCGGAGGATTCATCTTGCTTAACAATAGTGATGCCTTGACCGGAGGTATGCTTAACCATATAGCCAATTTTATTCGGCATCATGATTTCCATAAAGTAATCTTCCTCATCGGAATCTTCGGCATATTCATCTTCGATTGCTTCCCAAGTGATCGATAAGCCGGAAGGAAATTCCATTCGAGCTCCTCTTCCGCCCCACACATCGAGCCTTATGTCGACATCGTTTGGAATTGCAACGCCGAGGTGAGTCTTTATTCCTTCGCGGAAGTTTGCAAGTTTCCTTGCTTTTTCGCCGACATAAAGAAAGTCGCCAACAACGGCCATCTCCATTCCCATATCAGCAAGGGCTTGTTGTGCTGCAGCAATATCGCCGGTGAGCTCGAAGGAGTCATCCCATAGTCTTTGATCGAGTTTTATGTTGCCGTAACGGCTAAGATCTCGAACATCAACGCTAATATTTTTGTCCGCAAGCTTGAATTTTATTATGGCACCCAAGAACTCATTTGCCTTGAAGAACTTCATTATGTCTTCCAATTCCTCTTCGGACAAATCAAACGCGCCCATTTCATATAGTTCCGCGGCTTGATTGATGCTTTCTTCATCGCCATCTTGGATCATGGACATAATCTTGTTGTGGTCTTCCTCGGCCTCGAGGAGCACTTCCGATATCACTTTGAATAAGTAGTTTTTGTTGACTTTCACTTTCCTTGACCTCTAGATTTCTTTTTGTATAGCTTCGATTTGGTCGAACCTTCTTTCCCACCGCCGCTTCGGCCATATTTTGTATATTTGCCTTTGCCTTGTCTGGTCTTCTTCTTTGCTTTCTTTTGACTTTTCTTGTTCATTTTTTACATCCTTCCGGTAATTGTGATTTCAATTCTTTCTTATAAACGTCTATGGTGGGCTGCGTCCAGTCTACAGCTGGGCAATGCTCTTGATGGTCTTTCTTGTCCTGCAGGAACAGTTCTAGGGCCACCATATCGCGCTTTAGGTCATCGCAGTCCTGTTCCGCTGGGCCTCCAAGGGCTAACATAAGCATGGCTGCATTCATTGGCTTGTCACCAGATGCTCGATCCGACCCAATGAACCCTTCATATACTCGATATCCTTCTCGATCCCTATGATGTTCTTTGCGTTGTCGTCCGAGCTTGTGATCTTTTTTTCAAGCACAACAATTGTCCTTTCGGCATCACCGAGATCGTTTTGAAGCTCGGCAACCTTAACATTCGTGTTCCAAACCCAACCAGCAAGCGGTAGCACTAGTGCTGACATGATTAGCGAAAAGACTTTCCATATATCATCTTTTGTTATTGTTCCCATCTCTAAATCTCCCAAATTTTTTTTGGATTTTTTTGCTACCTTAAATAGTCCCTTGGTGATCTAATTGAGGGAAAATTCCATATTCCGGAATTTGGGAAATTTTGTGGTGAGTATTTGTGTACCTCGCTGCGCTCGCCCGGCAAACCCTCATAACAAGTACTTATTTGGGCCGCTCCTCCATCCCCCCCACTACTAGGGGGGAGGGGGCATGCACGTTGTTTCACGAAACAAAATAACAAGCGAAACATATACGCCAAGCGCTTTATGATTGAACGGTTGACGAGTTAGGCGACCAGCTATCACCGTAAGTTTCATTCAACTCAGCAACCAACCAGTCAGGACGACAGGGGTCTTCGAGTGTACCGACCTTTGAAGGGGCAGCCTTGAACTGTCGTGGGGCCGGGGCTTTACCACGCTTACGAGCAGACTTAGGAAGTTCCATGGCATACTCGTCGAACTCCCATCCGAAAGCCTCCGCACCATCGATACCAACGATCATCTCGTTAACGTCGCGCACACGGGCTTCAATGCGACCACACGTTTCTTTGATGAACGTGGTTGCGCCAAGCAGCGCGTCTTCTTTATCATTTCCTCTGGCTTCAAGTGCGGCAATCTCTATGCACGCGGCATTGAGGGAAGCATCGGAGACACGGGAAAGCCACTCTTCACGGGAGATAACTTCACCACTCAACAAGGTGGCATCAGCAGCAGAAGAGAAGTCAGTGATAGCGATACGAACGCGAGAACCAGAACGCGCAACAACCTCACCAAATCCAACGGACGGATGAAAGCAAATTGTACCAACAAGAGGGATACGTGCGCCGGCAGGTGTGAGGACAGGGAGAGAGTTAGAGTTAGTGTTTTGAGTAGTCAAAGTGCCTCCAGAGGCGAGAGAAGAAAGAAGAATTTCTTTCCTTGTATATATAATGTATCATGGATACGGGGTGTTGTCAAATTTAATTTAAGAGAAAGCGGACAATTTATGTCCTCGACTTGAATGGTCTAAGTTTCATCATGAGCGCTCCAACGAGATAAGCCAAGGGCATAGAATATAATAGAAGAGAGGAAAAGAGAGAAGAAGAAAGAGACTAGTCAAGATAGTCCTCCAATGTCATGAGGTGATAGGCTTCACATATCATGATGCCTGCGAGAGTTGAAAGGAACATAACGATAGTAACGTCGAAGGGAGTAATTAACATGACATGATACCTGCGAGGACATACATTGAGAAGAGGAAAGAGAGATAAAGAGAGATAATAATCATGGGGCCTCCGATTATTGCTTTGCATCGAATGAAGTTGTAAGAAGATAAAGTGATACGCCGTCTCTTGCATATCGTCTAGCTGTTGAAGCATTGGCGACGTCCATACGAAGTCCGCTAGCTGTTTGTACGTAGTATTGGCCAGAAGGTGATACAAAGGCCTTAACAGGGTAAGTCCGCTGCACAGGCGATGTATCGCTCACCGGAACACGACCGGAAGCATAAGCACGGGCTGAAGCAAGGTTATGGCAACCAATAACGTTTTGACGATCTGGAGTAATTGCGGAATAGTTAGGTTGAATAGTAGTCATAAAGACCTCGAATGATATGATTGCTGAATTGCTTTCATACTATAATGTATCACGCTGAGAGCATTTGTCAAATTATTTCTTTTGCTTTTGTGGACATATTATGTCCTTTGTTTATATGGTCTCGGATATGTCGAGCTTCGAAACATTGCAATTGTTTCGTTTCGTTGTTTCGTTGTGCTTCACCTTGTTGTTGCCGTCAACACTTCGTCAAGAGTTTTGCTGTTTTTGGGGCCTCTCGAAAACGTAGGGTTGCTGGGGATTATCGAAAAGTGCTTATCGATTTGCTCTAGGGGCTGCTTAAAACGTGTCAAGACTTCGTCAAGACATATGCGCGCATGTGCAAGAGAAGCATAAGCAGCGCCCAATACCACTGCTCCTTTATCCAGTTTATTCTTTTTCGTCTATCTGCTCGGGCTCGTGGGGAGTTGCTGGGAATTGCTAAATGTTTTTATATGTTTTGCGGGCGTTTGCGAATGTTATGCGCTATTTACGTTGGGTGTTTCGTCTATGTGCTCGGTATGCTGGGGAATGTGAGGGCAGGATACACACCGCATTCAGCCGCATACCTGCACACTTCACAGAACCCGCACAATACACCACACAGGCTCTTATAAGCCCGATGTAGTATAACACCCACAAACATCTCCCCAAACGCACTCAGCATAGCATAGCGCGCCCACATACATACAATGATTGGCATAAGGCCACGTGGCTTGGGGGAAGGTACGTGGGGAGACGGGTACCAGATGGGTACCAGAGAAGAACTCAAGTCCCCTTACCAAAGGGCTTCAGCCACAAATCTCCAATCGATCAGTTGTGCACCAGTATTCAACTTTTGAATGTGGTATCATTACTTTCACATCCAGACCATATCCAATAAAGGGTTCGGTCCCGTCAATGCAGACAACCAAGCACAAAGTCCTTCCATCAATTAAACATAGATCACCTACTCTAAGCATTAGGACCTTCTTCTCCAAAGACATCGAAGTATATATAGAAAGAAGCAATGTTATAGGTCTCTGAGACTTCATAGGTATCAAGCATCCTTACCTCAATGTAATCCATCTTTGTTCTACAATTATACTTTAAAGAAGCGTGTCCCCATTTGCCTGAGGTAAAGGATTTTATTAATATATTTTTCATGTGGTCTCCGATGTTTGCAGCAGTCCCAGATAAGTGGAGACGATGCGATGAGTTATTATTCCATTTGCCCATTGAACCCGACAAGATTGAAAGTCGGCGTTCTCAAGAGGCTTGTTTACTTCCAGTACAATGCCGAGCAATGTCGGAGAATTGTACCAATAAACGAGGTCTCCTACTTGCATACATCCTCCTTCAGAAGCTTAAGGAACTTGCGGTTATGGCTTTGGTGTTTGCCGCAAGCCCATAAGACATCGCAAGCCCTATCTCTAATTGATGTTATTATCCCCACGGACTTTATATGCTTTCTCGTTCCTTTGTATCTCACTATATCTCCTACTTGCATGTGTTCTCCGATGCTTGAAGTGATTTTACTAGATTGGCGCCGGTTCCTTTTGCACATCGAACCAACGCTCTTGTTTCATCATTGTACCAAATTGTGAGAATTTCCTCTTCGGTGGTTGTGGCAGCTTCTTCATCTGGACGCACTGACGGACAGCCAACATAGCTGCAACCCTCGGCATTATGTGAATGAAGAACCGATGGGAAATGCTTTGGGCAAACCCACTGTTTCGAATTACCTTTGAAGTAAGGCTCCTTATGGAAGGATAGGTTGCTAGCGCTTGTTATCGAGTATGATGTTATAAACTTGTTCATGAGTTCTCCGGTGTGGTTGTTGGTTATATAAGTAATGTATTGTGGTGGGAAGGTTTTGTCAAGAAAATAAATGATTTTTATCTAATCAGCCCAGCCAATCGGGCTGCTTCAACAAGCATAATGTTATCCGGATAGGCCTTGCGCTTGATAAGTCCAACGTGCTGGGAAGTGGTCATAGACTGAAAGGCATTTCCAGTTGCCGTGAAGTCATAGATAACCAATCCAGATGTAGTCCATTCTGCAATCTTAAGATTATATGAGTAGAGCGAATTGCCATTCGTTGTTAGGTTCCCAGCGTGAGCGGAGCGACCATAGAGGAAAGAGTTGATTACTTCTGAGTTTGTAGAGATAGGCATTGTTGCCTCCATTGTTGTTGGTTATATAAGTAATGTATCATGATTTGAAGGTTTGTCGAGGACAGAATATGTCCGTTAAGGTCTGTCCTCGAGAATATGGTGATTAACGTGAAACACCTCATGTGAATAAAGCCAATAGGCATCGCCAAGGGATTGAAAGTGCACCTTGACCAAGATGGCTCCCTTGTGTCTATATCCTTCTACTTCTAGGACAATGCCAATTTTACATGTGGACCATCGTTCAAAAACGCTTGGTCGGACATGGTGCTTTAAGGCATCGCCGTCAATAGTCACAAGGTCGCCGACTTCAAACATTAGAAGATGCGCTCCTCACAGGACACAATTGCCCAATCTTTGGCTGCTTTCGTCTTTAATAACCAATGAAGCCTGCTTTCGGCTTCTTGTCTATTGAGCCCATCCAAAGGGAAGTTAAAGGTTTGTGTTGGAGTTTGGATAGTGAACCAATAATAAGTTTTCATTGTCTCTCCCTTATATTATATGTATCATGATTAAAATAAACTGTCGAGAAAATCAGTTATGTTTGGGTCTTCTTTCTGAGTGTTTATGGTTCGTTTCTTGGAACCTCCTTTGCGTCCTTCCTTGTAAAGCGCGGTTGCCCTCTCTTCATCAATAATCCAGACCTCCTCCATGCTTATGAAGTCGCGAGATAGATAAAATTCTTTACCTCGCTCTTTGGTTGATTGAAATTCGACCATCCAGAGATTAAAATCTGGCTTTCTTCGATGTTTTATCAGGATTGCAGAGCCAACCCCATATATTTTATGTTCACAGTATCTATAATTATCCACAATTGTCTCCTATGGATGGAAGGTTAAGACGGTAGTCGTATGAAAGAACACGCAAGGTAAATTATAATTGTCAAAGAACCGGACTTCCCAGTTTCCATTAGATAATTGTTTAGCATGTCCGTATCCTCGATCATGATGTCGGACTAAAATCATACGATTAATCCGGCTCTTGTGGCAGCATCGATTTTTATTATGTTACTACGTGGTACCCGTCTCTTCACTAAGCCTACGTGATTTGAAGTAGTCTGAGAAACGAAGCTACCTCCGCCAGAGGTGTAATCATAAACTACAATTGTTCTTCTTCCATTGAGCGGTATGAATTCGGCAATTCTAAGATTATAAGAATATAAAGATTGGCCATCGCTAACGAGGGCTCCGGCATTGCTCACTTGTTGATTGCAGAATGCTTCAATTACTTCTTGGTTTGTTCTTCGTGGTGGTCTAGAGTTGATAGGCATAAGCCCTCCTATTTGGTTGTTGGTTATATTAATAATGTATCATGTTTTGAAGGTTTGTCGAGGACAAAATATGTCCCTTTACTGAATTCTTCCGTAGGGTCGAAGGTGTGGAGCAACAAAATCTCCTCGCCATCCCCATCGGTTGTCTCCAATGACGACTGAGTTGTCGGTATATCCGCAAGGTTGCTTATATCGTGCCTCCAGTGCATATATATATAGTGTGTTTAAATTAAGAATTGACGATGTATACGCTTCCCAATCCTTGCGAACTTTATCACGGGCCACTCTCTCAATTGCCATGGCTAACATGTTCCCTGAAACTTTGTGAATGCTCGATGAGGGCTTGATGTTGGCGTAGCACCAATCTATTAACCAGCCAATACGAGATTTTATTTTAGCCTCCAACTCTTCAACAAGCCGCGCTTCATCTGAATAAGGTTCAATGGATATGTAATTAAATCTTTGCTTCCCTTTGTACTCTCTTCTCTTGCAACTGACGAAGGAAACGTTGGAATAATCGACTTTGTGAATAAAGATAGGCTTGAACAATTTCATATAAGCTCCGGTTGTCTTGGTTATATAAGTAATGTATCACGTTTGATTGATTTGTCGAGGACAATTAATGTCCGTATTCTCTCTTTAGGCTTCGTACTTCTCTTGAAGCCTCCTGCCAATCGGGATGTTGCTGTAAAAGTTTTATTGTTGGCATTATCCAAATTGGCCAGTCTTTCATCTTCTGTACAACAGCAAGGGCCTTGGCGTAGCTCGGGAAGCGTCCGACTTGTGCTCCGGAATAAAGATGAGATACCACATGGGTTTTAGAATAACGTTGCCGGCTACCGTTCTCCTTTTCTCTTGTCTCGTCAACTAGGCGATGTATAATGAAGGGGTAGATATGTTCTGCTGGCATGAAAAGGGTTTCTTGTTTGTTAGCTGCGGTGGCTACAACAATTGATTGCAATGTAAGGCTCATAACGGCTCCTTAATGGCGTTTGTAAAGATTAAAGGGAAAAGGATATGGGCAAGCCTCTAGCGAGGCTCTTAGGACGCCTTAACGGCCTATTGTGAATGCCCTTTGGGTGAGTTCATCTACCTGTCAATTGCTATTACTCTCTCATTCGTTTGGAAATAAGCGCGGTCTTTGCATTCGGGAGTTGTTAGCCACATTCGCTGGCACTTCGATGGTACGGGCTTTGGAGCCTCCATGTCGGTGAGAATGATCTGACCATCGAACTGACGTTCCTTCCCCCATTTGGTGGGGGCATTGACGCGAGTTCAGCGGCGGGGGGACCGGGGGAGGGGGGGGGGGCG
>JAAHTH010002233.1_pt2 | contig 12151 bp, 14 predicted proteins | sample 6116091 | NCBI WGS metagenome assembly JAAHTH01 (sample SAMN13939990, study PRJNA603662) | sponge metagenome | isolation source: marine sponge | host: Mycale hentscheli | place: New Zealand | collected 2006
AAAAACCACCCCAAACAACCCCCCCCCGACCGCCCGGCCCCCCGGGGGTTTGTTGGGCGGTAATTGCTTCTTTGGCTAACCTACCTTGTCCTGCTTGTGCAACTTTAAGTGCTTGTTGGGCGGTTGTAAATTGTTGGATTAAGGGAATAACCTTTCCAATCTGTCTAAACCCACCGAGTTCTTCTACTATTTGTGAAAATTTTAAATCTCTAGGATCTAATCTTCTTAAAGCCCCACTAAGTTTTTCTATAGCTTTATAGGGTCCTATAAATTTGCCCTCAGCATCAGTAAGCTGAACACCCATTTCTCGTAGAAAGTCAATAGTACTTCCTCTTTGAATACGAGTAAATATAGTTCTTAAACCTGTAGCAATAGTTTCTGCACTTTCACGGGTCGTAGCTCTAACACTGGTGAACACAGCAACAAATTCATTTAGAGCATCTGTTCCCTGAGACACCCCATTACTAGCAGCAGCAAAGACACCACCAGTTCTTTGTATAGCAGAAATAATATCTCCTGCTTCAACAGCAAACTGAGCAGCAACCGCATTAATACTACCTAAAGATGCTTCTAATTGATTTGAGCTGATTCCGAACTGACGCATTAAAGCAATAGAGCCTTCAACAGTTCTGTTTAAATCATCGAACGTTGGAGCAAGTGCTGCTTTAGCCAGTGCTTCTAGAGCAATAGTAGTCTGACCGATAGATAGTCCAGCCTGAGCTAAAGTAGTAGATATACTAATTAATTCATTAGATGAGACACCCAAGTTGGTAGAAAGGTTTGAAATCTCTATCGTTAATCCTTTTAAGCTGGCTCTACTTTTTCCACTAACTTGGACAAGTCTGGTTAGCTCTTTATCAAAATTTACAAATTCATCAAAAGCTCTACTAATAGCACGAGTCAAAGCATAGAGAGGAGCAGCAGCAACAGAAAAAGCTAAAAACCTTTTCACTGCTAATCTGGATTGTTCGCCAAAATCTCTCATAGAAAAAGATGCGTCTTGTATGCTTTTGTCTACATCTTTAATGGAACTTCTAGAATCTTTAGCTGTAGCAGATAAAGAAGCGGTACTTGTTTGAGCAGACTTAGCTGATGAAGCCATAGTTTTTAAACTATTGGATACAGTACCAGTTAATTTAGCCGTTTGAAGAAGTTCAGCATTAAGCTTTTGGACTTCTCCCTTTACGGCTTTAATATTTCGAGAAGCATTCTTTTCAAGGCCAACATTAACATTTGCCTTAATTCCACTCAGCTCTCTTTTTATCTTACCTACTACTGGCTTGATGTTGTTTGGCCCAACAAGATTTAACTGGGCAGTCAAATTAAACGCTTTGCCTGCCATAGTTATTTATCTCCCAATATACTAGCTAGGTTTAGGTTTTTGAGGTGGTTTTGCTTTAGGGGCTGGTTTAGGGTCTGGTGATTTAGGTTCCGTCTTTTTGGGTTGTGGTTTTGTTTCAGGTTTATCTTTTTCATTTACAATTTCCTCTGATTCTGAGGGTTCTGTTGTTTTATCTAAAAGTATTGGGTTTCCGTCATCGTCTAAAAATGGCTGAAAATCTACAATATAATCACCTTCATTACTAACCGGACTACCATTAACATCTACATACTCACCAGCATCATTGATATATCTCCCGGCCTTGTCTATAAGCCTACCTTCTTGGTCAACATATCTACCCTCTTTATCTATAAATCTGAGATCGTCATCTACTAATTCATACTGTATTAAAAACTTATTTTCTGGTAGTTTTTTCTCATAATCATCATCTAGCCCGTATAACATATTGGCTAAAATCTGAGCAGCTTTAATAGCTACAGGCTCAGAAGCTTTATTAAGGTAGTCATCATATCCTTCAAAATAAGACTTCTGTGAATCTTTATACACCAAACAGCACGATACCAAATAATTAAACTTGGCGTTGTCTGCTTGGCCTTCTGCTGTATGATTATCCAGATTTGTACGAACAGCAATCAGCTCTCTGAGATCATTCCTATGGTCTCTAATCTGTAAGGCTAACGATTTGGCTTTTTGTAGGGAAATACCACCTTTGGCGAGTGACTTCTCTTTATCCAGAATTTGCTGCTGAATAGTATTCATTCTTTGTTCTTTATGGTCGTCCCAAAGCCCTTGATCTCTAAGTAAATCATTCAAGCGACCTCTCACAATACACCCTGATTTTACAGCATCTGAAAATGCTTGATTGTAAATCTTCTGTGCCTCTCTTTGATCATGTAAAGAAGGAGACTTGATTGCGAATTCTTTGTCTTCGTTGTTTATTTTGCTTGTAAATGTGTCCAGTATCATTTATTTCTCCTTGTTATTCTTTCCTATTAAAAAATTATACTCATACGAACTCTTATTATCAGCATATTCCCGAATATCCTCTAAGGCTTCTCTCATCTGATAATTACAATGATTAAGAATTTCTGTTCTTAACTCTTCCCAAATTTCTCTGTATTTATACTCTCTCTCATCTAATTCTTCTTTGGGGTGACCCCATAAAAAACCAAGCCTATCTTCTACTCTAGCTAGAGAGCCTATCATAGAAGTCTGAAATCTTTTTTGTATTTGTTTATATATATTATTCTTCATTTATTTTTCCCCTACTTTATCATATCCTAGTAATCCTTTTTCTTTTAATTTTTCTTCTCTTACGTGTTCGAAATCTGTCCAAGATACTGACTTTTTCTGTTGTACTATGCTTTCTGCTTTCCTAATATTTTTTCTGGTTTCCTCATCATTTAGAGATTGTATTTCCATAGCTTCCTGATCAGTTTCAGTCATCACGAAAAGCTCACCAGAATCTTCTAGCTTTTTATTACCCCCAAGTCTGGATAAAATATCATTTTTCTTTTTATCTTTATTTGCTTTTTCCCTCTGATCTATAAACCAGCCATCTAAAGCATCATCATCCTCGACAATATTATCATCAGGAGCCTCTGGATGAGATCTAACAGAATCATACATTTTACTTAGTTTGACCAAATTTCTCTGGTCATCATTTTGCAAGATAGAAGGTTTTGAGAATGTGCTTTCTCCACCAGAATAATAAGAATGCCAAATATCTGATCTGGCAATTTCTCTCAATCTCGTAGCTGTAAGATTCTTTTTCAGCATAAGACTCGTCATTACTTGCATTAATTGATTATCTATATGATTAACATCAAAAACGTATGTACTATTAATAGGGTTAACAATAGCTTTAGTTATTAAATATTCATTTTTTATATTCTCAGCAGCATATTGCAAGGTAAGGTAGTCGAGCGAGTGTTTTTCATTAAGAAGTTTATTAATGGTTTCTTTTATGTTCTTTATTTCTTTTTTAAAATTCTTTCTTTTGCTTACGTTTATATAGTCTTTATACAACATGACCTTTGTAGCATCTAGATATTTTTCTTGTTTTTCAAGATGGGTTTCTTTATCCTTATACCATATACTATCTTTGTTAAGCCACATCTCTATTTGTTGGTCTGATGGCCAAGATAAGTCATATTTGTTGTCTGACATATATTGCAAACTATGGTCTACCGCCTCATACTTATCCTGTGTTGAGGGATAGATAATTTTATATTTTTCATTTTTATAAAAGATATAATAATAACCTTCGATTATCCTATATAAATCTTTTTCTAATTCGTAATTAAAGACATCCTGTTGTTGCATCTGATGGGAACTCTATTAGTGGTTCTATTCCTGGGTCATAACTACTTGTTAATGACACGCTTATGTTTTGATTGCCTCCTGATGTGTCTCCTCCTGCATAATTGATTGATTTTACTCTACAGTCAGTTATCGATAGAGTGCTATTAGTACCGCCTACAGGAGAACAAATAGTCAACTCTATATCCCCTACAGAGCCAGAAAGAGATTCGCAAGAATCAATAGAAAAAGTATCTGCTCCCCAAGTAAATCCTCCGTAAAGATTTTTTGTTGGGATCGTAATAGACACTTGTGTTTCTACTGGATACTGGGTACTAGATCCGTATGGGGTTCTAATTCCAGCTTCCTTTATACTTTCTCTTCTAATACTTTGTTCTATCTGAAGCGATGTTAATGCTATATTGTTTAAATTAGTTCCGGGAATAGAAGATGCAGATATGTCAAAATTTTGTCTTCTCATAGGTTTATAAGAAGTGGAAGAAGAGCAACCGGGAACGCCTATAGCAGAACTGGTAGAGCAAATATAATTACTAAATCCAGAATAACTTTTTTCTAAAGTAAAGAATCCATCTATATTCAAGTCATAGGTTAAAGAATCTAATAATAAATATTTAGCCATGATATAGTTTTCAGGGTCTAAACACTCAGAAGTATCGTCCCCAAGAAACATGAATAAATTAGTATAGTCATTAACACCATCAATATCAGCTATATCTTCAAATTCTTTTAGAATTTCAGTATAAGAGAAAGAGACGCTAGATAAACCTGTATAGAATTGAGGTTGCGTATCTCCATAATATAGATATTGTTGCAAATCTTTTTCCGATGAAAAAGAAACACTTTGAACCCCTTCCACAATAGAAGAAGGGATAGATAAAGAAGAGGGCGTAGCCGAATGTGCCACGCCCAAGCAACCGTAGTAAACTCTATTTCTTCCCACAATACATCCTATAAGTTATAAAACTAACAACTAACCAGAAATATCAAGCTCATTATAGCCGGTATAACTGAATGAGGTAGTTGCGTTTCCACCACCTGAGTCACCACCTTGATAATTTACACTACCAAGAACATTACCACTGCCAAGATCAAAGCTATAAGAAGTGGTTCCATCAGAAGGATCACACATCTTGATAAGAATTGGCTGTTCTGTAAGAAGGCTCGTTTGGCAATCTACATCTTGAGTAATTTCAACTTCATCAAGACCAGTTGAACTGACTTCAAACTCGCAGCTAATTTCGAGTGGGAAATTAACGAAACGATGGAAAGGACCGAATTCACCGAGCTTGTACATAGCCTCACGGCCAAGGTCAGCACTAATACTGATGTTCGTGATATTCTGGCCGCTAACCTCACTTGGTAGGTCTGATCCATCTGCATCCCAATGCTGTCTACGAAGAACAACATTTTGATCAGCACTTGGAGCAGAGACTGTGCTGGTTGAATTAAAGATTTTGTTATCTCCGAGGAATGAACATTCTTCTGTAGCAAAACCATCCGTAGGAATAGTATAACTGACAGAACTCAAGAACATACCACTCATAACAACTTCTTGCTTTGAACTGATTGTTGAGTTGGTGTCGTCACCAATAGCAAGAATAACATCACAGCTGTCATTTGCATTCGAAACTAATGTTCCACCACCAGTAGCCAATTTATAGATAGAGTCTTCTCCATCCAAAACTTTGCTAACGGTGACATTAACTTCAGGATTATTTACGGCATTATCATAAATGCCAAGCTTACCAAGCTGGAATGCCTGTTCAAGATTAAAATTACTTTGTACGCTCACACTTTGGGCGCCCTGGACTGTATTTCCAGAAATTTTAACAGCCTGACAAGCATAAAAGATACGATTATTAGTAGCCATATTTTATCTCCGAATTGTATTTGTAAAAGGAATGCATTGTGTTGTAACTTACTATACACTCGACTACTTAAAAACTACATATTTTTCAGAGTCCGAAAGAAGAAATTCTCTATATCGTCTGCTACTGACTCTATTCCTTTAATTATCCAATTATTGTCCACATTTCCAGCATAATCACTAGGAACTCTCCAGCTACCAGAGACAGAACCTTGCATTATCCCTCTTCCTGTTCTTGACTTATTGTCATTTTTTATAGTAAATTCGTACCCTGAAATAATAGTTCTATCCCCATATAAGAGCAACCATTTAAGCCAATCCAATTTTTGGTTTTTTCCAGTTGATTGAACAGAAGCACTACTAGAGAAAATGTCTGAGTAATCAGCAGGAACCATACTAATAGTAAAACCTCCGACAATTTTAGAACTAATAATTCTTGGGGTTTTATATTCTATAACAATAGAATCTTCTACTATTTTTAATATTTCATTAAGTTTACTGTCTACATTAGTAAGACCAAATTCATTTTTGAGATCTCCAGACAACAAAGCCCCATATGTCCCCTCTGCTTTAATTCCTTCTACAACTGTCTTTTGCATGAAATCCGAGCATATCCTGTATGCTTTAGGTAGTCGAGATTTAATACTATGTAAAAATGCTTGATTTATTCTTTTTGTGATCACCGCATCACTATCAAGTAATTTAATAGTAAAATCCACTAGATTTTCTTCCAGAAAGTAAAAACGTAATCATTACTACCCAAGCCAGCAGGTTCTGGATCTGAATCCCTAGAGTATAAATTTCTGGTTAATCCTTCTAAATTTGAATCAACCATTAATCTATTGGCATTTCTCAGCTTCGTGATCAAACCCATTGGTGCGATAGTCTGTATTTTCCCTTGGGCTGCATGAATATCTCCACCATAAGACAGCCAGTACTTAGAATCATAAACAACCAAAAGATTAACTTCTTCTTGGTATTTATCAAACAAAAATCCATCACCCATACAAACAGGACAAACCTGACCATACAAGAATGGAACTTCTGCTGTATCACTAGGGATAGAACTAGATCTTTTTGTAATAGGATCTATTTTACAATTAGGGCACATTATCTTCTTAGTATTTTCATAACTGATAATACATTTAGTTGACAATGCGCTTTCTGCCAGCATAGCATTTATTGATTGATTAAATAATGCTTTGAATTCCGGAGTAATTACCATTAGGTTGTTACCTGATCATTAAAAGTTACAGTACCTTTTATAATTTGTGCTGTTTGACCTGTAGAAGATATAAGTTCTATATCATAAACACCCAAAGCACCAGGTATTCTTCTGGTTACTTTTTCTGGTATATTCATTACCACCTCAGAAGTATCTAACTGTACCGTAATCATCTGGTTTGAGGTTGACATATAAACTAAATCGTCAGCACTGTCGTAAGATGCTTTGATAGCAGACCTAACCGTATAACCGCTAAGATCAGCAAGATCTCCATCTTTACTCAGAACAAAAGACAGCCCAAAAGTTGTACCTTTATTGATTGTTAAATTTCTGGTTGCTGTAGCAAAACAAGTGTCACTGACTACCGGATTATTTACAGCATTAAAATCTGTTATACAAAATGACATAATTAAGCCGTGTAGTAAGTGGGATCGTCAAACCTATCATCATATTTAGCTTGTATATCAGCTATAACCGGTTTGTTGCTAACATGAGTATCTTCTGTTTTTGTATTACCTAATTTATCAGCGTAGACTACTACAGTTCCATTTTTAATAGCAGCAGACTTAGCGACTTGAATATCATTAGCCATAGTATAAACTCCATAGTAAAGATGCAATATTACAGTTAATTATACACTAACCTTTATTCAGATGTGGTAATTCTATGTATGGGATCTGACATTTGTCGCATATCTCAGGCCATTTCTCGTGCAATTCGTGGAAATTGTATTTCTGCACCCCAAGATTTTGTTTCCATTTACCGTGTCCTCTTGTATACCAATCCCAATCATGTTTAGAGCATATATCAATATATTTTTCTGTGTCTCCTTCCAAAACATTCCTCCACCTATCTGCCACAAGTGTATTTTCTGAAACACCATTTTTTCTATCTCTATCTAGTAACCTTCTGATGCTATTCATTCTGTCTTCTTCCGGTCTATAAATAGCAAACTTAAATATATCGTCCCATTCATTTATACATTTTTTTAGTCTTGCAGCTGGTATGTGTCTACTGGTTCTTTGCCAGCCAGGAAGAAATGCAGCACTAGTGCCGATTACTATATCTACTCCTTTACCAACGCAAGAACAACCAAAAGCAGAGGCAATAGAGTTGCCTCCAGTTCTAGGGACATGTATAAATACAGCTCTTTTTGGTAAATATATCATAATGATTTCTAAAAATAGATGTGGTCATTTGGGCAAACTATCAAACATTCGTAATCGTTCCCAAGTTCTTGTTTTATGTGTTTTGCTTCTATCAATTCGCTTTCTATAAAAAACCTAGCTTTAATGTCTTTAATAGCTTGAGCTTTGTGGGGGGCTACTGTTTCTAGATGATTTTTCTTTTTGTCTTTTTCTAAATTGTTAGGCAACATAATTAATTTTTGGTATTTTATCCCGTGTTTTCCAAGCCAATCTTCCGTTATTGTTCTGTATTTTTCTGCTCTAGCAGTCACCAAAGCTCTTATAGTAAATAGAGTAGACAGCCTATTGAAGTAAGGGGTTACATTAGACAAATATTCTTGATATAAATTTTCGTTATCACAAATATGAGAAGGAACATTAGGAGAAAAGATACCATCTATATCTACTCCGCTTTCAGTTAAATAACCACAATTAAATAAATTCCATTCTAAAAAATGAGGAGCAGGAATTTCTTTGACATAAAAATCTACCATATGTTTATTTTCTGGCGATACATATGTAGCTGATATGATAGCATCAGGATATAATTTTCTAAGTCTAGAAGCAGCTGTTCCACCATAAACAGTATCATCTATTATCAATGCCTTTCCCTCTTTATCCTCATAATGAGTCATTCTACTACCCCCATTATTAGAAAAAGAAGCAAGTTGTACAACACCTTTCGTCGTCATAGACCACAAAGGAATGCTATATGTAGCAGAAGCTGCCGCAGCATTTATCATCCCAGATCTAGGAACTCCAATAATAGAAGAAATATTGTATTTACTTAAAATTTGTGGCATTAGAATATTTACTGTATCATTGACTAAATCTTCTGTCTTGATTATATGTCCAGTATCTGCAAAAGAAAATTGTAGACTATTATTTTTCTCTCCTATAATCTGAGAAAGCATTTTGCTTCTTGTCTGAGACTTTTGAGAATCACAATAATGTTTTTCTCTGTCTTCAGCACTAGCAGATTGACACCACTGCCAGTTTGGTGGATCTAATTCCATCTTTTTATTAAATAGTGGGCAATGCCCAGCTTGTGAGCATATGCACTTATCAAAATCCAGTGTCATCTTTCCTCTAATCCCTAAGGATAAGTATTAGTTATTAAAAGCTTCATCAGATAGCGTTAAAGGACAGGCTGAACCATCAGCGGGACACGCTGTCCAAGTATAATTGTGTCCACCTTGAACACTGCCACATACCATTGTAAACTCTGATCCGAGAGTAGAAGAACAGGTTGCTGCTGAAGTATATGATGCTCCGACTTCATAGCCACCTGTTGGGTCTCCAAATTCATCATACTCTATATCTCTAGTTGCTATTTCTGCAACTATATCTCCATATGAATCGGTATAATAATATCCGTACGTTCCTTCACCAGTACAAGCACTATTAATGAAATCAATTGCGTCTTGAACTGCAGTTGCTCCTTGAAAAGTGTATCCATCTCCGGTCATAGTATATTCTTTACAAACACCCGCTGGCACACAGTCACAAAGATTTGCGCTAGTATCAAAAACATAACCAGTAGGACACTCTGGTGGCCATGTTCCACCAGCTGCAATAACATCTCTTCCATCACATACATGATGGCATCCTGTGCTGTATCTGGCATGGAATTTGCTAGGAGCCCAACCACTACCATCAGTTTCATAGTTATCGCTAAGTCTAGCTTGTCCCGCTAAGGTTTTGCCTTCTGCTACTGCACTACCCTCTGGGCATTTACAGCAACACTCAAAATCTCTATCAAAGTCTCTTTCATGCTGGCAAGGACCATTGTTATAATCTAAATCTGGAGGATCGCACTGACAAATACATTGGTCTGGAGCACTTGAAATACTATTCGGTAATCTTTCTCCGAAGCATGTACATGGCTCAACACATCCATCTATTTCTTCGCCTAAGAACTGACCATTAAATCCTGGAATAAAATTAACTAAATTACCAAAAACAGTGCTAACTGGACCCAACCAGCCATCTTCTCTACAGGTAACAGCATCTTCACTCATTGAAGGAGAACAGACACAACTACAGTGATCAGGATTATTAAGACCATCGATCTGTACTCTGTCGTCTAAAACAGTATTAAATCCCGTGCAATTCTTTGGCCTATATACAGTCATCAAGTCAGCAAAATTAGAGACACCGATGAGAATCATCCATCCAATACCTGCTACATTGTGCCAAAGTGCCAAATTATCAAGTTCTTGGATGTGTGAGCTAAGTGTACTAGTATCATTACCTTTGAATTTTTCTAGAAGACGAGATCTTCTCATGATAAGGTCGTCGTTTTCATCAATCAAATCCTGAGCCGCTCTAACAGCATCTTTATGACTCATACCACCAGCTTTATAATCTTTTAGATGTTTTCTGTATGCAACATTTCTGCCACCACCTGTCCATGCGTGTCTAGCTGCTTTCATTTGAGATTTAAGGTTTTTATATTTCCTTAGAGGTTGGGCAATTTTAAATGCTTTAAAAGCTCTAGAAATTGTTCCAAAAGAACCTATAAGACTAAGCAAATCAAAACCGGTGCTCACCCAACAGCCACAAGCTCCATGAGAGCCAACGAAAGGAGACTGATATTGAAAAGTAAGGAAAGGACTTATAGCATTTCCTCTACATGCTCCTCCATTTTCTAAAGGATTAGCATCAATGTCAAAAACAGCTTCATGAGAACCTATAGCATTATCTCTAACAACCCCATTCTGTTTTAGTTTTGCAGCATCATCTGCATTTTTACTTGACCTGCCCTGCAAAGAATCGTTTTCAACTCCTCCGATTTTATTTTTTCTATACTCTGCTAGTAAGGTATTATCATTTTCACCGACAGGAGCACTAGCATCAACAGCAAGGGTGTTAGTGGTTAATATTAAAATATCATCTTTGGGATTTCCTGCTTCTACTTTATTGACCCTATCACCTGTACTACCAGAGAACATAGTGAAATTGTTATTATCTTTTTTTAAGTCATCTATAGTAAAAACAGCCATTTAATTTTGCTTTCTTCTAATGATTATAATTCAAATATTACGATTTTTTACACCGATACTAAGTAAAACGAAACAAAAAGGCAGGAGAGGTTTGTCTAGACACAAAATGAGATCTATCGTATTCTGTGGTCGCAGAAGTAGTTTGAGTAGCCACATAAACAGTTGCAGGAGAAGCAGATCCTTGATCCTGACTATCGCTGACATATTTAACGGTAAGGTCTACATAATATCCTGATCCGATAGTCCCTCTAGCAGAAATATTGGTTATATCGTATCTGTACCAGCTTGTAGTCGCTCCATATCCCGTGCTTACATCTTTAGACACATAACTATCCCCTATTTGTATGTCTAATAATTTATCTCCTCCTGATGGGCTTTCCAATCTTATATTATACAAAGGGCCTGACCCTGTTGTACTTGAGAGAGAAAGATCACTAGGGGATGATTGTGTGTGATATCCTGTGCCTATTATTAAATAAAAAATTTGGTAATGATGAAAATTAATTTTTCTACTATCTGTAGTAGCCATAACAGTAGTAGGAATAGCATTCATTATAAATTATATCCTATTACAAATCCGTCGTATGATTCAGGTGGTCCAGAAGGATTGGTTGTTGATGTGCATATAAATCCAAACACATCTGTTTTGTTGGCTGTGGTTGTAAGAGTTGGCTCTAAGTTTCCCGGCCAATTAATATCACTAAACCAAGTAACAGTCCTACTACCCGTACTATCTTGGGTTAGTCTAATGATAAATGTTTCGCCAACATTCATATTAGAGACAGATAATGACCTGTTACCACCAAGAACCAATGTATGAATACGAGAAAGATCTAAATCAAAATCCACACTAGAAGCATCAGTTGCTGTATTGATTGTGGGCTTTAATTGAACACCAGACAAAGTATTCCAGTTTGTTGAACCATCTCCTACTTTTAGCAAGTTATTTGTGCTATCAAGACCCGGTTCTCCAGAGTCTAAGACTACAGGATGGGCGTTACTCCATTCTGTAGTAGTTCCTCTTCTAAATTTTATAGGTGTCTGTCTAGGCATTGTCCTTGTCCTATAGGATTATATATGTATTTTATAGTAGATTATGGACTACCACCGTCAATACTGCCAAATGTCACAGCTCCGCCGCTTGTTTGTAATACTTGCCCATTGCTTCCAGCAGCTAATTTTGAAACGGCAATGTTTGCACTA
>JAAHTH010002990.1_pt1 | contig 12143 bp, 15 predicted proteins | sample 6116091 | NCBI WGS metagenome assembly JAAHTH01 (sample SAMN13939990, study PRJNA603662) | sponge metagenome | isolation source: marine sponge | host: Mycale hentscheli | place: New Zealand | collected 2006
ATCCGCAACTGATCCCATATCTGAACCACCACCGTATTGACGTCTACCATCAGAATTCATAACACCACCAAAAGCTTTTGCAACTCTTTGGCCCATTGCATACATTTGTCTAGCTTGTTGTAATCTTGTAATTGACATTATCTTCTTCCTCCAGCATGTATGTCTAACCTAAAAGTCCCCAATTTCCAACTAGTATCTACTGCAGTATTGGATATTGTAAGAGCTATAGATCTTGCTCTAGCTCGTGTGTCTACTTTATCTGTCGTAGTTGTTACAGTAAATGGACCTAATGATGAGCTTGATGCTGTGTTATTAGAATAGTTTCTTAAATCTAATTGTATAATAGCACTACCTTGTTGAGATATAAAGTCAGGTATAATTCTACTAACTCTCATAATGTTTTCACCATCACCTCTAAGGTCACCTAAGTTAGTTGCAGCTCCTCTTACAACTTTTTGTGTAATGTCATAATCACCAGATGTAATGTTAGCGGGAATAGCTGTCGTAACCCCTCCTCTAACTTGATTAACACCAGTCTCATGTTCGTAATAATATGAAACACCGTCTGTATTTCCAACTACGTCAAAAGAAGTATCTGTGCCTGCATCATATTGAGTTCCATGGGGTAAACCAAATACCGCTGAATCTTCCCATGTTGTTCTAGGAAATAAACTATTAGTATTAGTAAACCATATAGGTCGTTTAAGAGTAGAATCTAAATAACTATATGTAACTGATCTATTAACACTGTTAGATGTAGCGGATGGATAGAACCATGTAACTTCACCAAACAAATTATTTATACCTGCATAAACTAATTGATTAGATGTGGTGTTAAGATCGTCGTATACAAAGTCTTCAACTAAACAATCCATAGATTCTAGTTTACCAGTATACCTAAAGAAACCATTATCAGACATCCAGTATGCAGCACCATCAACTTCTACGGCTGCATTTTGTCCTATTAATCCACAGTTATTACCCACCTGTTCATAAGCAAATGTAAAAGGAGTTCCAACAAACCTCATAGTAAATAAAGATGTATCAGACCAAACATAGATTGCATTTCTACCAAGTTTAGCTCCAATGATCCGTGATCCAGCAGAAAGTCTTTGTGTACCAGCACTATTCTCAGCTGTTGGTGTGTAAGTATTTATATCTTCTTGAGATGAGAATCTAATAAACATATCATCTTGTGATGTTTTATCACCAATAGTTGTTTCTGTTCCAAAAAATACTAAGTGACGATCAGGAGTAGATACTAACATATCACGTGACGCTGTTGGTGCACCAGTTATAATAGTTGCTCTTGTTGCTGTTGCATTAGCAGCATCGGAATTCCATTCAAAACATTCATTGTTATGAATTAGTGCAATAAGAGTTGACCCTAAATTGTCCAAGGACCATAAACCCGGATCTGTTATTGTATCTGTGTTAACTGCAGCAGAACCCCATCCAGTCCAATTAGATGTATTAGTCACAGTATCTCCACTTGAGTGAGATGCGTTTGTAGTTCCTCGAACATTTCTAACAATACCTGTTAAGTCATTTCCTGCTATACCGGTATAAGAAATTTCTTCTGTTCCAACTTGTATAAAATTAGTACCAGTAGTTGGAAACCCTGTTGTACTCGTTAGCGTAATATTTGTTCCTGATCCACCTGTACCAAAAGCGTTAGCACTTAGTGATCCATTTAAAGTAGTTGTTTTAGGTGATAATATATTTCCACCCCATAAAGATATACCCCAACCGTAAGCACCAAGTTGTTCTGCGGGTCCAACGTGGTAGTATCTATAATAGGTTATCCCTCCAGAAGTAGATGCCCCACTTCCGGTTTCATTACTAGGCATTGTAATTGTAAAATTGTTAGAATCTATAATAGATGTAACCATAAATTTTTTATCACAAAAATCAGAAGCTCCAAAATTAGAATTAGTAATAGCACTAAAAGTAGTTACATCACCAAACAAAATAATATCTCCTGCTTGAAAACCATTTGAGTTAGCTGTTATAGTTACTGTAGGTGATCCGTTAGTAGTGCTAAATGCACTTGTAATTGCTGTTCCCGATGGATTAACTAAAGGGTGTATGTCATAATAAACACCACCAGAATACACATATAAAATTCTATTAGTTCCTATAGCTGCAAATTTAATAGAGTCTTTATTTACAAAATGATGCAAACCTCTGGCCGCGCCAGTTAATTTACTATCTCCTAATTGACTCCAACCACCTATTTTTTCTGGTGTACCATATCTAAAACGAACATTCTCACCACCAGTCCACTGTGATTCAGCTCCTGTAGATGTAACCTGTTTATTGAAACCTGGTAAAAATCCTAATTTTTGTAACATAAAAAACCTTTGAAATATCTGAATTATATTATATATTAAATATATAGAGAATGAAAGATACAATCTAATGGCTTATGATCACAAAATATCGGATTTAAAATACAGGATTAATGGACTAGTTCCTAAAAATATCTGTCAAAACTTAATAGAAATATTTGAAAAATACCCTGAATTATATCTTACTGAAGGAAGCTATAAGTATAAGACTAAAAAAGCAGAGGTAGATAATTTTAAATGTTTGAATTTATCTACAATAAGAAACCCAAATGAAGATATCTTATACGCTTTAGCTGTGGCTAAACAATACATAAACATAATGATAATTAATTATGTGTCTCATATTAAATCTAAAAAAATATCTTCTACTTTTAATGATCACTTAATCAATGCTAGTGAAAATATTAGAATATTAAGATACGAAAAAGGTCAATATATTAAAGATCATTGTGATGTTAATTACAGAACTAGAGCATCCTGTACTTTAAATTTAAATGAAGATTATGAAGGTGGAGCATTTAACTTTTTTGATGGTCAAATTAAAGAAGTATTTAAAACCGGAGATGCCATGTTATTTCCAGCAGAACCTATATGGATTCATGGCACCGAACCTATTACTAAAGGAACGAGATATTCAATAAATTGTTTTTTACATAGCCTAGATGATAAATGAAATTAATATATCAAATACCTAATAAATTATATTATATTCAAAATTTTTTAGATTATCCTACTTATAAAAAAATACATTACGATGTATTTAAAAGTAAAGATATCCATTTAAATTCAGTTAAAAAAAGTTGGCAAAAAACTTTATTAACTGGGTTTAAAAATTTTCCAGAACGGTCAGATTTAATTCCTGAATATGGTCCACTAAAAAAATTAAATATTCTTTTAAACACAAATCCTTTTCATAAAGTAAATCAACAAATTAAAAAATTTGTATTACATTCTATGAAAGATAATTCTGGTATAAATTGGCATAATGATCACAACTATAAATATGGAATTACTTATTATATAAATCGTAGATGGAATCCTAGATTTGGTGGAGAATTTTTATTTCAAGATAAAAGTAATAATGGGTTTATACCTTTAGTTGGTAATTCAGTAGTTATAGTTAAAGCTCCTTTTGATCATAAAGTAACTCCTGTAATGAAGCCTTTAGTTCCAAGAAAAACTATACAAATTTTTTTACCACAAGATAGTAAATGAAAATTTTAGGTATTAATATATCTCACCACATGTCTTATTGTTTAATAGAAGATGGTAAAATTAAATTTTTTTTAAATGAAGAAAGATTAAATAAACAAAAACATTTTGGTCCTACATTAAAAACTTTTAACAACATAAAAGGATTAGATTTATTTAAAGAAATGGAATTTGATTTTGTTGCTATTACTAGTTGGGATGGAACAGAAAAAGAATTACCAAAACTAATTTTAGATAAATTAAAATACAAAGGTTCTTCGTTTGATAGAGAAAATCATCATAAGTATCATGCTATAGCTGCGTTACATCATTCTAATTTAGATAAAGCTATGGCTTTAATTAGAGACGGTGGGGGCTCTAGTCATTCATCTTCTTATTCTTCTTACCGTGAAACAGATACAATATGGAAAGTAAATAAAAATAAGATAGATTTTGTTTATGGTCATTACTCTGATGCAAGAAGCACTTGTTTTAATAAAGAATTTAAAGATATAAATAATTCATTACTTACTTCAAGAATAGTAGGTGGACTTAAATATGCAAATTTAAGTATTAAAGCTGGCTTTGGTGAAGAGTATGGACAGTTTATGGGCCTAGCTCCTTATGCAGAAGTAAAAGAAAGATACGATGATATAAATTATGAAGCTGTTGAACTAGCACATAAAGCTCAAACAGAAACTTTTAATGAAACCTGTAAGTTAATAGAAAATTCAGAACTCATTAACGCTAAAAATATTATTTTATCCGGAGGATACTTTTTAAATTGTTTAAATAATTTTAAGCTTGTTAAAAAATACTCTGATATAAATTTTTTTGTAGACCCAATACCCCATGACGCGGGAACAGCTTTAGGAGTTGCAGTATATACTGCAAATTATATATGATAGTAGGACCTCCCATGTTAACACACAGCTTTTTAAAATGGTTAAGTGAGCAAGATACAAAAGATAAAATTATATTAGAATTTGGTAGTGGTGGTTCTACCATTTATTTTAGTAAAATATTTAAACAAGTTATTTCTTTAGAATCTAATGAGGAATTTAGATTAGAGCTAATGAAACAACTTCCAAACAATGCCTCTATCTACGATCTTAATTTTGATATGTTTCCTGATATACTTATTAAAGTAGACTATGTGCTTATAGATAATAGTGAAGTAATGTCTTACAAAAGAAGAGACGTAGCTATAAATTTAATTGAAAAGTATAATTATAAAAATACAATTATATTAGACAATGGAAACTGGGACCCCAATGCTTATTTTTATTTAAAAAAAATGTGTAAGAAATGTACTGACTACGGTTGGTCTAATACTTACGGCCAAGAAACAATCACTTCAGTATTTACAGGAATTAAATATGAAAATAGTTAAAAATCAAACAGAAGCTGTAGAATTACTTTTAAGAGAAGAGCCTGTGGTTATATTTCAAGGTTCATCTGAGTTTGGTCCGAGAGCCTTGGGCAATCGATCTATGTTATTTGATCCTAGAAATAAAAAAGCAAAAGAAATTATTAATAAAATAAAAGGTCGACAATGGTGGAGACCTACAGCAGCTACTATATTACATGAACATAAAGATGATTGGTTTGATTTTGGAGGCTTAGATGAATCTCCTTTTATGTCTTTTGCAGTTCATGCAAAAGAAAAAGCTAAACAAGAAACTCCGGCAGTAGTACATGTTAATAATACATGTAGAATACAAACTTTAAAAAAAAATCAAAACCCTCATTACTATAATTTAATAAATGCATTTTATGACAAAACTAAAATTCCATTATTATTAAACACATCTTTTAATTTAGCTGGTTGGCCTTTGGTTGAGACGTTTAATGATGCTACCTACACTTTATTTAATTCAGATTTGGAGTATATATACACTATATGAAAGTTTCAATACTAGGAAGAGGTAATGCAGGATGTATCACAGCTATGTATTTAGCTTACTGGAATCCCGAAATAGAATTAGAATTATTATATGATTCTAATATAAAACCTGTTCCTACAGGACAGGGAACCACATTATTATTTCCTAATTTATTACATAAATTATTTAGCTACAAAATAGATGACCCAAATTTTAAATGCACTATGAAACATGGTATTATGTATGAAGGTTGGGGTAAATTAAATGAAAAAATATTTCATGATTTTGCATTAACTTCTCATTCTATTCATTTTCACCCGGCAGCGTTTCAAGACTATGTTTGTAGTAAATTAAAAAAGAAAATTAAAATGAAAGAAGTTGATGAACATATTGTAAGTTATGATTCATTGGATTCAGATTTTATTATTGATTGTAGAGGTAAACCTGAAACTTTAGATGATACATATGAAATGTTAAACAATCCTTTAAACACTGCTTTACTTGCTAATCTACCTATAAAACCAGATGATGTAAAATGGACGAGAACTATTGCACATCCAAATGGATGGTGTTTTTATATTCCATTGCCTCATACTACATCATTAGGTTATTTATATAATTCTAATGTTACTTCTGAAGAAGAAGCAACAAAAGATTTTCAAGAAAGACTTGGAGTAGGTGAAGTAAAAAAATTTCCATTTGAACAATATGTATCTAAACAACCTATTAAAAATAATAGAGTAATGTTAAATGGAAATAGATTATTTTTTCTAGAACCTTTAGAAGCAACTGCCATGGATACATATTATAAATGTGCTGTTACATTCGCTGACTACATGAATAAAGTTATTACTAAACAGGAAGCAACACATACTGTAAGTAGACATGTAAAACAGGTTGAAAATTTTATATTATGGCATTATTTAAATGGTTCTAAATATGAAACTCCGTTTTGGTCACACGCTACAAACATGGCAGAAAATAATCTCCGTGGAGATTTTAAAGCGGTGGTTAATCACGTAGCAAATATGTCCTATAAAGAGTTAAATGATAGATTAAAAACAAATATAGATACTTATTATGGTTTATCTAATAGCTATAATTTAAGAGTATGGTATGATGGTGTAAATATGAAAGGAGATAACACTTATGTTCGTGGAAATTAAAAATTTTATTAGTGAAGAGTTTTGTGATGAGATAAGTAATGCTTGTAACCCTCTTATAAATAAAGATTCATTAGAATATGCATTTAATAGACAGGGAGATTCTGTGAGATTTACAGACCATAAATCTTTAAAATCTGTAGAAGAAAAATTAAGAGCAAGATTTAATGAAGTAGTTGAAAAAAAATTAAAATATGACTACCAATTAGAGTTAGCTAGATTAAAAGATAGTGGATTTACATTTCATAGGTATGGAAAAAAAGATAATTTAAATATTCATTCTGATGGGGTAGCTGATGATGTTCCAGGTCATCCTAGAGTACTATCTACTGTGATACATTTAACCAATAATCCTAATGCAGATTTAATATTTCCAAGACATGATAAACATATCAAAACTGAAAAAGGTAAATTAGTGGTTTTTTTACCCCATAGTTGTTACGAACATTATTGCAATAACAATTCAGAAAGCCCAAGAGAAGTAGTAGTGACTTGGGTAGTAGATCATCAATTAATGTTGAATAACACATGATAAAAAAAGAAGTTAATATAAATAATTTTATTGGAGTTTATGATGGCTATATTACAGAAGCAGAATGTAAAAAAGCTATTGAAATATTTGATGACCAAGATAAATTTAACAAAACTTTAAATAGACAGACTTTTGAAAAAGCATCTATATTAAATAAACAAGACCAACAATTTTTTGCTAATGGAAATAATATAAAAGTTTGGCATTCAGAATTAAAATCTTTAATAGTTAATTTTGATATGGCATTAAAACATTATATGACAACTACAGGAGCAGACCATGCTTTTGATACAAATGAATTTCATTACACAACTTTAAAAATACAAAAAACTCTTCCAACAGAAGGATATCATGTTTGGCATATAGAACATGGTAGGGGTTATGAAAATGAAGCAAGAGCTTTTGTTTTTTCTATATATTTAAATGACGTTGAAGAAGGTGGAGAAACTGAATTCTTACACTTTTCAAAAAGAGTTAAACCTAAAACAGGTAGAATAGTTATTTGGCCAGCAAGTTTTCCATACGTACACAGAGGTAATCCACCTCTATCAGGTAAGAAATATATTTTAACTTCTTGGATGATGTTAAGATAATTAAGAAGAAGAATAAGAAGTAGGTCTTGGACCTAGATCAGCGATTTTTTCTGCTTCATCAGCATATAAAACACCTGTATCAGCATACCCTGGAGTATTGTCCCAATTAGCTTGTAATTGAACTAAATGTGCTGCATCCCATTTTGTTATGAAATCTTGAAAGTCTCCTAAATTTGAATTAGTCCAAGTAGCGTGCGGAGTTTCATCTCTATGTTCAACCGTATCATTGTGATCTAAATTATCATCATGATATTGAATAGCCCAAACATTTGAAAATTTTTCTTGGTTCCAAAAAGAATCATCATTAATTACATAAGCAGTGTTTGCTGCATCACCAGTCTGTTTGATAATTATTTTGTCATCCATTACTACAGTCCAATTTGCGTTTGTTGCCATATTTTCTCCTAAGTCTTAATAATATAAATTAATGTTAAATAAGGTTGTAGAATCGCAGCATTTACTGCACTACCTGTAAAAGTTGCACTCATATTGTGAGAGTGTCCTCCACCTGAACCGGTGTTAGTTTGTCCCATAGTAAATGCAGAACCACCAGGTTGCTGTGTAGTATTATTACTTCCAGCATTAGTTCCGCCTCCGCCCCATGGTCCTGGACCAGAGTATTTTGTTTGTGGGTGATTGTGTGAAGCAAGTTGTGCTGTTGATAAAGTTGCATTCGCTGTTGAACCTCCAACGTTTCCAGTAGCTGTAACAGCAACTGTGTTTGCTCCACCAGTTGAAGCTAAAGCTTTATTATTAGATTTTGAAACTGCTACGTTATCTTGTAAATCAGGTACATTAAAAGTAGATGACCCATCACCTCCACCATAAGTAGAAGCTATAACTGCAAATAATGCAGAGTAAGTCGATCTTGAAACTGCTTGACCATTACATTCTAAAAATCCAGTTGGAAGTGCTGCTGCTGACCATGGTAAAATTGTACCAGTAGCAGTGCCTTCTATACCTGTAAGGTCTGATCCATCAAAATTATATTTAGTTGCTTCGTAATTTGCCATATTATTTCTCCGTGTAAGTCCATCCTACATCTGAACCAGAATAAACTAATCCAAATGCTGCGCCCTCAGTATTAACTACTAAGTCTGCGCTTGTGTTTGCTATTTTAGAACTATTTCTTCCAACAGTCAATGCGTTAGAATCAAAAGTGTATCTTGAGTCTACAAAATTTACTTGATCACCTACAGCCGGTGATGCGGGAAGAGTTATTGTAACTGCTCCACTATTTGTATCTACAAAAATTTTATCACCTGCAACTGCTGTATAGGCTCCTGTTTTAGTAACCCATTCTGTAGTCGTTCCAACTGGAATTTCGTAAACACCTGTATTAGTTGATACACCATCAACATAAATAATTTTCCAAGTTTTTTGAGTAGCTGTCCAAGTTACCGTTGCACCTGAACCGGATACTGCTTTTAACTGTAATGTTTCTGCACCAGTAGTGCTGTTTTTAATAAAGTAAAAATTTTCTGTAAGAAGAGGAAATGTTAAAATTCTTGATCCTGTTAAAGCACCTGTTAATTCTATAACTCTGTGTTGAGCAGTACCTGTTAAAGCACCTTCTGCTATTGTTAAAGCTGTAGTTCCTGATCCTGCAACTGCTAAAGATAAGTATCCACCTGTAAGTTGTTCAACAAGATTTAAGTTTGCGTTAGTTTTTGTTCCCCATGTACCGGCGTTTTCACCGGTCGCCATTAGTTCTATTCCTAGATCTGTGAATGTTGATGCCATTATTTATTCCTTATTTTCGTTATTTATATTAGTTATTTATATTTAAGTCAAACATAATTATGCAGGTGTTTTTATAGTATATCCTGTGCTAATTTTAGGAGTTAATTTTTCATAAGTACCTGGAAAAGCTATTCCTGTGCTATTGACAGTAACTTCAAGTTCTTGGCCAGTTAATCCTATAGACATGTCTGTAGGAGAAATAGTTCCTGTACTTGCAGTTGATGATACTCCTGTTATTGGAACCCCTATTTCAGTAACAACAGATCCTACACTAGAAGTTAATCCCTGTGCAAGAAATGGTAATATTATTTCTGTATTATCAATTTGTATAGATCCTACATTAGTTGTAGTTGATAATCCAGATAGTCCCACAACATCAGCTGGAGAAATACTTCCTACACTGGTAGTTGCAGACACTCCGGTTAATCCTACAACATCAGCTGCAGAAATACTTCCTACACTAGCAGTTGCACTCTGACCTGTTGGTACGACTGTAGGACTTATAACAAAACCAAAACTACCTACAGCAGAAGTAGAACTTAAACCTGTTAAGGATGTAATTGTTTCTGGTACAGCTGCTATTGATCCTACACTAGATGTTAAACTTAATCCTGATGGTTGAACAAGTTTATTCCAAGAATCTCCATATGGTTCTTCACCCCAACCATTTCTACCCCAACCAACTAACGTTCCTGCATTATCAAAATCACCTACTTCAGATGTAGCTTGTACACCTGTTAATTCTGCAATAGATAATACACCTGAAACTATGGAACCTACAGAAGATGTTAAACCTGTTGGTGCTGTTATATCTACAGTTATAATTGCAGCAGCTTCAACGGTTCCAACACTAGAAGTTACACTTAAACCTGTTGGTGCAACAGAATATTCTACACCCCAACCAGAGTTTCCCCATTGTTGTCTGCCCCAACCTTGTTCAGGAAACGCAGTTAGTTCACCTACATTAGATGTTGCTTGAACTCCTGTTAGTAATTTTTCTACTTCATTAAATTGCCATGAGTTTTCACCCCAACCTACGGAAGGACTATCTCCACCCCAAACTGAAGTAGCTTGATCCATTGGCACGGTATCTGCTTGTCCACCCATTCCAACATGATTAAGACACCAATAATAAAGTTGTGGAGCAGGATCAGCTACAACAATTTGAGTGTAGGCCCCTGCTTGACCAGGAGTACCATTTGTGGTTACACCGGTTGTATAATTTGAACCACCACCGTGTGTCCCGTCGCTAGTTGTAGAAAATAAAAGAGGGTGGGTACTATTGGAAGCAGCTGATTGATCAAATCTATACGTACCACCTTCACCTAAAACAACAGTATCCTGTTGTACACCATCGATAACATATTTATTACCGGAACCGGTGCTAACAACCGTTACTGTAAAGGTTTTAGTAACGGACATACCGCGTTACTCCTTTACGCTATTCTGATGATCGCGTTACTTGCGTCTGCTACTGGAAATTGAATTGTAAATGTTCCACTTGATACAGTTTTGTCTCCACCAAATGCAATTGCACAAACCGCTCTATTGGAGTTTGTACTATTATATATTAAACAACCATTAGCTGTAAAAGAAGCTGATGTCCAAGAAACATCTGCAAAGTCACAACATGCAGTGTCAGTTGATAAAACTGGAGTTGAACTTGTAAGTGCTATTCCACCCGCAGAGTAAGCTGAACCTGATGAGTTTGATATTTCGTTTGTTGCTGAGTAAGCTGTTGTTGATTTATTTAGTGTAGCTGAACTTGTGTACAAAGCTAATTTAAAAGCGTTTCCGGATGACGCTGTAAAATTATGTAATGCTTGTAAAACTTCTGTTTTAAAACTGTTACATACTGCTGATGTTATTGCCATAATATTTTTCTCCTAATTACTGAGGCGCTGACTCGATTGGAATTCTTATTGTACCATCCGTGTAATCGTCTCGTCTTCGTCTTCCAATTTGCATTGCTGCAAACTTTTGTAACTCTGTTTTATACTTATTTTCATATAGTGTCAACATATCAGTTGGACCTTTTAAAAAAGAATATGCCTCTACTAAACATGCATATAATAACCCTTGAGGAAAGTAATTACTTACATAAGTACCAGCAGTTTCTGTTTCTAAACCACTTGGTAAAGCATTATAATAAATAATATATTGATAATTTTGATCTGGTGTAGGAGCCACGTATAAAGCTCCAGAAGTGGCTGTGTTAATCCCTGTTGTAGCACCACCAAACATAGAATAATACTTAGGTAAACCTTTAACATTTTGTCCTGTAGAACCTCCAGAAGGCCCTGTAGATTCTCCAACATATTCAGTTATAAAAGTTTGATCACGTCTTTCTAACCAAAAACCTTGATCTGTAACTGCTGTTGTAGAATTAAAAACTTGAACTCCTCTAATAAATAAAGCTCCGGTTGGAACTGTAATACTGTTAAAGTTTTGTGCAAATTGTCCTTGTGCCATGATTCTATCAGAATCCATAGGACAATCTAAATTAATTCTGTGTTCAGCATTACGAAGAAATCCATTAATTATATCAGCAGTAAATACATTAGAATCTACTTCTGTATAATTTCTAATATCCGTTGTTAATTGTGAATAACTATATGCCATAATTAAGCTCTATCATTAACGGGTCCAATTGTACACTGAAAACCGCCTCCTGTTGCTGTGCT
>JAAHTH010002993.1_pt1 | contig 12141 bp, 8 predicted proteins | sample 6116091 | NCBI WGS metagenome assembly JAAHTH01 (sample SAMN13939990, study PRJNA603662) | sponge metagenome | isolation source: marine sponge | host: Mycale hentscheli | place: New Zealand | collected 2006
GCGGTTGTCTTTCCACCTGAGAATATCATAAACGGATATTCAATGTAAATTTTGGTGATATTATATCTGTTCTTCTTATTAATATAATTTTCTGAATTTAGCGAAGAGAGAATATGCTCTACGACCAAGCATCTATCTTCTAATGAGGTCTTGTTATCTAATTTTATTGTTTGAGATTCTACGAGGTTTTTGTCAGTGTCAAGTATAGATAACCCTAATTTACTTGTGCTAACATCCAAGCCTAAAATATAATTCATATCAGTTATTATAACATGGACTTTGTTAAATGTCAAGTTTTAATTTAAAAGTATATTGATCTGCTTCTGTTTTGCGAACAGGAGTTGCCATTTTGGCTATTCCAATAAGGTTTTTATCTTTGTCATAAATTCCAACTTTTGATAGATATGTTGTCTTTTCAAACTTTGGTTCCTCATCCTTAAAGGAGGAACTTACGACGTTTGTTATTTTCTTTTCTTGTTCAACATACTGATAGGAACCCGTGGAAACAGAAAAAGAGTTTGAAGATGATACGAAAGTTGGATTAGTGGAGTGGTTAAGCTCGTTATAGGTTGCATGAGCTAACATTGTCATAGTTTGAAACTGATTTGAGCCAGAAAAATCTAATGAATAGCTAGCTGATAATGTTGTTAATGCAATAGAAGCAGCATCGTGCATACCATAGCCAAAATGAATCCACTTTGAAGTGGTGGCTGAAGCATTATCATATTTTATTGAATGCGAATCCAGATTCCAACTACCAGTTAGAAATATAAAACCTTCGTTATATAAGATAGAGCCCGCGACTGAACCTGAGCCCGTGGATCCTTCTGGTCCTATCTGAATTAAATCTCCATTTTGTCTAAAATCGCTTAATTCCCCAACAAGTGTACCAGTAATATAATATTTTAAACTTACAGTGCCTTTTTTGATATTTGATCCATAAGCGATTGATGGAATCGTTATTAAGCTACCATTTTGATCTGACTTGTCGCCCAACGATGAAGAGTATTGATAATGAGGTGAAATATATGAATAATGATTAAAAACATTTTCTAATGAAGCTATTATGCTGCCTGTGAAGTTTCCTTTATCTGCAACACCGGGCCATTTATATATTGAACCCAGGTTGTCCGGTGCATTTATAAAAAATCTACTAATACTAGCAGACATATTATAAGAACTAAACACCTGGGAGCCGATTGGAAGCGCCTGATAGGTGGACTTTGAGACTGTTTTGAAAGTATTTTTTAGCCCATCTTTAATTACAAATGGGCGAATAATATTATTTGTTGGTCTATCAATATTATATTCATATAATGATATAAACCCTCTAGGCACCCCAATAATATTATCTGTATTAGCACCGGAAACATGCGGTTGATTATTAATATAGACTGACCCACTTTGAATATAAAATTTATTCTGCGGATATGTCTGAACAGTGTTCAAAAACAGATCATCTTCATCAAATTTATAAAAAGCCATTTGTTAACCTCTCTCTTAAATAGTTTTATTGAGGTTTATTATTTGATCAATAATCTAACCTAACACGAATAGTGAATTCTGTATCGGGAGATTTTTTAAGAGGCTCAGATAATTTTGAAACAGCCATTAATTCATTATTATCATTATATAGGCCAACAGTGGTGATATACGAAACAGGAACATCTGTTGTTTTTGTTTTAACACGAATTTTACTTCCACTTAAATAAGTCGGATTAGAGGAATAATTGTATTCACCATGATTAATGCGACAGAAGTAAACTGTTGAATTTAGCTCAACTGTATTGTTGAATTGAAGGTTGTACATACGTGTTCGAATGTTGTCAGCAGAGGATGATATCGCTGATCCCGTCAGAACAGCATTAAAAACTTCATCTATTCCAGATGGACCAGACATAGAGACACTATGATGAGTGTTCTTTAAAATACCGCCGTCACCCTGTTTTAAAAATACAGAACCACTAATAACAGCAACACCCGCTTGATAAAAGAGTAAGCCAACTGGGTAGCTTTGATTTGCAGCCAATACTTCATTTCCAGCACTGGCTGTTGCATATAAAATGCCATATTCTCCAACTGGGGAGTTGACCAAATAACCATCAGATCCACTTGCATCAGTCAATTTGATTCTAGAATTGAAAACAGCAGTTGTTTCTGTGTATGCTGGGTTTACTCCGAGTTCTAATTCAAAAGAACCTTTTTTAATTTCATCTTTAATAAGTAAACGAGAAAAGTTTAAGAAAAGGTTTTCTTTTTGCTTAGTTCCGCCTGCTAATAAATCACCATCTTCATCAAACTGAAGGATAGAACCTGTCTGGTCATAGCCCATCATGACTTGTGCCATTTGATTATAGATATTAATTTTTTTGGAATTTTGATTGTTGACAGCGCCAGAAAGACTAGAGTTATTTGCATAGCCAACAGTAATATCAAAAACATGATTTGCTGAAGAGCTTAGATAGGGATAGTCATAGACTGACTGGAACATACCATGTGAATAATTTTTGATATTATGTTCTGTTGTTCCAGCATTATATGTACCAGAAACAATTGTTCCAGTTAGAGGAATTGCTTCGTGAAGCAATGTTCGTGTGTTAACGACATCGTTAGTTTGATTTAATGTTTTATAAAAATTAGCCATATTTTACTCTCTTAAGAAACTACTGTTTTGATAAAGCGAACTGGTATATCTATGGTATATCCGGTTGTCATTCCGGTAACTCTGACCATAGCATCAATGAAATTGACTGATTGACTTACCGAAGCAGCTTTGTTTTTCATCAAAGCTGTACCACCAAGTTGATTAAACAAAAAAGTACTTGTGTTTAAATCCAAACTAGCGCCAATCTTAAATTCAACAGAGGTGCCTCTTGGGCCAGCAATTGTTTGTGTTGTTGAATTAGAATCATCCAAATTATCTACAACAATGCCGTCGCTTGAATCGACTGTGTAGAATCCAATATTATCATCATCAATAAAATCTGGTGCCACTCTAGTGCCGTTTCGATCAGTGATAAAACCCAAGCGATTATCAATTTGAATAATATACGAACTCTCAATCATGTCACCTATGGAAGTTCTTTGTTTGGGGGAAATTTCTGTTGTGTCCAGACCTTGCTCTATTCTAATATAATTTGAATCTTCAAAAGATTCGCCAAATAAGCTTCCTTGAACTTGATCGGTTCCAACATAACCAACGGCAGAGTTGGTGCCAGCCGCATCAGTTCCTTCAGTGGAACGATCTACTGCTATAAAAAAGGCACCAGATGCGTGCATCTTTGTATCAATAAGATTTACATTTGTTTTGAGGACTGGTAAATAAAGTAAATTATTATTGGACATTGTTACAAGCTTTGTTTTCATTGAAGAACCATTATTTGTAAATGATTCAAGAACCGGAGTTTGCAAAATTTCTAAATCATAATAAGCAGAACCAGATGGTTGGTTTGAATTATATAAAGAATAATTTATCTCTTCATCACCAAGGGCAAATTTTGTGATTCGGAAAGACCCGTCGCCCTTTGCAAGAACCTTTCTGCCATGATCGGTCAAAACCGCATCAAGTATAATATCACCACTGTTATCTAAAAAAGCCATTAAAAGTCTCCCAAATGTATCACTTTTCTCATAATAAATAGATTATACAGAGAAATGTTCTTCCTTTATCAAATTAACTTTAACATTAAAATCTATAATTTTCCCGCTATCGTTTGATATAATTCTAAATTTAAATTTTCTTCCCCAAACTTTATGCTCCAATTCGCCCCCAGCCTCGCTATTTTTTCCAAGACTTATTAGGTTTACTTTGTTTCTATAGGTATCAATTGAATCGCCATCTGGTCCGATAATATCATCCAATTTAATTGTAAGCTGCTGTTCTGCGACATTTAATTGTAGTAAGCTTCTCAAATTTATATTATATGATTTAGATTCCTCTTCTTCATCTGTTTCATCTTTAATTAGATATGAGTTCACCAAAACTCTTGAACTGTCGGCATCTTTTATTAATTCCACTTCATAGACTGGACTTGGATTTGAAAATGATCCATAGCGATTAATTGTTCTAAAAATATAATAATATTTCTTATTTTGTCTGATTCCGTCTAAAACAACCATGTTTTCCATCATTTTGCTATTTTCAAACTGCCCAATGAAGTGGTCTGCGAAATCAACATAAGATTTGGGAGGCTCGGACATTCTATAAACTTCAAACATTGCAGCACCCTTTGAATACCTATATTGAACAAGGCCGCCTGGGAGCAAATCAAGACGATTAAATCTATTTCTTTCATTTGAAACTGTTATAGGGTGTGCTTTGTGTTCTCCCTTTTGTAGTTCTAAATAAATTTTAATTTTTCCAGCGGAGGACATTTTATTATGAATTGAAACAAATGGCGGCAATGGAGGGGGAGCGATGTTGTCAAGTGTATCTTGAAACACTGTTGTACTATAAAGTTTTATCACAGGGTATGTGTGTACTTTACAGTCTCCAGTGTCTCCATAATCATTAACATCAGTAAAATAATATTCTTGTGCAACAACAGAATAGTATGCGGTTACACGATAAAAATAACTTTTATTATCTTTTATTTGTTTATCAATAAACAATTTAGAAGTGTCAGTTGCTGATAAAAAGAAAATCTGACCTGGGGTCCCTACGGGTTCTCCAGAGAACCATTTCTCAACCTTAAAGAAGAGATATTCACTTTCGTTCTCTTCATTTAAAAACATTCCATGATAAGTCATTGAATTGTCTGAGACTGTCTTTTTTATTGATCTTAGAATCTCTTGTTCCAAGGGGTCATATGACAATTCAGGAGACTTATTGGAAATCACATAATAAGCATCTGTTGGAAAAGGATACTCATATCGATCAATTAATGTTTGGATTGTTAAATTTTCATTAAATCCTAAAGCTTGAATATTATCAGCATAATGCCCAACAAGCACCATCATTCTTTCATAAAGATTGAAACCATAATTTAATTTATCCGCATCTTGCATATGCTGTGAAATAACATTTTTTGTTGGCCACGCCATATAAATGCTGTTGTAAAATTTATTTTTGCTTTTATCTGCTTCTGGGTTGCCCACAAGAGGAAAATTACTATCAAATATTATGTTTCGTTGATCTTCTGCTTCTTCTTTATCGGTATAAAAAGATTTAATATCACGCTCAGAGGACATTTCAAATTCAATGTCTGCTTCTATTTGTTCGTTAACTTCATTGCCAGTTTTGAAATAATCAAAATTGCTGCTTCTGTAGGATTCTATCGAATATGCCGCAATACCAGTTTTTTCAACATCAGTAGAATCTTTTATAAATTTTCCTATTTTATAGTTCTCATAAAATCTTGTTTGACTTCCAAGTAAATCTTTGGCTTCTATATTGGAATCTGGTTTATTAAATTTAATTGTTAGGGCTTTGTGGTAAACACTACCCATGTCAATTTTTTCATTATCAACAAATTCTTCTATAGTAAATGTACCATCCGCGAAGGGATCTGTTAATGTTCCATTTTGAATAATGCTATCAGACATTTCAATATCCCCCTCCGGTTGATACTACAGAAGTGGTGATTGAACTCGTAGCTACAGCACTTGGTGTTTGGGATCCAGGGGTTGATACAATACCGCCACTACCATCATTTGGTTTAGTATATGTTGGACTATTTTCATTAGAATAATTTATGATATTTGAAGTACATTTTGTAATATCATAGTTTCTAGGTGCTATATGCTGAACTGCTAGACTTTTTGTTTGTTGTTCGATATTTTTTGAATATGGCTCAGAAGGTTTGTAATTGTTTGGTTGTATAAAAAAAGTTTGTCCTTCAAATGGAAAAGATAATATATCTCTCTCTAATTTTAGATTATTATTATAAAACCTTGTCAATCTGCACATAGTAGGGCCACTGATTTTGTCAAGATCACTTTCTTTTAAAAGTCTAAATTTTGGCTCGTTTATTTTCTTTTGTCCGTTTTTTGTCATTTCATAGCCATCATGTATTTCAATCTTGGCTAATTTAAAATAATTTATATTAATTGCAGCTTGGGTTTTTAAATTTTTAATTAAATCGGCGCTTAAAGGGGATTGCATTTTTTTAACAAAGTTCATTTGATATACAAACAGTGCTCTAATTTGATTTGGAAGTGAATTGATAAAATCACTAAAATCTAAACCGCTTAGATCTTTCATAGCTAAATTAAGCAAATTTTGATCAAAAAATAGATTATAATCATTAGCATTAGAAATATTTAAGTCAACTGGAGAATCAAATTTTTCAAGTATTTCTTCTTCTACTTCTGGTGAAGCAGCATTGAAAATTTCGTTTTCATCTGGGGAATCAGCATACCTTACAAACAAAGAATTGTCACCCAAGAAATCACTGGATTCTATAAAATCCTCGTATTCTTCGACAACACCAGAAGGGCTTGTTAAGACTTCTATTTCTTTATAATTGTTACTAGTTTTACTAGCTAATGTCACTCTAGTAGAGTTCGATTCAGTTTTATCAGAAACATATCCAGCCATATTTATTTCTCCTGCTTGTTAATGTTAGGTTTGCTCATTTCTTCAGAAATATTTTTAAAAAGGGATTCCTTTCGAGATGACATTTTATAAATATTTTTGTCATAAGAAGGGTTGAATAATTTGTTTACTTCGTTTAAATTTAATTTTGATATATCCTTTAATTCAATTTGATCTTGACCAAGATTAACCGAGGAAGGGCTTATGTAAGAATACATACTATCATTTAAATTTAATAAATTATTATATTCTTCGGGTAACATTTTAATATCTTTAGAAGTAGGAGAGGAAGTAAAAAACTTATCAAATTCTCTTTTCATTAAAGATTTAAATTGACTATTTTCTAAAATTGTCACACCATCACTATTTGATGGTAAATAATCATACGAGATGGAATAATTTTGTAATACAACTGGTTTTTTGAACATATGATTTATAAAAATAACATTTTTACTATTTGCGGTTTTAACAAATGTTTTTATTGAATCACTCTGAATGTTCGCCTTGGAGAGATCCATAATACGATAAAACTGATTTATTCTGTTATTTATTTGTTCTTTGAAATTTTCCAAAGAAAACACTGTTGCATTTTTTGGATCTAATTTAATTGCATTAGAGATTGTTAATTGACTTTTTTCCAATTCTGTTAAATTATATAATATAGATGTTAATCTTGTTTGTAAATTATTTGCATCAGTCCATGCTACTGAAATAGTGCTTTTAAAATCAATATTGTTATATTGAGAATCATAAAATCTTGCTTTTGTTTTGTCTAGAATGTAATTATAATTTTTTTTCTTGATAAACAAGTCATAATAATTATTTAAATTTCGAATTACCGTTGCTGAGTCTTTTAATATTTGTTCAATATATTTTACAGTTGGATCCGTAAAAGACAAAGACATATGATATTGGTATTTACCTAAAGAATTTTTTTCAATCGAGTTGTCTACAAATTGATATGTTCTTATTTCTCGATTTCCACTGTATATTTCTTTTATAGAACCAAGATTGTTTGTTGTTCCAATTAAAATGCCATTATAAATATTAGAAAAAGACTTAACAATGATTTCAGTTTCATCAATATCTAATCTTTTTCTTTTGATTATAAGATTTTTTATTTTTAAATTTTTAATATTTTCGTTTTGTGCTTCTGCACTTAGACTTCTTAAAAAAAATCCATATTTTGTATTATAAAGTATTAAATTTTTAAAATCTATCGAAAAAACACCCCTAACATTTCCACTTTTGTTGATAGAATAACTTAAATCACTATAAGAAGGTGTTTTTTTCTCTTCCAGTGGCATTGGAAAATGATATCTTTTTTCTCTAAAATCTTTTATTTTAAAATTAATGACTTCAGTTGTCGTAAGTAGAGAATGTTTTTCTTCTGTATGACGAGCACCAGCCATATATCCTTTCGTGGGATGTAAATGCACCGGGCCTACATATTGAGTTTCACCATCTATAAGAAATACAGTGGTCGTAGAAGTTACATTTCCATTTTGGATAATTGTATCAGATGCTATATTGCCATAACGGCGATAATTTCCAGAAGTGTTTAATTGAACTGACTGTAAAATTTCTGTCATTTCAAAATAAACAGCACAAAACACCTTCACTTGAGATTCTTTATTGTCGAAATTGGCTTCAAATCTTTCAATCAGAGAGCCTTCTTTTATTCTTTTTACATCAACTGCACGTGTTATGATAACAACACGATCGTCAGCAATATTTCTTTTTTTAAGCAAATCTGCATCAAATTTGACTGATCCGTTTGTTATATTATTGTTTAAACCTTCATTTGAAGATACAACTACAAGCATTTTCATATGGGCTGTTATTTCATTGAAAGACCACCCTCCAGAGTCTTCCATTTGAGTTGTGATTTGAACTGATGTTTTATCGCTATTAGAGTCAAACAATTCAATTTGTTTTATATAAATGTCTGGTGTATATTTGCTACTCATTATTCACAATCCTCAATGTCTTGGTCAGTAACTTCTGTTTGATATATATTGACATCATTAAATATTCTTTCGTCGCACTGGATATCTAACCCTAAATAAATGTTTTTTTCTTTCAATTTTTTTACACCTCGACACAAATCAGAATCAGATACTTGTCTGTCTGTTCTTACAAAGAAATAGTTTTCAACATAATTTTCATTTACAGTGATTGAGGTATCCCCTGGACTTTCTTCTGGTGGGTCTTCTAAAATATCAGTTTTCAAAGATTCGTTTTCTGCTATCATCAATAATTTATAAAAATTTATTTCATCAAAATCATATTTAAAAACTTCAAGAGAAAGCGAATCTTTATAAGAAAAGCCATTTTTTTCTAACAAGTGCAAAAGCAATTGTTCTGTTTCTAATTTTAAAAATGTTTCATCATTAGCGACAAGAGAGGAATTATAATCAACACTAATATAATCATTTATTTTTAAATGCCCTATCGACATTGTAAAATTCAATTCACACTCTATTTGTGGTATGTTATATAAAGGACTTAATGTACCCTTTATATTATCAAATCCTGGCGATACGGGACCAGTTGAAGACGATATATAACTTAATGAAGAACTAAATTCTCCAATTAAAGCTATTGCTTGCCAGACACTAGCTTTTGTTTAATGTAATTTATGTGTTTCTCTTTGTTTCTGAGGGGTATTATTATCCTCAGTATTAAATTCATCATAATGCCTACTTTCCACACCAGTCTGAGTTGTTTGTGGTTTTAGACTAGGGGTGTCACTTATAATCCTAGTTTTAATTTCATTGTTGTTTTCAGAAAACCCAGCGGCAGATGTGTCGTACAGAATATCATCATCAAAAAATGCATAATATTTTGGGTTTAATTGCCCTTTGCTCAACAGATCTCTTCCATGAGGTGTTAGCTCAATTTTCATTACATCTTCTTTTTTATTAAAAAACGTCATATTTAAACCCTATCCGAAAAAATTCCTATTGAAGTTACTCATTAGATTCACAAAACCAAATCCCTGATTAAAGGCATTCATTATTTCTTGTTGTTGACCTGCTGCCCCTGGGAAGAAACCACCACCGGCTCTCATATCATATTGAGAACCAACACCAACACCAAGATCAACACCGATACCAAACCCTTCTCTTGCAATGTTACCAGCACCACCATAGCGACCTAAACCGCCAGCAAATGCTATATCCCTGGTGTCGAGTCTTGACACAAGATCAGATTGCATTTGCGGTGTATTGGCAATTTGAGTATTTGGATTAGTTGCCTGAATAACTGCTGGGTCGATATCAGTTGAAAATGTTGGTCCGGGGCCTGTTGGGGGGCCGTACATTTCACCAACCTGTAGTTTGGGTATTGTCTGTCCCTGTGGTTTTATTAGGGATTTAAGAGGCCCATCTTCACGTTGAGCCACAACCACACTAGCATCTATCTTAGCTAACTCAACAAGCGAGAAATAATCATAAGGCCAATTATAGGTTATATTTGGAACCTCTTGTAATAAATCTCCATCAGAGTCTGCCATTTTGCGCCAATAGTTTGTTGTTGCTCTTTGTTTTACTTTAAACACCATCCATCGTATTTTTGAAGGTAGCGGTGTACCTTCGGCACCGGTGTCTACCATAAAGCCACCAGCCTGTTGAACCAATTTGGAACCACCTCCAAGTATTTCTTGTGCCAACAATGGATGAGCGATTTCCGATTGGCAAGTTTCAAACTTCTCTGTAATTTTTGGATATAGACCTTGCCAAATATCTGCTAGATCTTGCTTTGTGAGAGTATGCGAGAACTCAAATATATACATTGCAAATGGATCCAATGAACGATTATTTAAAAAATCCATATTTGGTGGAAACACATACTTTTGCATCTTATTGACCATAGCTTCAACGGTAGCACCAGTTCTAATATTTCCAATAAGAACATTGTCTACATCTTGTCGAGGTACATGAAAATACTTTCTAAGACCATCTTCTTCTACAAACGGAACAGCAACAATCGCTTCACTAATAACTTTTGCATCAGCAACTTCTCCAAGGCGTTTTGGCTTAGTAGAAAAATTAAGTTTGTTTGCCAATGAAAGAACATTTTGATTTTCCTTGCCTAATATATTTGTTACCCAGGTTTCTTTCATATCTTCAATTTGCATGAAAACGCCTTTGGCTTGATCTGTCTCTATTGAGCCATATTGATGCCACATGCCTCTAGGAACAGATTGAGAGGCATTCAACGGTAAGGTGATAGCACTAGAAGAACCATAATGATTAAAGTTAAGCATTGGAGTTTCCCATTTGGTTTGAATCACCCAGCGGGCAGTCTCTTCCTCAAGAGCACCTTGTTGATCTCTTTCAATAGAAAAAAGATTAACAGAGGCACTTAACTGTAATGCATTTTTATTATAGAAATTATTTTGTATGTATGCTGGGCCTGTTTTCGCAGAACCACTTGGAATATCAAAAATATCCTCACCTGTGTCTGTATCAGGATGAACATATCTATAATATGTAACAGATGCACTGTTTATAATCTGTTTCACACTGTAAGGGCCATCAGCAGTTGGTGTAAATTTAATATCTGCCCATGATTGACCATGATAATAAGGAGGTGTAAAGGGGTAATTTTCTCCCAAGTCAGATCGATTACCAAGAAGATGATCCTCCTCTAAGTCATAAACACTATTGCTAGCTGAATAATTATATGCCTTGCCACCTGCAAGTGTCACAGAAGAAGACATTTTTGAAGGGGGCCCAAAGGCACTAGGTCTCGAATACATTGTAAAATTTTCGTTAGAAGAAGTAGAATATTGTGGAGCAACAAAATATTTTTGTCCGACACCACCGGAGACATTAGATATTTGAGCATCATCTGTTGTTTTATACATCTTGACACGCATCATATAATCTTTATCTTTTTCAAAGTGTTCTAATTGGTTTGATGGTTTTGAATAAAATGTCGTATAATTTTTTCTTTCCAAAAAGAAATTAGATGTCTCTGATAGAAAGTTGTGCATCATTAGGGAATATAATCTATCTCCAGAAATTCCATTTATTGTTGCTGATGAAGAATGATTACCTATTTGATCTGGTTCATTACAATAAAGATCTATACCAGACAAGGCTTCTGGTTTCAATAAAACCTCGAAAGGAATTCTTCTGTCAAAAATCAAACCATCATGTATGGTATAATACCATGTAGCACCAACATTTCCAGAATGTGAACAATAATAATTAAATGACTCTTTAAGAATCATACCGTTTGTTGTTCCTTCTACTGCTAAGTTTTTTCTAATTGTTGGATAATCAACAGCTACACCGGACTTTATTGAATTAAATAAGATTCCTGGTGCGAACAAAGGTGCTAAAACATTTTGAAAACCAATTTGTGCTGGGTTTGCTACGAAGGTTTGATTTGCACCAGACATTGCTATAGAGGCACTATAAGAACTAAAAAATTGCTGGGCAATCTGTACTGTTCTTTGTTGTGGATAAAAACCATCATAAGGTAATAATTTTTTAATTCCGCTACACTTTAATCCTATTTTAATTGGAGATCCCATGCTTTCATTGTCATCAACAAACATTTCAAAGCTTTTCATAAAATCGCTATTTGAATAA
>JAAHTH010002866.1_pt1 | contig 12137 bp, 8 predicted proteins | sample 6116091 | NCBI WGS metagenome assembly JAAHTH01 (sample SAMN13939990, study PRJNA603662) | sponge metagenome | isolation source: marine sponge | host: Mycale hentscheli | place: New Zealand | collected 2006
GGGTAAGATTAGTTTTTCCTCGGTTTGTTTGGGTAGGCTTCATGGATGTTTGCGGCTCAATAGGCGGGTTGAATCGCAAATGCTCGCTCTCTCAAGGGATGGTTAGGTGCCGCTATTGTCGCTCAGGGGAGTTTGTTGTGTCCTAGGTGGTTTTCGCAGGCTGTTTTCCGGCGACCCATTTCAGGTTGCGGCGGTAAACCTTGGCACACCTATGGAGTCTGACGCGGCACTAACCTAAATTGGATCTACGGTGAACCGTTTATCCGCCATTGGGCACTGGTTTGTTGCCTGGAAATTATTTTTCTCAGATAGGTCGGGGCGTTTTTTACGATGGATCTCATCATTCTTCGCTGCGTTTTTCTGCTTTGTGCAGGTGGCGTGTCGGCGGTTATCAACGCTTCACTCAATGTGGAGAATTCCTATGAATCGACGCCTTGGTTGGTTTTCACAGGTGTGATGTCGCTCGCGTTGTTTGTTGTGATTGGTGACATTTTTGCGCCGCGAAAACGCATCGACACGATCACATCGATTTACTTTGGTGTTTTGGTTGGTGTTCTTCTTACCTATGTGTTTTCCATCGCTCTGGCTCCAATTCTGCAGCAGACTTTCAATGTTACTCCGTTGACAGTTCAGTTAGTGATCGCATTGGTGTTGTGTTACATCTGCACGAGTGTGCTATTGCAAACCAAAGACGACTTCCGTTTTCTGATTCCCTATGTGGAATTCGTGCGTGAGGTGAAGGGTTTCAAGCCATTGGTCCTTGATACAAGCGTGGTGATTGACGGGCGTATTGCCGATCTCGTATCGACAGGCGTTTTTGACAATCAGTTAATCTTGCCGCGTTTCGCTTTGAGTGAATTGCAAGCCATCGCTGATAGTGGGGACAAGCTACGGCGGATCCGTGGTCGTCGGGGATTGGATGTGTTGAATCGAATGCGTGCAGATGAAAACGTGGATCTCATGATTTTTGATCGTGAGTTGCCAGAACTCGCCGGTCAGACGGTTGATCTCAAGCTGGTTCTGCTGGCAAAGCATTTAGAAGGAAAGGTTGTGACAGGTGATTTCAACCTGAATAAGGTTGCAAAATTGCACAATGTTGCCGTGATTAACCTGAATGAAATCAGTAATTCATTACGTCCGGTTTTTCTTCCGGATGAGATTTTCAGGTTGAAGGTGATCAAGGCCGGGGAAGGTCCAGAGCAGGGGGTCGGGTACCTTGATGATGGTACGATGGTAGTGATCGAAGGTGCTCGGGATCGGATAGGTGACGAGTTGGAGGTGCGGGTCACAAGTACTCTCCAGACCAACGCCGGAAAGATGATCTTTACAAAGTTCGAGACCTAGTGGCTAGGTTACTACCAACGTGGTCAGTGGTCATGCTCGGTGCCGAGTGGATTGCGTAAGTCGTACCGGATGCTCTGCAACGCACTGCCGGGTGGTATTTTCACAATGAACGATGGTTCGCTTTATTATCTCCTGTTGCTTCCGCTTGCAGCCGTTTTTTTATGCTGGATTTTGGCAAGTGTAAGTGGATGGAGTCGTCTTACCGCTGACTATCGGTTAGATCATCGGGTGACAGGTGAGCGGGCATGGATGCGGACAGCTCGCATTGGGCCGGTGAATTATCACTCGGTATTATCTTTCTGTTGTACAGATGAGGGTTTGCTGATTTCGATCGCGTTTCCTTTTCGTTTTTGGCACCCTCCCCTCTTCATTCCCTGGGATGATTTTCATCAGGTCATCCCTGATAACAAGCTGTTTTCGAATCGGATTAAGGCATCGATCGGACGCCCGGAAATGGCTCGCGTCGTTCTTCCTGCTTGGGTGCGGTACCGTATGCCTATGAGTCTGCGGGGGATTGTCGAAGAATGACGAGGGAGGATTTCTGGTTGGCACTCTTCTTAGGCAGTTTGGTGGTTCACGCGGTGATTACCGGGCAAATCGGGACTTATGTTTGTGGCTTGTGTTATTCATGCTGACTGATGCAAAATAAGAAATGTAATAGGTTCGTCAGCTTATTTTCTCTTTGTCTTGAGGTCCAAGAATGAGACTTGTTGTGAGTGCGTTGTTGATCATGTTTGTTTCGCTTACTGCGACAGCTGGTGACTGGTTGGAGTTATCCAAGGGCAATACGTTGAAGGACTGGACCAAGGTCGGTGGTGGGGCAAATTATGTCATCGAGGATGGTGTGATTACCGGCACGACAGGCCCAGGAAAGAACACTTTCCTGACACGTGGGCCGTACTCCGATTTTGTTTTGGAGTTCGAGGTGCGGTGTGACCCTGAGCTGAACTCGGGGGTGCAGATACGCAGTCATCAGTACACAAAAGAGACGCCTCAGGAGTCAAAGCCCAACCGCATGCGAGAAAAGGGAGAGGTGTACGGATACCAATGCGAAATTACTTCCAAAACCAATCGTGAAAATGGTTGTGCGGGTAATTTTTGGGATGAGGGGCGGCGAACTCGGTGGCTTGATTCCACTGTCAAAGCCGCTGAAAAGCAGGCTGTTTATAGAGCTGGTGAATGGAATGCGTTTCGCGTCGTCGCGCAAGGCAGTCGAATTCGCAGCTTTGTGAATGGTGTCCCCGTTGCAGATTTTGAAGATGATCGCGACGCATCAGGATTCATTGGATTGCAAGTTCACTCGATCAAGCCGGGAACTGGACCGTTCAGTGTTTCGTGGAAGAAAGTGCGTATTCGCGAACTGACGGATGGCGAGCAGGTCAAGTAATCGGCTGTCTCATTGGGGCTGTCGTAACTGATCGAGGTGAATGCTGGTCCTGACGGGTAGTCGTGCTGTTGAGACATCAGCTTTATTCACCCAGTGGGATAGCAATGCCCTGGGAAACGGCTGATGATTCCTGAAGTTTTGGCTACTGGAGCTTTCGCAAGCGGCTCGTGCCGTTTTTTTGGATGCGTTTCAGCTCAGCGGAAATTCGGGCTACGACATCGGGCTTCTGGTCATACAAGTTGTTGAGTTCTCCGAGATCGTCATCGAGATTGTACAGCTGTCCCGCGGGGCCTTCTTGTGTCGCTTTGAGGCGACTTGGTTTAGAAAATCCGCCAGATCCGAGTTGCGTGATCAGTTTCCACGGGCCTTGCCGAGCGGTCATGGCGCCACTACCGCTCTTGATCACGAGTGTTGGTCGGTCTGGCTCGGATTTTCCAATGAGCGTCTTGTAGAAGCTGAAACTATCGGGTCCGGCGTCGATCGACAATTCTGAGCCAAGCAGTTCACCAAATGTCGCCATGAGATCAGTGAAGCAGATCAAACGGTCGTTTACGGTGCCGGGCTTTACCTTACCTGGCCAACGCACAATGAATGGCATGCGATGTCCGCATTCCCAGGCGTCAGCCTTCATTCCTCTCAACCCACCTGAGCTGTCATGGTCAAAACGAGCGACGTCTTCTTCGTACCAGACGGGGCCATTGTCGGATGAAAAGATGACAAGGGTATCCTCAGCCATATCTGCTTCCTCCAGAGCCTTAAGGACGCGTCCAATCATGTGATCGACCATCATGGTGAATTCCCCGTACATGCCTGCGCCACTCCTGCCAAGAAATTGTTTTGCTGGTAGCCACGGGGTGTGGGGAGCAGGGTACGCCAAGTACAGGAAAAGCGGTTCTTCAGTGGATTTGTTTTCGTGTCGTTCGATCACATCAATGGCTTCATCTGTAAAGCGGGGCAGCACATCCTTGAGTGCCATACCGGGGGCAATCCCTCCCGCCCTCCAGAATTCCCCTTGGATCTTACTCCAACCCTCTGTGTTACGTGCCTCGATATGGTGAGTCGGTGGCGAGACGGCGCGGTTGCCTCGAATGTAGAAGTAGGGAGGGATGTCAGTGGAAGCGCGGATACCAAAGAAAGAATGAAAGCCGCAGTCAACTGGCCCACCGGGTAATGGCTGGTCATAACCATTCTCTTCAAAGCCAAGATGCCACTTTCCAACCATTGCTGTTACGTATGCGTTGTTCGCAAGAAGGCTGGCAATGGTTGTCTGATTCGCTTTGATTAAGGGTTGCTTGCGCCACAGCGAAACGTCAGTGCGGAAAGGGAAACGCCCGGTCATCAAACCATAGCGGGACATGTGACAAAGGGGCCCAGGAGCATGCGCATCAGTAAAACGCATGCCGTCACGAGCCAGTTGGTTGATGTTCGGTGTGGGGATCTTGGACTCAGCGTTGTAACACTGGGCATCACCGTAGCCCATGTCATCAACCAGAATCATCACAATGTTGGGTGATTTGGTTTGGGCGACCGATTTATTTGTGGTCACCCACCAGTCTGGACAGACGCTGATCAACAGGAATAAGCAGATGACTGGTAGTCGGTGAAGCAGTGTCATGAATATCACTTGGTAAGTGTCGGTGCAGGGTAAAATGCAGTTCGCGGTAAGACTGCGACCAATACTGATATTAGCCACTGGCACGATCAAAAATTTGATTGAACACCTTGCGATTATTATGTCTTGTTTGGTTACACTGTGCGACGATCATTTCGGGATCTGTTTCATGCATCAGGAATGCCAGATTTTTCATTAGATGAGAGTCGTCAGGTAACTCGTGTCTTGCGGTGGTGTTCATAAGTCTCAAATTTGCTTCGATTCTACGGAGTGTCCGGTATCCATTGACCAAGGTCATCGACTCGTGATCGCTGAGGTGTCCGGCATTGGCAAGAGCCAGCAGCGAGCAGGTTGTACCTGTCTGGAGAATCTGAGGTGATTCCTGAGCATGCCTTAAGGTGAGCATTTGGGAAACAACTTCGATGTCGACTGTACCGCCCTCGCCACGCTTAATGTTGGCCTGCGTCGCAGTCTGTTGCATTCGTTCTCGCATTTCCCGAATTGCAATTGCCATCTCTGGCTTCCATTGGGTGCTGCGAATGAGTTCTGCAATCGTTTCGTCTGCCTTAGCTCGCAAGTCACGAGATCCAGAAATGGAGCGGGCTTTGCAGAGTGCAAGACGCTGCCATAGCGGTGCCGTGTTTTCACGGAAACGCAACCAGAAATCCTCGAGCGTGATCGCCCAGACACCTTCTTCTCCGGTATCACGTAGGCGTGAATCAAGTTCGTAGAGTCGCCCATCGGGGCTTGATTGGTTGATTCGCGTGATGACTCGCTGGGTCAGTTGGTTGAAGAATTGTTGGTTGGTTAGCGTTGCGCGATGCCCCCCTAATCGGCGTTTGGTCTCTCCATTGGACGAATAGAGAAAGATGGCGTCCAAGTCACTGTGGTAGTTCGGTTCACGTCCACCAAGTTTTCCGAGGCCCAACGTAATGAGTTCCGCCGGGTGACCTTCCTCGTCACACGGGTCGCCATATCTCTTGGCAAGAGATTCCTGCTCATGCTCGATCATGCGACGAACGCAGGACTCAGCGGTGTCACCGATGGACTGATGAGTCGCCTCAAGTGTATCTTTCCCAAGTATGTCGCGTACACCAATATTCAGGTGAGCGCTATTCTTGAATGTCCAGAGAATACGTTCAATATCGTTGGCACCACGACAAACGGCGATGGAATGTGCATCGAGGCGTTGCGCAGAGGGCATGCGATTCATCAACAGTGAGTCAATGAGCTCATCGATCATGCCGGGGTTGTTGGTGAGGATACCACTGAGATAGGGCGTGGTGGCGCAAAGTCGCACCATCAATTCCATCGTTGGACGACTACTGCCCAATAATTCCCAAAGTGTTGCTTTTGCTCCCAGTGAGTCGGTGACTTCCACCAGCGATGCCAGTGTCGCGTCCGGGTCAGGTGTGCGTGAAACTTCGGTGAGCAGAGCGGGGGCAATGGATGTAAGAAAGTGACGGCAGCGATGAGGCGACAGGAATGGAACCGACTCTGTACTCAAGGCTGCCAGATTTTCCATGGCGTACTGAGGGTTCACTAAGCCGTGTTTCGAAAGGGTTCTTTCAACCATTCCTGGGTCAGGGTTGGGATCAAGTAATAGCTCGGTTTCTGATGCTACAGAATCTCCATTCCCCGGAGCATCCAGCATCAGATGATTGATCATGCGGCAATTTTTGTCGAACGTGTCGTTCAAAAGAGTCTCGAAACGTTCGATGTCGCCGCCGGTTCCATTGGCTGCTCGTATTCCGAGTTGCCACGCGAGGCGTTTGCGAGCCGCGAGTTCACTGGGAAGGAGACTACTGGATTGATCGAACATTACCGACAGTTGGTGCTGCAGTCGGCAAAGTCGGGCATAGTTTTCCGAAAGCAGCGTGGATTCCTGATGAGTCAGACAGCCAGCTTGCTTGAGGGAAAAGATGGCATCGTAAGTGTTACGACAGCGCACGCTGCCAAGATTGCCGCCGTGTAACAGCTGTAAAAACTCAACTGTTAGTTCAAGATCATCACGACCACCGGGGCTCCGACCAATATCTTCGCGTGCATCAGAATCCTTCAGGAGTGACTTCTCGAGTTTGTTCCTCAGTGTTCGAATTTCGGCAATTTCGACGCGGCTCATGAAACGACGGTACACCCAGGGTTCAAGGCGACTGAGGAATACCTTACCTAGTTTCTGAGAGCCAGCGACTACGCGAGCTTTTACAAAGCTCAGTCTTTGCCAGGTTCGTCCAGCAGTTTCATAGATCCGTAAAGCTTCACGGAAACTGCAAATCTGCACCCCGACTTCGTAGCGTGGCCCTTCACGCAGGTCAATGTCCATCCCATCACTGCGAGATTCGTCGCCTCGCAGTAGCGTCAGAAGCTCATTGACCACCGTATTGTAAAAATCGCGATGCCAGACATTTTGATTGTCGATTGAATCATACAGAAACACGAGTTTGATCGATGATCCGTAACCCATCTCTTCCCCGCCGAGATGTCCCAGTCCAATTACTGTGATTTCTGGCGTCGTTCCATCAGGGCGTTGCGGCATTCCGCGGCGTTCGGCGAGTCGCTGCAGGGTGAAGTTCAGTCCTGCTTCGATGACGGCATCGATTACCCCGGCGATTTGACGGCCCACTCGTTCAGGTGTCCAGCCACGGACAAATTCGCCGTAGGCGATCCGGAGTATTTCTTTGGAAGTAAAGCGGCGAATCACCAGAGCTGCCCGATTTGGCTGTTCCAGATCCCTCAGTTCAGTCAGCAATTGGTCGATCAAACTCTCGCGAGATGCTGGTTTCCCGTCACTGGCTCGGATCAGATCGAAGGTTTCCGGATCCGAAATCAATCGATTTGCGAGGGTTTTGCTCGTTGCAAAAACCTGGAGCAATGCTGGTAACGCTTCAGAGTCCCTTTCAAACAAGGCCAGCAGCGAGACCGGATCCGGGCTGGAGTCGATAAACCGGCTCAGATGGCGGATTGTCTCGTCGCTGTCGTCGAGTTGATCAAGATGAGCGGTCAGACCTAGCCGCAGGCTGTGCAGCAGTTCAGGCGGGGCTCCAGAGTTCCAGATGGCTTGGAGATCACTTTTTACCTGCTCGGGATCGCTGAATCGAGCGAAATCGAGCCAGTCCAGAGCTGCATTATCGGTGTCAGGGGGATCAGCTTCCATAGCGGAATAAACTCATCAGTTTCTTCGGTGATCAAACCTGGAAAATGGAACCCTTCCATGCCTTTGCGCATCAAAACAAGCGAACGACCGCACCGGAAAGGACTGAATGGAGGTTGTGTTAGGACGCGTGAACGATACGTACCGACATGCCAAATCGAAAGATAAGTGTAAATCCATGGGGACAAAGCGGGTAGAGCACGCAAAGTGACCTAGTGTTGGACATTGACGCAGGAAATGACGCCCGTTGTCACCCTGCGAGCGATTCATCGAATCCACAGCTGTTGACTTTTGACAACGCTTGGCTGAGGTGCAAAAGCAACGTCCGGGGGGATGAAATCCCGGTTCACTTTTCACGCAACTTATTCGCACACAACAGTTTGCCATGATTTATACCTCCCCCTCAGAAAGTTGCGGCACTACGCCTGCTTGGTCTTCCCAACACCTGTCCGACAGTTACGAAACGGGTTTAGAGGAACCGACGATGGCAAAGAAGTTTACCCGACGCAGTTTGCAAGACGATGCATTTGACGCCGATGAGTCCAATTCAAGGCGTGCGCGGGTGATGGGCCAGCACTTTGCTGAGGCGCATGATGAGGAGCCAAGACCCACCAATGATCGAGATCGACGTCGTCATGACTCCGCCGCAGATCCGACGGAGGATCCTGTGCGGATGTATCTTATGCAAATGGGGCAAATTCCACTTTTGACCCGAGATCAGGAAGTGGCAGCTGCCAAGCAGATTGAAAGCACGCGAGATCGATATCGTCATTCGATGCTTGCCACTGATTTCCTTCTTCAGGGTGCGATGAAACTGCTGGAACAGGTTCGCGATAAGCAACTGCGACTTGACCGTACTATCGAAGTCAGCGTGACCAACGCGGCTGAGAAAAAGGCAATCATGCTCAGGATTGTGCCTAACTTACGCACGCTGCAGTACCTCCTGAAGCAAAATCGGGGTGACTATCTAAACGCGATTAATCGGAAACTGCCAATGCGTCAAAGACGCGCGGCCTGGAAAAACCTCGTCGTCCGGCGAAACAAGGCTGTTCGACTCGTCGAAGAAATGAATTTGCGCACTGGAAAACTTCAACCACTATTTGAGAAACTTCGGCACGCCTCGGAACGCATGGATGAGATCAAGGCAATGCTGGCGAATACAGATGCCATGGCTGTGCCAGGTATGCCCACGGCAGACGAGTTGCACGGCGAACTGCGTTATTTGATGCGATTGACATACGAGTCGCCGATGACACTCCGGCGACGGGTTTCCCAGTGCGATGCATTTCGTGAAGACTATGATGCTGCCAAACGCGTTCTCTCGGCTGGCAACTTGCGGTTGGTGGTGTCGATCGCCAAAAAATACCGAAATCGTGGACTATCATTTCTGGACTTGATTCAGGAAGGTAACACGGGACTGATGCGAGCGGTTGACAAATTTGAGCATGCTCGCGGTTACAAGTTCAGTACTTACGCAACGTGGTGGATACGTCAGGCCATCACTCGCGCCATCGCCGACCAAAGCCGAACGATTCGTGTACCTGTTCACATGATTGACACCATGAACAAAGTACGGCAAATCACGCGTGAGCTCGTTCAGGAAATTGGGCGCGAGCCGACTGCAGAAGAAGTTTGTGATCGAAGTGGTTTGTCAATTGAGGACACCCGAGTCATTCTTAAAATGAGTCGACAGCCTCTTTCGCTGGATCAGCCAATCGGCGATCAGGAAGACAGTGTGTTTGGCGAGTTTCTGGAAGATCATCGTGATGATGATCCGTTGATGGAGACCAATCGTGATGCACTGAAGACGCAAATTGATGCGGCGATGGAAACCCTTAATTATCGAGAACGCGAGATTCTCAGGCTACGATACGGCCTTGCTGACGGGTATACCTATACTCTTGAAGAAGTCGGAAGAATTTTTCAGGTGACGCGTGAACGTGTGCGTCAAATCGAGAGCAAAGCTGTTCGAAAATTGCAGCAACCTTACCGGGCTAAATCGCTGGTCAGTTTCCTCGACGGAGCTGAACTTTCCATGCTTGAGGGCGGTGAACTGGTCTGATCGCTCGATCGAATGGATGACTGTTTTGATCAGGAGTCCAGCTGACCACGCAATTCATGTAAACAAATTGCAGTCGCGACCGCAACATTCAGACTGTTGGTCCCCAGGCTCATGGGGATGATCACCCGGTCTGTCGCTGCCTTTTGAATCTCCTCTGCCACGCCTTCTGCCTCGTTGCCGGCTATCAGGATTCCTGACTGCCGCGTGAGGCGGTAGTCGCGCAGTGGGGTCGCGTTCTGATCCAAAGTGGTGACAATCGTACGCAGATCATGGCGTTCTACAAGATCTGGCAACTGGGTCACCGGGTCAGATAGATCATAGAGTTTCAATCGAAACACTGTTCCCATGCTGACACGAATGGTGCGGCGAGCAAATGGGTCGGCAGTGTGTGGGCCAAGAAGGATACGTTCGACCCCCAAAGCCGCGGCGGTTCGCATGATGCTGCCGACATTCTCGCGCTCACGCAAACCAAGCAGAGCAATCGTGATCTCAGGGTGAATGATCTCTTGCTCAAACACTGACATCGACTCGAATACTGGGCGCTTTGCGCAAGCCATGATGCCCCTATGGAAGTCGAATCCGACAAGCTTGCGTATCTCTGCAGGCGTAAGTGAATACACCGGCACCACTTCATTGCGATGTTCAAGAATTTCAAGGGATTTACCCTCGGCCACCAGGACGGATTGCACGTCGTAGTCGCTCTGCAACAGACGCTCGACACAGTACCGAACCTCCACAATGAAGTCCCGCGTTTTTGTGTCAGGTTGGCGATTCCACCTTGGGTTACGGTAGCTGTTTATTCGTGGGTCGTCTGCGTTTCTAAGTTGCTCAATGTTGTGCACAACGCGAGTCTCGCCGTTGGGGTTTCAATCCTGCTGATCAGCCTGATGAAAAGTCTATTTTAAAATGCAAAGTTCGAGCAGTTCCGCCGTATACGGATTTTTGTGCTCCTCAAGTCGGCTGTCATAACGCTCACACGCGACCAATTTTCTTGTAGAACCATGTAAATGATCAGGGAGTGCTGGCATCTCATCACCGTTACACTTCGTGCAAGGTACTTTTCCCTGCTAAGGTCGAGTGCAGTGCTTAAACGCTGGCCGGAAATATTAACTCTGAGACTGACGGAGGCCGAGATGTCAACGCTTTGCTGACGCGTCGAGTTGATTTGTTTTCACGGCACAATCCAGCTCGTTTGATCTCGCTGGCTGTAAGTTTCATCATTCGCTGACCACGGTGCAGGTACAGGTGCCCGTAGCGACACGCTTGCCTCTTGCGTTTCGGATTGTGCACTCAACAAAACCTATCCGTAGACCGCGTTCCAGCACCTTAGCCTCTGCGGTGATTACCCCATCTTTAACGGGGCGAAGGAAGTTGACTTTCATTTCGATGGTTGAGAAATCTTCATCATCTAGTAACGTCCGGCCAAAAGCGATGCCCATCGCAGCATCGGCCAACGCCGCAATCGCACCTCCGTGGACTCGGCTCATTGGATTGTGGAGGTGAGATCCGCAGTTGAGCTCAATGCGAGCCTCGCCTACACCACCCGGTTGAACCTCAAAACCCATGAGTCGCGAAATGGGCGCATCACAAAAACGATCGGGTGGCTGGTGCAAAGTGCTGTCTCGGCGCGGCGGTTCTTCGTTGTTGGTTAGTACCCGTACTGTAAGCCGAAGTGAATCCCCTGAATATAAAATGTGTCATATCGCATATCGGGGCTGGGGCGTGCGGGGGTGCTTGAACTGCTGTTGACCGCTAGGTCTGAATCAATGGTGCCCGAGACTCTCACGGCATCCGTCATTGCAAGCAGATTATATCCAAATGTCGCATCCAGCCTCGGTGTGATGCGATAGCCAATCGATACGTCCAATTCAGGAATCCAGCCGAACGTGCGGTCAGAGGTTTTGCCCGAATTGTTCCCGTTAACGAGAAGGCCTTCGTTCGTGACCGCGGTATCAGATCCAATGGTGGTGGATGTTGTCCCGCTGCGTTTGGCAATTCGATTGAGTGAGCCAAAGCCGAACTTGATAAGTGAGTTGAAAGACCAACATCCTTCACGGTAGCGAGACGCAAATCCTACTTGTGCTCCATGGAACTCACTGATCGCGTCGAATGAATCGTTGACGTCGAGAATCGTTCCAACAGGGACAGTGCCGCCTGCATCCAGATTCGTCAATGTGCTGGAAATCGAAAGGTCTTCATCCAATCGCATGTATTGGTAGCCGTATACCAAGTCGATGGTGCCGCCATATTTTCCGTAAAAGAACTGATGAACGGAAATGTCTGCACCGAACACATCACTGCTGCCGTTGACGCTTATACGCCCGTTTTCACGGAAAGCTGGGAATGCGATTAACAACGTATCTTCTGTTGAGGATGAAGGAGTCACATTCAAAAATGGGCGTGCGATCACAGCCGTTTCGTCAACATTGGTTTTGTAGTGAGTCGATTCACGACCTGCGAACCAATACCTACCTACAATCGCTTGGCATTCTCGATCATCCAGCCACGCCCCCAGCGTGAAGCGACCGCCGGCTCGGAGCTCATTGAGAGTACGCTCTTCTCCGAAAAGGATCTCAGTGCC
>JAAHTH010001428.1_pt2 | contig 12123 bp, 13 predicted proteins | sample 6116091 | NCBI WGS metagenome assembly JAAHTH01 (sample SAMN13939990, study PRJNA603662) | sponge metagenome | isolation source: marine sponge | host: Mycale hentscheli | place: New Zealand | collected 2006
GACGCAGTCCGCCATCATCCAGGAAATCCAGCTCGAAGAAGAAAAGACGCAGTCCACCATCATCCAGGAAATCCAGCTCGAAGAAGAAAAGACGCAGTCCGCCATCATCCAGGAAATCCAGCTCGAAGAAGAAAAGACGCAGTCCACCATCATCATCCAGGGCAAATTCATGGCAAGACTGGCTGCAAACACCGGGAGATGCCGATCCAGATGCGCTCTTTGAATCGCCTGTTTTTGGCATGACACCAAGGAAACTTGACTTTGAAACCGAAGACATCGAAATCGAAGAAGACGAGCCGTTGTTTGATATTCCCAATTCACAAGACGACGCTGCGTGGAGCAATTTTTTCGACGACATTCAAACGGATGCAGTAAGAAATCCTAGAAATCCTTATTATTTGAATAGATTGAAAACCGACTTGGCCCAGAAGACCGGCAAAAGAATACCAAAAAAAAGAGATTTTTTCGTGCCGGGCGCCGGCGCAACACAATAAAATTATCATTTTCATATTTTGCAAAGTATGAAAATTAGTTGGTTTACACGTGTAAACAGTGTAAACAGTTTAAATCATCGATTCAATTGAATCCATTGCCGATTTCATTGTTTTCTCGGCGAGGTTCAAATCATGTGTCGATTGTTCTGCTCTGATTGCAAACTTTGCGAAATTGGAAAGCGCCGTTTTGAACATTGATTTGGCCAATTTTAGTTTTTTTTTGTAGTCCAGCATGGCACGTTCTTTCTGTGCCATGCGATGAACAATGTCAACATCAACTGAGACAAAACTTTTGTTGTGTTTGCAACGTTCTCTCAAATCTTTAATCGTCGCGCTCAATTTCGATGCGTCGCGCGAGAGACAATCGCTTTCTGCTATGACTTCCTTTAAAAGATTCACGTATTCATTTTTTCTGGGTTCAAGCGCCTCGACCACGTCCATTCCGAATAGAATTTCCAGAAGCGAATCTTTCGCTTTGGATTTAGTCCATTTTGATTTTAAGAAGGCATCCAAATCGAGCGCGATTTTGATCGAAGAAAGATGGCGATGGGCACTTTTCCAACGACGTTTTCGTCCAACACAATAAAGCAAGCAACCTTCGGTTCGAGTGACATCAATCACTCGAGCTGCTGCGGCTTGCGTCGTCGTTGAACGACTGGGACATCGATCGAGAATCCGTTCCAACTGTTTGAATTGTGGAAAGTGGGGCGATTCGTCGCTATCATGGGGGCAAATTTGAACCACTCTTCTATCATTGTTCGGTTCGGCCACAACTATGTCACTTGGAACGTAAATTAGCATGAAGCCAATATCGAAAAATACGATTGTTTTTTCAAAAGAATAAAGTTTTTTCAACGAAAATCCTCTGCTCCTGAAAATGCGTTCTATCCGATCCATTTTTGAATAGAAATCTCAAAAGTTTTAAGTCACCCGTTTGTTCGGCAGTTTGTTTACAGGTGCCTCTGCATAATTTCAGCGACTTGCCCCTTAGCCTTCTGTCCACGTTGCTGTCGTGCAACACGTCGTTGTCGCAGGGCGGCACGGCTCGGTAACTGGACTTTCAGGGTGTTTTTCCGCGACGTGAACCTGTCAATTGCGAGAACAATTATTACGACGGTCACAAGGACGGCCACAAGGACGGCCACAACTTTAATCCAAGACGGGCCGGTACCTTTTTGCGCCTGGGAGGCGGGTGCGGCAGGCGTCGACCGTCCTTGTGGCGTCGGCCGTCCTTGTGGCGTTGGTGAGGGCACAGGATCTGACCCTTCTTGTTTTTCTCTTTTGGTTTCAAGGGCGGTGTAAAATGCAATGGCATTTTTCTCGATTTTTGTCGTATCTTGAACACCACTGTCGTTTGCAATGGCGTTATGGAGGTTCACCGCCTTTGATCGAAGATCGACATCGGACGGGCAGCCGTTGCGGGAGCACATCTCCAAACAATTTTTCTCATCATTCATGCAACAAAATGTTTGTTGCAATCCTGGATCGTTGGCCGCTTCCCATGGTTCGCCTGCGCCGAACCCGGCTGGTTGTCTTCGAACTTTTCGAATCGCACCTTCCAACACCTGGGAATGTTTCTGCGCTTCGCTCATGAATTCATTCTTCAATTCCTTTAACTGATCAACTTCCTGAGGCGTGCATCTCCCCGTATCAGAATCAGTATCCACGGGACACGGGCAATCCGTGTAGGCCGCGGTTTCTTTAAATCTTGGCTGGCAGATCCCGTTTGTTGCACTTTTGTTGCATTTTATAATGTTTGGCGGACCAGCAAATTTCGTGCCCGCGGGGCACCCTCCAGACGAATTTGGACGCGCCACGCCATCCACCCGGTCCAGCGGCGTGCACTCGTTCCCGTTCCCCGACGCGCCGCAATTCGGGTCCACGAGGTCCGAAGGAGCGTAACAATTTCCCGGCACGTCACTTCCAACTTCCGATATGGTATAAGTGCCATTGGCATTTTCATCAAAGGCACAAAAGACCGACGGTATTCCAGGACATTGGTTTGGTGCTGGACTAACACGGCGCCGGTCGGGCCGGCGCCCGTCAGCTGGTTGGGCGTTGGATGTAGCGCACGTTCTTTCATTCTTGTCCCATGCGCACGGCGGAAGACAAGCCCCCTTATTTTTCGTTTTGCAAGGATCTTCAGGCTCAGGAGGGCATCTTTTTACTTTTTTGAGTTTGCACCCCCTCCCGGTGTTGCACGAATCCGGATTGGTGGTTTCGCATTCCAGGTTTGTAGTCCCTGCTTTGTTTGAACAGCACAGTTGGCCATCCATGGATTTCTTGGCCAAGGTGTAAACACAGTCATTTTCCGCCTGACACCAGGTAGCAGCGTCCGAGCCGCCCGGGTTTTGTTCGAACTTCTTAATTCGCTGGTCGATCTCGGCCTTTTTATCGGCCTTTTTATTTTTTATCGCCGCTTTTGATTGGTTTTGTAAATCAGTTAAAAAATCGCACTGGTTTATTCCGAAACGATTACGACCCACACCGGTTCCGCCGGCGTCGGTTGATTTTGGCGTGCATGTTGCAGCGGGTCCCTTTCTTCGTCTCTGTGCCGTTGCGGTCGATTGAGCGCCGGGTTTGCCGACAAAAAATTCTCTTTGAGGTGGATAAGCAAGTCTTCCGTACAAAGATCTCTTTGATTTGGGTTGATACACATAGCCATACATCTTTCTTTTATTTACCTTTTATTTAGTCATGTTTTTTCGCGACGTCATCCAAAATCTTACGCAGGCGATCAATGTCAAGGACCGCAGTCTCTCGCGCAAGAATTAATCCCGGTGTCATATCAAGTTTCAAAATTTCATGTTCCAATTTTCGGTGGCGTGCGCTGTGAAGGGATTCTGCCACATTCATGACCTCATGTAACTGATGTAACTGATGTGACTGATATGACTGATGTGACATATTTTTAATGTCCTTCTTGTCCTTATTCCAAAAACGATTTTAAAACAATGATGCAAATATAATTAAATTACGTAAACAATGTCAACAATGTCACCTCATCCAATTTCTATGTTCTGCAAAGCAATCAACGTGAATTTGAAGCACCTCCAAACAAATCCCGTGCGATGCGTCGAGGACGCGTGTTTTCACAGCGGCGAAATCCGCGATATCCTCCACAAAGCCGACATGCATTACACTCAAGGGACGCCATTTCTACAAGACGAAAAGTACGACAAGTTGGTGAACTATTTGGAAAATTTGACCGGCAAATCTTACACGAAGATTGGTGACGCCCCTCGACCAAACCAAAAAAAGGTCGTTTTGCCGATTCATACCGGTTCGTTGAACAAAGTGAAAACGTTGCGTCAATGGAAAAATTGGGCCAAGCACCACCAGGGACCTTATGTTTTGAGCGACAAACTTGACGGGATTTCGCTCGTGGTGGAGTTTCGTCCTCGCGGACTTCCACGAGTGTTTACCCGAGGAGACGGGACAATCGGCTGCAATGTCAACGACATCGCACGTTTTGCAATAAAAACTTACAATCCAAACAAATTGACTTACGTCAGAGGTGAATTAATATTTTCAAAAAAGAAATGGGCTTCCTTGTGCAAATGGAAGCCCGGTTATGCCAACGCGAGAAACGCTGTCGCGGGACTGGCAAATCAAATCGCCAATGTGACCAATGTGAGCGATGAAACTGTCAAAATGCTTGAGGCCTTGGACTTCGTGGTCTTTTCGGTCACACGACAAGGCGAAAAGCTCACCAAGTCGCAACAACTGGCGCTGGCCTGGACCGCAGGTTTTAAAACCGTGTGGAACTGCGAGGTTGAACAAATTGAATTTGAAAAACTGGGCGACGAATTGGCAAGACGTAAAATGGAATCTGCTTTTGCAATAGACGGTTTGGTAATTTGCGACAATAAAAATTATCCTCCGACGAAACAAGGCAATCCGAAGCATGCAATCGCCTTCAAAATGGACCAGGAAAGCCAAATCCGCGAGACGATTGTGACCAATGTTTTCTGGAATTTGAGCCGATATGGTTTGATGAAACCGGTGGCCAAGGTATCTCCCGTCGTCATTGACGGTGTTGTGATTTCAAAGGTGACTCTTTACAACGCGCGATGGGTAAAAAATAACGGAATTGGAATTGGAAGCAAGGTCCAAATTATTCGCAGTGGCGACGTGATTCCAAAAATTCATTCCGTTCTCGAAAACGTCGCAAACTCTCCCCCGGCGACCCCCGAGGGAGAGGACGGGATACAATGGAGATGGAAGGATGAAATAGACATCGAGCTGATCGGGGAGAGTCCAGACGTCAAAGCGAGAAAGTTGGAATCTTTCGCTTCCAAACTCAATATAGCCGGTCTAAAAATTGGAACATCGACCAAACTCGTTCGAGCCGGGATAAATACGATCCCCAAATTTTGTACCGCCACCGGGGACATGTTGAGCGGGATCAATGGATTGGGACCCACATCGGCCAAAAAAATTATCACCGCGCGAGACAAGGCGTTGGAAAACCATTCGGTGTTGGAAGTTGTGGCCGCATGCGACGCTTTTGGTCAAGGATTTGGGATGAAAAAAATGAAACCTTTCTTTGATGCTTTTCCGAACATTCAAGGTTATCAAGATTTGGACATCACAGAAATTGAAAGATTGCCTGGATGGTCGAAAAAATCTTCAATCAAACTGATTAAATCAATCCCGCGAGCCGTTGCGATGGCTCGTGAACTCATTGCAATTGGAACGGTGGGCACAAAAAGAAATGTGACCGAAGGCCCCAAATTGACTGTGGTGTTGTCAGGTTTTCGTGACAAATCGGCGCAACAAGACATGGAAAAATTGGGCGTGGCTTTTCAAAATGCCGTGACGAAAAAATGTGATTATTTGGTGATGAAACCGGGATCCAAGGCCACGTCGAAATCGCAAAAAGCCAGAAAATTTGGAATTGAGGTGATCTCAATGGAAAAATTGATCGAAATTGCAAGCAACGTAACAACGTAACGTATTCATTTTCATACTTTACAACGTATGAAAATACTTGAGAGGGCAATTTACAAGACTCGCGTTGAAACGTGGTCTAATTCAGAGCAACATTCATTGCACCAATTATCGTCAGATACGCGTGAATATTCAAAATGAACAGGTCTTCCGTTGAAACCCGGCCGCATGCAATTGAATTTTGCCAAATCGGCCAACGAATATTTGGAACATTCGACGAGTTGTTTGCCCGTTGGGGGCGGATTGGTCTGGGATCTTTCGCCCGCACGCATGTGAGGTGGTTTTTGTGCCATGCATGGATACGGTTTGAGATAGGGATCGGCACACATTTTCTCGCCCTGAATGTGAAATAAATTGCTGGCCGGGCCTTTGGATGAATTGTTGAGATTGTAATACTGAGCGTGAGGCATTCTTTATTTCGCAAATTATAAAAAGCGGACGTTTACATTGCTTGCATTGCTTGCATTGCTTACATTGCTTACATTGCTTACATTGCTTACATTGCTTACAAATCATCCACCGTCACCTGCGGGCCTCGCATTCGCCTTTTCGGTGCGGCCGTCGGCGGTGGCATTGAAGTTCGTTGCGACCGCGGCGGCATTGAGGGTGTGACATTCATCATGTTCACCATGTTCATCAAATCGGCACCGGTCCTTTTCATGATCATTTTGGAAGCAATGAAAATGCCAGCATTCATCAAAATCAAAAACATCAATCGAACTTCTACGGGCCACGACGATTCACCCTCGGGAATATAACTCTTTTCGCCGAGTTCAATCAACAACTTTTCGTAAGAATTCATTTGAAGGATTTGTTGTTGAGTGAAACCTTGCATGTCAAATTTTAGGAACTTTCCAAACACGAACTCAGTTGCCATGAAACCACCAATCAAATAGCTCTTATAATTTTCGACGGTGGAATCGAGAGATAACCTTCGAACATTCATTTCGTAAGCCGTTTTGATTGCATCTAGATCGTCGCGCATGGAAAAACGATCAAAGTCAACGTTTGCGAGAGGATAACTTTTTTTTAACAAAGAGAACTTGAATAGCAATTCTCGTTTTTCTTCTTCCAGTCGAAGTGATTCTCCTGGCGATTTCGGGTAAGAGTGGCGCGGATTGTTCTGTCGAAATGACGATCTGCTTTCCCTGCCATATTTTGAAGCTTCGCCCACCGACAATTCACTGGCGGCCGAAATGCTTCCTTCGTCGTCGTCCGACTGCGAATCCGCAAAATCTTGGCGGTCTTGGTGGTCAGATGCGCAAGACACAGGCGAGGGATCTCCAATCGAACTTCTTCTGGTTTCAGTCGATCCGATATTGACGTTCCTCGTTGTCTCTGAGCGACCATCGTCGCGCTCCCGGCGTTCGTTTTCGCGACGTTCGTTTTCGCGATGTTCGTTTTCGCGATGTTCGTTTTCGCGACGTTCGCGCTCCCGGCGTTCGTTTTCGCGACGTTCGTCCCCGTGGTGTTCGTCCCCGTGGTGTTCGTCCCCGCGGTGTTCGTCCCCGCGGTGTTCGTCCCCGTGGCGTTCGTCATCGTCGGACGAATCAACTAACAAATCCAGTTTTCGTTGTAGTTCATTTCGACTGTAATGTTCATCGTCGCATTCTTCGTATGGCAAATCAACTTCAATGTCATCGTCATCAATGTCAAAGCCTTCTTCAGCCTTCCTTATTAGAGAAGTCAATTCTCGATTCAATTTTGATGACGTCGCATTCTCTGTCGCTCTTCTAAAACCCGAATGAGAGGACGGTTTGGAATATGACAGGTCGAATTCTGGAACCTCACCGGCGGCCGGGGGGAGGTGCTTTTTGGCGACAGGCGATGCGTTGTAATTTAGAGTTGGGGACGGGCGAGGTCGAGCACATCCAACGTTTTCTATTTTAATATTCAAATTTCTGGTTGGGATGGAAGCTCGTGAGGCCCCGCAATGTAGCGTGGGCGATGGTCTCGGTGTGGGCGATGGTTTTGGCGCCGACTTTTCAAGGGATGGAACGGGCGATGCTCTGAATCCGAGGGAAGAATGAGGCGGTTTGTAACGCGGCGACGGGGCAAAAGTTTTCGCGTTGTTCACGTTGTTCACCGTTTTCTTGGATCTCATGAGGGGGCTGGCTGCAAATTTCAAGCCTGGATCGGGCGGTTCCTTGATCAATTTTTCTCTTTCTTTTTGGAGGCGTTGAGATTCCAATCGGGCTCTCTCCTCGCTGAGTTCTCGATCAAGCATCGCTTGTTTTTCTTGTACCAATTTGATGGTGTCTCTCGCTCGTTTTCGCGTCACGGGCGAGAAGGGCGACGCTGATCTTCTCTCTTTGCCGTGCTCAATGGTCGGAGATGGGTGCGGCGATGTGTTGAGCTTTTGCGATACATTCGGAGGTGTTACATCGGACGGATCTGGTTCATATTCCTTGTTTAAATGTTTTTTCTTGATTTTTTCAGGATTTTCGAGGAGCTCCAAAAACATTTTTGGCATGCGAGGAAACAATGCGGGTCTGTCGATTTTGGCAGAAGGATTTAGCGGAACTTTGACAATTTTAATTGACCCTTTTCGATTCATTGTTCGATGTTTCGTTTTGTTTGAGCTTAATGAAGATTGTTTTAAGTGGGGTAATAAAGATGTTGCTATCGTTCGGAACGAAAACGCGGAAAATGGGACCGTCATGGGTCGACAGTTTTCGAAAACAAAAAAAAGAAGCGAAGGCCCACGAAATTGCTCAACTTGGAAAGGAAAAGTCCATACCACTTCCGTCAGCGTTTGATGGAAGAAAAGCGTGGGGGGAATTGATAACTGAACCCTACGATCAAGGATCGTGTCAAGCATGTTGGGCTTACGCGTGTGTTAGTGCCTTGTCGGACAGATTCAATGTTCAAACCGTTGGCCAAACTCAATTGAGATTGTCTCCGGCGACTTCCATTTTGTGCAGCTCGGGCGATTATGTCAAACGGGAAGCACGACAGGAATGGGATGCGAAACGCCCCAGCGAGGCCGGATGCAATTTCGGCGCCACTTTGGCCCACGCGTTGAAATATTTGTACATTGTGGGCGCCACGGAGCACGAATGCACGCCGGACGACGAACCCATCACACACATCCAATCACGTCGCTCGGCTCTTCCGGCCTTCAACCGCATGGACCATTTAACAGGGCTTAATTGCGACGATTTGCTGGGGACCGAGACGAATCTTTGCTTTGATGGTTCACCCGCCCGAAATTGGCGAATTTCGGCATATTATTTTTTCCCATGGGACAATGCTGAGTTCTACATACGGTACGATTTGTATCGTTGGGGATCTATTCCCACGACAATTGCGATGACCGAACGATTCATGGATTGGTGCAAATCGCCAGCACCGGGTTCGGGTGAAATATACGCCCCAACACCAAACGAACTGAAAAGTGTGCTCGGTGGTCACGCAATCGTAATTGTTGGATGGGGGTGGAACAAACTCCGAAAATATTGGATAATAAAAAATAGTTGGGGAAAGAATTGGGGTATGAATGGTTATTTCTACATTGAACGAGGCGTTGATGCCCTTGAAATAGAGCACAATTGCATGGGCATGGTGCCCGACTTCTTCCAAAACAAATATCCGTATTCAAAAGACATGTTTAATTTATCGCCTGCTTACATTATCCCCCACTTCGACCCGCAATCAAACCTATCACACGCGCTTATTCCAGGGATGAGCAATGAAACCATGGGAGCCCGGGAAATAGTCGACGGCGATGAAGACTCTGAATATGTTAGCGGAATTGCCAGAACGATAAATAAATTTACAGGCTTTACTTTGCGAAACGAAATGAATAATATCAATTTGAACCCGCCCTTGAATCAGTGTGAATTGCCAGATTTTCCGTCCTTTGTTGCGGCGCGGGACGTCCCCGCTGGCGCCGCGCTGAGATGGCTCATTCGGAAAAAGAACGGGTTCATTCATTGTTATTGGGTTGATGCTTTGGCGTTTGCAACTTTAATTTTGGGATTGATTGTGTTTGCGCGGAGAGCAAGGTCGTCGAAACATTTCCAGTGTCATTGGATTGGCGGGCATCGCACAAAGACCCGCGAGAAAAGGAAAGTCGATGGTCGGGAGTAACACCTTGCAAGTCTTGCAAGTCTTCCGGAGACGGTAATTGAGACGGTTCCCTCGTGACGTAGGACGTCAAATAATTCAAAGGTGACCGCAAAGTTGCGTATACACTTTGCACGAAAGAAATGTGTTGGGTCATTTGGGCGCTCTTCGAATCGATTCGATTTATTTTTTCTTCGATTGCATCCAACCGTTTCATAATTTGATCAAATTTAATGTCATCCATTTTCTTCTTTCTTTCGCTAACTTTTAATACCTCAAGAAATTATTTTCAAACAATAGTTGTATGAAAATGTATGGAAATTAGGCCGTGGAAAGTGCTACGATGGGAGCATTGATTTTGTGAATCATGATATTTTTGCCCTCGATGTTCCCTTGTTTGACGTTTCGACCGTCAACGTACATTTTCCCATTCCGAAACACAATGTGCAATTGATGAGAGCGATTCATTGATCGACAAAAGGAATTTTCACTCTGTGCCAAAACTTCAACAGGAATAATTCGCTCCATTGTGCTTGACCTAATGACATTTACAGCTTTGAGTTTGTTGCAACTCTTAATGAAATCGCAGGGAATGTCTTCGTCGGCCACGGCAAAAACAGTTAAATCTCGATCGTCCAAATTCGTAAGACCTGAAATTCTGGCAATATCGGCAAATTTGCTAAATCCCATGAGACTCAGATTTTTTGCGAACTTGGATGCGCACCTCGGCCCGCACGGAGTGCACGGAATAGACGGCGGATACGGTATGAACGGATGTTGAGAATAATCCGTTCGCATTGAATTGGGATACATTGATACCATTGAGACGACTTTATTTCACAAAAGAATTATTTGGTTGGAATCAACGGTGGATAGTAAGTTGCAGTTTTGCCGTTTAAGGAAACGAGACCGGGCATATCCTTCTGTGCCTCGCGTGCCATCGCAACGTTAAGTTTTATCCCGCTGTCACCGGGAGCATCGACGACATTGAGAAGGAGGGGCTGTGACCGGGGGGTTTCCATCGATTTGTAAATCGCAAAAATGAGAACGATGAAAATTAAAAGGGATAATCCGATTACAATGTAGGTGTGAAGTTTTTTGCTGCAAATCGACGCGGCCTCGTGGGCAAAGTCGCATTCTCTGACGTCAACCATTCCGGCGCAAAGCTGTGACTTGGTCGCACATTTTTCGGGCTCCGGACATTTTTTGGGCTCCGGACATTTTTCATTGCGATAAACTTTAATCACGGGCGCCGTCGAACAAACGCAATTTCTTGTCGCGCACGCGGAGCCGTTTGGATTGTAATATTTGTCGTTTTCATCAATCATCGTTTTATTTAACAAAACATGATCTAAAGTGGAAAATCCAGCACGAAAAAATGATCTCACGCGACTTTGACTTTATCCACGCACTGCCCAAATCAGCGGAACCGTTGACCGAAGAAGAAAAGTACGTGATGAACACTTGCTTCCCGCCCCAATTCAAGGAATCCACGGCACTGTCGCGCGTTGGGAAAGCGGCTAAAGTTTCGGTTGTGGCCAGTTTAATTTTTGTGGTTTTGAACTTGTGCTTTCCGGAGTTCAAATCTCATATTCACAAAACTCTTGCTGTGGCGGGGGCCACGGTAGCGATTGCGACCGTCATCAACTATTTTATTTTCTTCCATATTTGAAATAGATTGCGCCCGACGCCCCCAACAAGGCAAGGCAAATTGCAATGTGTATCCAATATGCGTTTCGCTTCGGTGGCGGCGTGGGCGGCGGTTCGGAGGCGCGGGCCATTTCGTCACGAAGTTCTGTCACATTCGTCAAATCTTCTTGCGTGTCTTGCGCAATCGGAACGGGCGCGCCCGGCGGGGCTTGCATGAATTTGGTTGGGAAATTTCCCCTTTTTTTCCTTTTGTACCACCAAAATGCAGCACCCGCGGCGGTCACGGCACACAGAGCCGAAATGTAATTTTTGTATTGGAGAATTGATTCCCAAATGCCCGGAACAAATTCATTGCCCTTGGCCGTCGTCAGATTGTTCTTCGTCGGACGACCTTCTTCAACGGCGGAACCGCGGAGCAATTTTAGTTTGGCTGCGTAATCTACACCATCGCGTTTTGTTATCCGTTGCATTTTGTTGCCAGCGACCATTTTTTTAAATTGTAAAAGTAAACGATGACCACCAATTTGTCAATTCCTTTTTGCTCATATGATTCGAATAACTATGAGGCAAGACCGTTTTTGGCGCCCCAATTGTGCAGACCGTCACCGCGGATTCCAAGCTCGGATTGGTTGGGAACATTTGGTTCTGTGCCATCGTGCGGATATCAAACTCTCAATCCACAACTTTATGAGGATAATGCGGCCCACGATTTTTGCCCCGTCGAACAAAAAAATAATCCGTGTCAACGCGGAAGGGGATACACCGCCGAAGATTCTCGCCTCAAACAACCACGAACTGGAAATATTCCACTTGTGCTTGATACCACGCCACTTGACATGTCCGTTGGCGAAAAAAAAGTGTACTCATCCGAATTGAATAAATGGACTACAGGTTTCAAACGTTACGTTGACATGACACAAGGGCAAATAACTTATTATTTGGATCACAATATTTCATC
>JAAHTH010002998.1_pt1 | contig 12115 bp, 4 predicted proteins | sample 6116091 | NCBI WGS metagenome assembly JAAHTH01 (sample SAMN13939990, study PRJNA603662) | sponge metagenome | isolation source: marine sponge | host: Mycale hentscheli | place: New Zealand | collected 2006
TGCTAACAGGCGTTGTTTCTTCAACAGCAATACCTCTAGCTTCTGTTATGTCAACCGCTTGCGTTGTCCCACCTATGGCTTGAGCTCTTTCTAATATCTCTGCTTGTCTAGGACCAAGTCTGGTGTCTATAAAAGTAGTTACTTTAGATTTTTCAGGATTATAAGTATCAAACAAAGCAGTGTTTCTACCTGGAAATATTCCTTGAATTTGTTCTGTAACAGCTTCTTTTACCGCATCCATAGGTATGCTGCCAGTAGGATTAAACTTAATAGCTTTACTTATAACAGGAAAATTGTTTTCTACAATAGCTTCTATAGCTCCAAACTTATCTTCAGCTTTTGACGATGGAGACTTAATAGTTTCTACTAAACTTTCGTTAGTAAATACGTCTTGTTTTGCTAATGCTATAAACTCTTGACCGCGTGGAGATATAGTTCTTGAGGCTTTAACTTGCTGTTCGTCAACTTGTTGTTCTGCTTTTGGTATTAACTCGCCTTCAGCTCCTTCTTGAGCTATGGCTTGTTGAGCTGTAGTAATACCACCTTTTTCTAAACTATTGTTGTAATCCTTAATAAAATTATATACGTCTCTACCTTTATTAAACTTTACTTTAACACCAAAGTTTTTCTGTAAAGCTCTACGAACTTTATCACCTATCTTGGTATATATACCTTCATCAAATTTAATATCGCCTGTAGCTAATGCATCTGAAAATAATGTAAGCGCTTCTTCCATTTGCACCTCTATTTTTTCGTCTTTATATAGCTCCATACGTTTTTTAAACCTACTATCTTTTATTTGATCAACGTCAATTTTGTTTAATTCATCTAACAAAGCGTTACCTAAATTAATAGATGCTACTGGATTATTCTTTAAAGTTTCGTATAGTATGTAATGTAAAAACTCATGGCCAGCAACGTTTACAGCTTGCTCATTTAAAGCAACTTCTTTATTTATAACTATAGTGTTTGGTTTACCATCTACACCAGGTATAAAAAATCCTTGTTGGATAGCAGAATCTTTAACGTTTATTCTAGTGTCTTTCTTTTTATTTAAAAAAGCTTTTACTTCTTCAGTGTTGTTAAGTATTTCAAAATCTAATTCATCAACGTCTTCTGCTTCTTTTTTAACCTTTGATAATTTACCATAAAACTCTTCAGCTGTGTTTCTTATATTAAATATCTCTTGCGCTGCTTGTTCTTGTGCTGTTTCTAAACCATCTATTATACTAGCTTTCTGATCGTCAGTTAAATTGTCAGCTATTTTAGTAGCATCGATTTCTGCGTTCACCGATGTTAGTATATCATAGTTTTGATTTACTATTTCTATTTGTTGATCTGAAAGCGTACCCATCAAATCATCATTAGCATCCACAGCCGCAGTTAGTTTTTCTCTAATTTCTACCTGCGCAGTATTGATTGCTTTAAGTTGAGCGGCTGTTATGTTTTTAGAATATTTAGCTTTGTCTAACTGATACAGTTCTGAAAGTAAACCTTGTATTCTTTTGTGCTCTTGTGGTGTTTTTATAGCGTTACTAGCTTTAAGATAATCACCAGTCAATATAACACCACTAGAACCAAAAGCCCCTTTTAAACCAGACTCGAAAGCTTCAGGCGTAAAAAAATCACCAGTTGCTTTTATAACAGAATCTCTATAGCTCATGCCTTGAGAAGCGTATTGGTTAAATTGCTGAGTAGTATACTGAAACATTTCTTGCACGCCATTTTTCCCAAAAACTTCCGCAGTTGCAGCATACTTTTGTTGCGCACCCATTGGTAATCTGTTAAAGTATTTACTAATTACTCCAATTCTAGCCCACTCCGAACCTAACTCTAAAGTTGTAGAAACCACAGCTGGTGTCATTGTAAAATTACCAGACTCTACTAGCTCACCTGGAGTTACACCTTGTTTTTCTGCTTGTATATCTATGCTTTCGTTAAGAGCGTTAGCAAAAAGATTTATAAATAATCCTGGAGGTTGTTGGGCTACTGTTGTGGCAACAGCCATACCGCCATCAATAACTCCAGCTATACCTCCTAAAGCATACTGAAATACCCCATCTTTTTCTTTTAACCTGTCAAACCTTTGTGTTGGTAAATAATAAGAATCTTTTTTATTTAAATTTAATCTAGCCTGCTCTAGCTTTTTTAAGTTTTTCTTTTGTAGCTCTGGTGAAACATTTTGAGTCCCAAGAAAATGCCAAAGATATTCAAACTGATCGTCAATGTTTGCAATAGTTGTTAAGCTATTACTCATCGTGTTATATAAAGATCTAGTAAAATCTATATCTATTTTATTATCTGCGTATAATCTATTGTATTGCTCTCTTCTATCTTGCTGGCCCTCGCTTAGTTTTTGTATAGCATCAAGACCTTCTGATGCAGTACCTAATGTAGCAACGTTAGTTAAGTTTCTAGTTATATCATTTGCAAAAAAATCAACTATATCGTTAGATATATTTTTTTCAAAGCTATTATATTTTTCTGATAATTCTTCTTTAGTTAGTTTTTTGCCAACAACAGTTACTTCATCTAGAGGTATTCCTTCTGCTTGCGTACCCACAAGCTCACCATCTATAATTAATGGTACGGGTGCTAAGTAAGCCGCACCATCTTTAACGTAACTTCTAGACTCGGGAGCAGGTACATTAGGATCAAAAGCTTCGTCATCAAACTCTAGTAAATCATCAGCTGAAGAAATGCCTTCTTGTAATATTTGATTACGACGTTTTGTTAGTTCATTGTATTGAAAAATACGTTTAGGTGAATCCAATGGAGTTATTTTACCATCAGTTCCTGCGATAGTAGCTATACGATTATCTATTTCTCTAACGTCATTTACACCACCTAAATCTATTACAATATCTTCTTGTGCCCAACTAGGATTTTTAGATGGATCAAATGGATCTCGTGATTCCGAAGAAGTATTTGCCGAGTCTGATTCCGTAGTCTCGGGTGCTTGCCCGGTTGTCGGTGTTACAGTTGCACCCTCCTCCGCAACACCGTTTGTCTTTCCCTCTTCTGGATCTGTAACTTCTACAGCGTCAGGAAAAGTATCTTTAAACTCTTTTACTTTATCTTCTGGAAGATCGTAAATAGTTTCACCAACTTTAAATGTAAACATATTTAATTAATTTTATTGTCTAACGTATGGAGCAAATTGATTTGCAGCGGAGCTAACAATTTTATTAGCATCGGTATCTTTTATACCCATAGCTTGCAGTAGTATTTTCTTTTTCTGAGCTGGATCCATGTAAGGATATATTTCAAGCCCGCCTACTTCTATGCTTTCTAGCTCATCGTCTGTACCGTATTCATCAAGACTTTTTATACCTAGATCTCTAGCTATTTTAAGAGTACTTTGTAAGTCTGTAAGATCAGCAACATCTATTCTTTCATCTAAGTCTTTTAGTTTATCTTGATAGTCTGCTCTTCTTATTTCACCTTCAGTAGGTTTATTTTCGTCTTCAGGTTTTTGTTTTCTACGGCGCTCTTCTTTTGTTTTAGTATAGTAAATCATGTCATCTACTTCTAAAGGCGTTTCATCTTCTGGAAACTCTTCTTTATATCTAGCGACATCTTCTGGCTTAGCTTCTCTCATTTCAACTTGCTTGTTACCAAACATTCTAACTAAGTCGTTATGCTCAAGACTTTTTCTTACAAAATTTACTTTATCTGGTTGACTCATACTTATCCACTCGTCTTTAGTATAAGACTTACCTAAATTATATTTTATATATTTAAGCTGTTCATCTAAAGGTAACTGTAATAAACCTTTAGATTTACTATCTAACATAGATTTGTATGTAATATCATTTGTTAACATTTCTACATTAAAATGTCTTTCTGTAGTAACTATTTCATCATCACCTTGAGGATTTATTGATATTATAGATTTAGAATTAAAGCCTTTACCTGTTGGCGTGTCTTGATCATTAAGAAAACCAGACGTGCGTAGTGCGTCGTTAGTATCAATTAACTCAGGTAGTTTAGTAATTAAACCTTCACCATCAGCCCACTTGTCTACATCTCTAGACCAAATAAAATTAGCATCTGAATCTTCTAAACCATAAGCATCTTTTAGCGCTGTCCATGCTTCGCTGTTAGTGTCCATTTGTACAGACACATTCATAATGTTTTTATAACTACCATTGTCTTGTCTAACTCTTTCTAGCTTTTTATGTACACCGTTAGAGCCATTTCTGTTTAACAATGCTTCAGCTACAACTAAGTTTTGATATTCTTCTTTACCTTCACCAAGTATATCAAACCCATTAGTACCGTCAAAGTTACCTATATCAAAAGCTTTTTGATCTTTAAGTGGTGTTAACCCACTAATTATTTTACCTGTTTGATTTAATGTAGTTGTCTGATATGTCTGTGCGTTGTTGACTATGTTAGAATAAGCTATACGCTGGGCGCTAGTTAGTTCAGGATTAAGAGCTAGTTCTGTTTGAGCGTCAATAGCACCTATGTTATATTCAACCCCGTCGTGTATATATGGCTCACCAGTTTCTAACAAACCTATAGCTGTCTGTTTAAATTGTTGTAAAAAGTCTGGATCTTTTATACTAGAAGCTGTTTCATTTAATTCTTTAAGATGTTCTAATGTAGCTTTGTTTTTATAAAGCTGTTTAGCTTGTCTTTGCTTTTCTACTAAAGCTATTTCTTTTTGTTTAGCTTCTTGAATTTCTTTAAATCTATTTGAAAAAGCAGCCGAGCTATCTTGAAAAGATTTAATGTACATGTCTGCAGAGCGATCTAATATTACTTGTGGATTTCTATAACTCATAATTATACTTGTTTAAACTCTACATCTAGTTTAGAATAATCTATACCATCGTAGTCTTTAAATATATTTTTAATTACAGCGTAACTAGGAACCTCATCTGACATAGCTCCCTGCCAAACGCCGTCACCAAACATTTTGTTTATATATTCAAATGCGTATATATTAATACCGCTAGAAGATTTACCTATAAGTTTTATATTCTTTTTTAATCTTCTATCTGAAGCGCCGGCTAAACCTCCTAACACATCACCAACACCACTTGCAACTCCGCCCCAAGCAGCTGCTTTAGCTTGGTTTGAAGATGCTCGTTGAGCATTTGCTTGGTCAAGCTGTCCAGCTGCTCTATCTAAATCAGCATTAATACGATTTTCTTCGTTAGCAAAAACAAAAGCCTTACCTTCTACATCAGCTTGTTGCGTCCTTACACCTTCAGCTATAGCTACGTCTTGTATTCTTTGTTGCTCTTTAACTTTGTTTTGCTGTAATGTTTCTTCGCCTCGAGCTCTCATTTTATCATTGTTAGCTTCTTGCTGTTCTATACTTGCCGCAATACCTTTTTTACTCTGAAGAGCTGCTTGAGCTAAAGCAGTAGCCCCACCAGCACTAGCACCAGTAGCTCTAAGAGTATCTAAAGTGTTTGCTAAAGCTATATCAGCTTGCTCAGCTTGCATTTCAGCTGCTTGAGTTGCTACACCTAGTTGACTAAACGGATTACTCATTTGTGAGCTTAAATCTTTAGCCATAGACGAAAGATCTGTTACACCTTCAAACGGATTTATAACATCACCTCTACTAGCTTTTAAGCTATCTATTTCTGCTTGAGCTCTGTTAGCTGCATTTTTAGCTCTACCGGCGGCCTTGTCAGCTTGGTTAGCTGCCACTGCTCCGCCTATAACTTTAGCACCAATTGCTCCTACGGCTAATGCTGTTATTGCTCCCATATTAATTAATCTTTTTAGTTACCTCATGTGCTGGACTTTCATCTACTGTCCAACCTAATTTTTTATGCATCTCAATTAAAGGTTTAGATCTACCTATAGTGAACATATATTTAACTCCATTGGCTTTACAAACTTCTTCAGCTGATTTTATTAAAAGCTCTATAGCGTCTTTTCTGTCAGCTTCTCTGTAATCTGGATTAGATACAACCCACTCAAATAAAGCTCCCTTAGAATTAGTATAATATATGAAACCTGCAGCGATAGGCACGTCTTTTTCTACAATAAGACCACCAGTACCGTTGTCAGGTAAAAAATCTTTAGGTGGGTTAACCCATTCAGGCCACGCATCCCACCATAAACATAACGTGTCCCAATCATTTTCTGTAAGTCTACGTATATTTAATTCCATATAATTTAATAACTTGATTCTACATATTCAGATGATGCGGCAAACAACTCTCTTGTAACTCCACCCTCACCCTCTACTTGAGTAGTGGCGTCTGTTTGTATAGTTACAGTAGAATAATAACCTTTTACACCTGATACGCTACCTCCAAATACAACTTCTCCAGCTGTAGCGCTACTATTATTTACTATGTTAGCAAAATACTTACCTTCTTTTTTATAAAAACCAGAGTATATTCTAGGGTACGGAGGGTTTGTCGTGCCAAAAACGCTTTCATAATTAACTGGTATTACAGGTTGATTATAAGTTGCGTTAGGCACACTGTTAACAGTCTGTCTAGGATCTATTATATATTGACCTTCATCATGACTAGTTATTGGAATAGAAGTATCGTTTGTTTCAAACGATCTTGCGCCATTAAAGCTAGATACTTCCCAACCTGTAGAACCTTCGTAGTTTATTGTTTTAAAAACTTTAGAAGCACTTACATTTGGATTAAATATAAATGTTATGTTTGATCCATAGTAAGTGTCGTAGAATTTAGATCTTGTTGCAACACCTGGTTCTTCATAATTATGCTGCCATATAGACCCATTTTTTACAGTGTAGAATTTATTTTTAACACTAAACGATTGCTCTGGATTATATGTAAATCTACTTGGCCAACCTAAAACTTGCTCATCAAATGATAAAGTTTGATAGGTGTCATCGGGTTTTTGTAGACTTAATACATACTGCTTTGTGTGTATATCCCAACCACCTACTATTTCACCTTTTTGTGTTTTAGTACTAACACTGTTTAGTTCATCTCTAAAATAATCTATCATACCGTAATTAGATACTTCAGTCAAACCATCTTGAGACAATCGCATTACAGCGTTTCTATCTTTATCTGTAAAGTACTTTCTATAGCCATATACTGCAAAACTTTTAGGATCTGTACTTATACCATAATTACCAGCATAGGGTACTATTTGACCTATAACTAAATTAAGTTGACTTACCGCGGTGGCGTTACCTTCGGCTGAGTATAACGCGTCTTTATCTATAAGTGCTCTATTAACTTTATTCTCTTGGAATATAATTAAGTTAGTATCTTCAGCGTATAACTTTTGTACGCTACCTTGCGCTGGATCTAACGACCTAGTAATGTCTTCACCTACACTAAACACGTTGGTGTTGTTTACACCTGTTCTAGAATTAAACACACCAGAATATATAAGTGATGATGTTCTAAAACTAGCATTAGACTCATCATCTACTAAATAAGCTTTAACGCCATACAGCATTTCTGTTTCACTGTAACCACCTTCTATACGAGACTCTTCTACATACCAAGACTTAGAATCAGATACTGTATTTGGAACAGTGTTATCATATACAGGAAAAGCTCCATTAACACCAACGGGAACACCAGACGATCCGTTCCAAACTATCTCTGGAGTCATTGGAGGATCTGCTTTGATTGTGGCAGTATCTATAACTGTTTTTCTAAGTAAAAACGAATTGTAAAATTTAACTTCTACTATTGCTGGCATAACTTATTTTATTATGTAAAATTTTTTGGACTTCCCTTTTTACCCCCAGATCCACTACTGCTACTAGTATTATCAGAAGCATCAAGACAAGGACCTAAAATCTGCATGCTGTTTTTAAATGTTCTTATCAAATAAGTACCATCTCTAGTAGACTCAGGATCTGAACCAGCTCGTCTTATTCTAGTATACATGTATTCATCACTAGCAAGCCTAAGCACTTGAGCTGGTGTGGTTAATAAAGGATCTACAAACAAACCAAATATTTGATCTGGCTCTGAATAAGTAGTTGTATCACTTTCTAATCCTGTGTCTATTTGAGTTGTATTTTTAGCAAATAAATATCTAGCAAATGGAGAAGCTGAGTAATATGTAAGTGTTGGCTCAAACACCCCTGTGCCGCAGCTAGCTCCTCCGTCTGGTATAGGTTGCCAAGCTTCCGCTTGATACTCGTATACATTACCTTCTGGAGAAGTAGAAAAATTTCTAAGGAAACTATTAAGATCTACATTAGTAAAATCTCCTATCTCGTATTTTATGTTTGTTTCTATTGTAGGATCTTGATTACATTTAACTCCGTCTGCTTCAAAAGCGTTGTAACTATTGAAAAGATTACCCCAAGCTACTCTATATTCACCTGGCTGATTTAAAACAAAAACTCTACCTGCAGGAACATTTAACATTGCAGCAAAGCCCTGCGTGTCTTGTTTAAAGTTTTCCGTATTTACAGCTGGTTCTGTTATATTTAAAACCCTTAGTCTATTAACAAGATCAGTATCGCTTGGGTCTTCTGAAGTCATACCAGACAAAACAACATCACCAGTAGATCTTACTTCGTTAGTTGTTCTATTAGCGTAAATACAGTTTTCTCCAAAAACATCTTGAGCTAAAACCCAATTGTCTGAGCTACTTTCTCTAAACTCTATAGCTGCGTAAACACCAGCTGAAGTTAATTCTGATTGATCTGCTGATCTATTAAATTGCTGTAGACGCGTGTAAACATAGAACACGCTTGAAGGATTTCCTTGAGGTTTTGATTTGTAAGCTCTAGCGTAATAAACAGAATCGTTTGTATCGCCTGATTCACAAACTGGACCTTTTATTTCATTGTCGTAAGACAAACCACTCGTGGTATAACCTATCTGCATATCTTCCGGTATAACACTCGTGCTATCTAAATTGCTTAATTCATCTACAAAAAACTCTACAGCACCATCTGCCTGAACAAAGTTTTGTCGTTGCACAAGCGACATATAATCTACCATGTTAGGTATGCCGATGTCTTGAGTTATAAGCACAGACGTTGTTCCTCCACCTTCATCTTCAGCTGTAAGAGTATAACTATATGTACCAAAATTAGGTTGACCTACTTTACTATTTTTACCTTTTGAAGCCTGATAAATATTAACACTAGACCATTCGTTATAACTATTTTCAGGTTTATAGATTCTACCTGCTGGAGATAATCTAAACTCAGTTTTAAAGTCTTGAGAACTAGGAGCAGTAATAGGGCTTATTGTCCAACCTTTAAGTATTCTTTTTCTATTAGGATCTGCAGACCCATTAAAGTTTTCAAACAAACTTAATATTGTAGTAGATGTATAAGATTTAGCAATACCAATATCACCTGGTATATTTATAATAGGATCTACGTTTGTAACTCTAAGTGGATTTGAAGATGTACCTTTAGCTTCTAATTTATTTGTAACAGGACCGGGTGTTGTTACTGTAAACTCAAACTTAAACCCGTTTAGTTTATCTTTATCTAGTCCTTCAAAGTAAAAATAAGCTTCATCATTAGTTTTTAAATACACTTGTGAGCCGCGTTGATCTAATTTGAATTTATTGGTAACATCGTTGTTTGCTAGATCAATAACCAGCATATCTATATCTAGCGCACCAAGATCTTGTTCATTTTCATTTCTAAAAGTAAAATATCCATTAGCGTTATTTATGACACTTTCGTTTGGCTCTAAACTTTCAGGTAAATAAAAATCAAAACCATCGATTTGAGTTGCGCCACCTATACCCTCTTCTATAGCTGTATTTAAATCACTAATCAAACCAGAAGATGTTGTCTCCCAGAATATATCAATTCTAGAAACAGTAGGTGACGTTTCTAATATAGCTAAGTTTTCTATTATTGGATGTGGATTGCTATTAGTGTTTGTAACACCAAACTGAAAATCAGAGTTTTGAGATGTAATAAACTCAGCAATAAAAGGATTTGATTGTGCTTTATAAAATGCGTGGTAAGGATTTTGTTCAGCAGTTATAGGGTGCGGATCTGTGTCTATAGTAAATAAATCAAATAAGTCTTCTATAGTATTTGTTGTAAACTCTGATCTACCTGGCGAGCCAAAATTTGCAGATGAAAATTGCTCATTACCAACTACAGAATAAGCTCGATCAGTATTCATAACTCTACCAAAAAGTTTGACAGAACTTCTAAACGCTTTATCTTGAGGTCCTACTTCTGTTAAATCTCTTGGAACTTTATTAATATTATCATTTATTAATGTTATAAAAGAAGTGTTTAAGTTTGTTGTTTGTGATTCAGGTAAAGCTTTCATAGCGCCTGCTGAATATACATTGTAGTAATCTTGCTCAACTTGCTTTACAACTATTTTATAACTATACCAACCAAGAGGATTATAATCTTCACTAGTTACATCATCATTGTAAATTCCAGGCTCACCTGTTGTAGAAGCAAAAGACTCACCTCTTATCGCTTCATTAAACTGTACTTTAAGAGAATTACCTAAAAAATTCCAAGGATATTCATCGTCGCTTACATCTCTACCGCCGTAAGGAAGATAAACTGTATCAGCCTTAAAACCTTGTGCGCTAGCTTGGGTATCGTTATTAGAAAGTATAACTGTAGATTGTCTACCAAACTTATCAGATAATACAACTCCTACCTGATAGTTTCTGTTTTCTTTAACAGTGCTAGATGGATATTCTAAAGTACCTAAGTTAGAACCTAAACCGTCTGTATCTAGTTTTCTACTAACAGATACTTGATAGTTAATACCAGCTGGAGGCGTATGCTTATCTTGAAAATTACCATATATAATTCTGTTACTAGAAACTTCTTGAGAAAAAGCTTTTACTGGAGTTTTATCATAAACTCTAACTAACTCTGATTCTGGTAAAGTTTTGTAAGGTTTAGTAGATAGATATGTAAATTTAAAATACTTAGAATTGTTAGATTCATCTTGTATTCTTCTAAGTGGTATTGTTTCTATAACCTGAACAGCTAAAGCATCAGACTCTTTATATATAATATCTATTTCACTTATTTTATAGTTATCATATACTTTTGAAGCCATGTCTGGCAAAGGTATCTGCAAGTCTATTTTGTTTACTTTGTTTTTCGCAAAGTCAACTATAGTGCTAGAAAAAGTTTGTTCTTCATCGCCATCTAAAAAATAACCATCTTGTTTAGGTATAAAACAAGCTTGAGTAAATGGAGCTAATATAGAGTATTCACCATCATCAAACCTAAATCTATAACTAAATTTAACAAACTTATCTTCTAAATACTTAGGGTCACCAGCATAGTTTGGTTCGTAAAAAGGATTAGACGTGCTTCCATCAGGCAAGTTTGGACTGACGGCATCAACCATAGATGTTTGTAGATAGTTAAACTGAATCACAGAACCAGCGTCTAAAGACACTCTTTGGTTTAAAGTTATTACGCTTTCTGCATAATCTACGTTAGAAACAACAACTTGATCAAGCTCATTTTCAATGTAACTAGATGAGCTTATAGTTAGACCAGGTGTTATAGCAGCCGGAGGCACAGACGTAGTTTTAAAACTTAAGCTATCAAACACATCTTCAGCAACTGTTAAAGTAGGTAAAGCCGCAGGTGGTGAAGAAACGTCTAGAGTTTTATAAATCTCAATAGCTCTATACGGATTATATTTTGCTACAGAAATTTGATCTTCAGTAGTATAATAATTAGCTACAGTAGTAGCTGTTGTTACATTTATTTTTCTAGGTTGGTTTCTATTGTCAGTAAAAAACAATAATTGCTCTAGTAAATTAACACCTATTATAGGAAAACTAGGGTGAAAATTTAAAAAAGCACCATACACCAAAACATTTATATCTGTTGGGCTGGACCACCTTACTATAAAATTATTAGCTTCTGGTTTATACTTTGTATCTACTTTGTAATTAGGGTAATCAGTAAAGAATAAGTATACATCACTATTTGTTTGATCTACAAAATAACCAACTGATATTAAATCTCCATTAAGCTCAACTCCTTGTATGTTATCTTCTATGTATTGAGCAAAATTACCCACAACTTGGTTTCCTAATACATTCTCTAAAGCACCTACATCGTCACCTTCAGATTTTATAACTTGAACGTTAACAGCATCTCTATATTCTCCATTAGGTAAAAGCCTAGAATCTAAGTCTTTATTCA
>JAAHTH010003000.1_pt1 | contig 12110 bp, 15 predicted proteins | sample 6116091 | NCBI WGS metagenome assembly JAAHTH01 (sample SAMN13939990, study PRJNA603662) | sponge metagenome | isolation source: marine sponge | host: Mycale hentscheli | place: New Zealand | collected 2006
ATAACCCATCAATTATCGGTAAAAATGCTCACTTGTTATAACCCTAATGTTAACTTTTTACGAAAAGTTGGCATTAGTTTTGGCGCTCTACCGCTCCATTAGCAACTAAAACAATGCTGACTATAAAATCAACAAAAAGGCTTTTTTATAGCCAACTTGAGCCTAACTCATTTAAACTTTTCCTCGGCTAACTCTTTAAAGCTGGGGCTTTGTTGCAACGTTTGAATAATTTTTGCCAGCCGAGACATATTGGATAGTCTATCTGGAACCCTAGGGTGAGAGCCTGTCTTTGTTTCCAGAAACTCCATTAAATCGGCAGGTCGTGGGCGTCCTTCGGAACTACATCGGTAATCACTAGCGTTTCCCATACTACAACGGTATTCTTTACCGGCGTTAAGGCGGTCCTGTGAGAGCTCCAGAAACTCAACTAGTGTCCCAACTTCAGATTTATCAATCAAACTAACCAAAAAAGTGTCTGCCTCGGTTTCAAGACGTTGACTCTCCATATCTTCAATCATTTCGAGTATATCTAAACGACCAGTTAGGCGTTGCACTGAAGAATCGTTGAAATGAAAAGCCCCTTTATGGCCCGCTAGTAAATGTCCAATCTCATGGCCAAGTACCCATGTCAAAAGATAAAGGATGTTATTTTCATACTCTTCACTACTGAGTTCTTCGCCGAATTCAATTCTATGTGAGTAATAATAATCTCCAGATATGCTCATTGGCTCCACGACCTTTTCTACTGACTTACTAAGTTCGAGGTGCTTGGACAAAAACCTGACCATAGCAATATCGCAAATTATAGTTTTACCATCCCCTAAATAGGCGCACAACCGAGAATTATACTTACTTACGAATGTATCGCTTATTTCAGAGTCAAATAGAAATATCCTTATTCCCCAAGTTTCTTTCCTGGGATTTATCGTTACGAATTCTTCTGTGGCTCCTAGCAAAGATAGAGCATGTTGGGCTTTGTTGATCCAATAAGCCTCTGGAGAGTAGTCAAGGAGATGATCTGAATTCGGGTAACTTGGAAACCAAACTCTCAAGATTGTGACAGAGGTTAGAACGGCCAATACAAAAAAGACTAGACGAGAGTTTTTGCTCGTCAACATCTTACGGTTCTCTGCGGCTTTCTAGTATTTTGTCACAAAAAAAGCCTGTTTGAAAAGCAAAGACAAACGCCAGTACATAGTCTGGTTGCTCTTTAGCAGAAATATACACACCAGAAAATACAATTGGCGACAACAGCATTGATCTCCACAAATCTGGACTCCTAAGAGCCGATACAATACTGGATCTGGATACTGGCCCCTTTTGATCTGACCATTGCCTATGTAGTGATCCGAAAACAATTCCCATAACCATGGCCACAACAGATAAGCAAATCTTCAGTGTCTCTTCAGATGCAGACGGAAGAAAACCGAGATTATTTGATGATGAATTGCCATAGAATGCAATTACTATTATCAACATTGTGAGAAACGCTGTCAAAAAACGAATCATATTCAACCTCCTAAATCTACCGGGTTATTGTTGAGTCTTATCCACATCTATGTTCTTACGTTAATATCGGGAAAATGAGAGAGTTCTATTCTGGAGGTGAAGCAAGTTAATGAGCATAGTAGATTGATAGTCTATGTTATCTAACACCAAGTTAGCAAACGCGCCAGCGGAATGGTAATAGTCAAGTATCCAAGCTTGGGTATGTGAGAAAACCCCATATTTTGGTAACCGTCGTTAACTTTTTTCCATAAGTTAACATTTTTTATAGAAGGCTTTTAATATCTCGTTTACCATGTAGCACACGATAAACCTCCAGCACATCATTCCGTTTTTTGTAAAAAATCTGATAAACAGGATATTGCCCTGCTGGAAAGAATAAGATCCCTTCTATCTCATGCAATACGGCTGTGCCGATATCGGGATTTTCCGATAATACCTCTACTATCACTCTTTCGATTTCGCCTATAACTTTATTGGCTACCGTTGCCCCTGCAGTATCGACCAAGTGATCTGCTATCTCGGAAAGGTCATTTATTGATAGCTCCGAATAGGTAACCCTCATATTACGTAGATTTACGTTTTATTCGGTTTCTAATTTCAGAAAACAATTGCTCAGTTGTTTTGTCAGACATACCTGAATCTATCCCCTCTTGAATCAGCCTCGCCAGTTCTAGCTGCTCTTCTTGTTTGGATAAATCCTCTCGTACTAAATGCCGAACGTAATCACTGGGTGTACTAAAGTCGCCTTTAGTAATTCGGCTTTGTATTTTTTTCTTTAGCTGTTCAGGTAAAGAAATATTCATCGTTGTTGTGCTCATATATTCATCTTATCAATTTGTCAATATTTGTCAATATTTGTCAATATTTGTCAAATTGATAAACAGCCTAATACTAACTTTTTACTATAAGTTAACGTTAAGTAACTGTGATTAAAGCGTATAACTTAATTTCTACGTCCAAGTTTAGTGGACGTTCGAGATGGACTCGCTGGCGGAAAACTAGGGGATATTACTGGATCAGTCCCTATTGACGCTCCTCCACTAGGATCGTCTTTTTTTCCTGAAATCAGACCCAGAAGTCTCTCTCGAAGGCCCTCTTCCAGTGCTCTGGAAATGCCCATTGTTGCACCGAATAGTATCATTCCCGCTGGTACTGCTATAAATAAAAGTGGTGATGGTCCAACTACTGTATATGCAGTCCATGCCCCAAGCCCGGAACCAGAGGCACCTCTTATGATGTCTACTAGTGCTTGACCACTAACAGGGGAACTTTCAAATGGTACTATTTTAACCCGTGGTGCATTTGGGAATTATTAAAAAAGGAGTAAAAGTAAGCTGCTCATTAACCGTATTGGTTTATCATTGCGTTTCGACCAAAAAACATAATGATATGAGCAACTTACACAGCAGTTATAACAAAATAGAAGCCCTATTGCACGAATTGGATGCACAAGACTATTACCTTAACCAAATTCGACTACCTCGACTCACCGACAAACAACTGATTGCGCTTAGCCTCGCTGCTGAAAGCCTAGGGATCGACTCAGAACGCTATTTATTCAAGCGAATACCCCACGCTATCAAAGCGAAGATTGAACGCTCCGTGCACAATCGCAGGCGGCGAAGGCTCGCCTTTAAGATCGAGCAATTCAGACAGATGATAACCAACCAGATGACAGTAGATCGCCAGCACCATATTATCGATAGTATGCCCTTGGAAGTTTGTCGGTTTAGCCGGGCTAAGCGATCTAGAATTTGCCGTGACACGGTTGAAGTCTCTCCCGACTACGGTTATTGCGCGGCACAAAAAACCACCTACTTTGGCTATAAGTTTCATGCCGTTTGTTCTTCCGATGGTGTATTCCAAGCCTTTGATATTACGCAAGCTTCTGTCCATGATATCCACTACCTTGAAGAGGTGAAGACTCAGTTTGCGCACTGTGTGTTGATCGGTGACAAAGGATATCTGAGTCAGCAATGGCAGGAGGACTTGTTTGAGAAAAAAGCCATTCGGCTTGCCACACCGCAGCGACGCAATCAGCCTAACTTTGAGCCCTTCAATCCGATCTTGAGGAAGGCCAGGAAACGAATTGAAACTCTTTACTCTCAGTTATGCGACCAATTTATGATCCGAAGAAATTACGCCAAATCTTTTACTGGACTGACCACACGCATCGTTTCAAAGGTCACCGCACTCACTCTTATACAATGGTTCAATCAGCGCAATGGGAATCACATCAATAATCTCAAAATTGTCATCGCCTAAATGCACCACTGGTTATTTTATCTCTTGATAAGCTCTCTACGAAGTGGGGAACTTCAATTTGATGTTGATCTCCAAGATAGGTTTCGAAACTTAGGCATCTACTCATTGCCAACCATATATCTCCCTCTAGTACCAATTGACCTGACAGAGGATAGCCTATAGTTCTTTTATAAAGCTGCACTTCTTGCTCGAAGTCCTGCATTGCTAATCGATTCTTAACAGACCGCGCGGGGAGAGTAATAAAGCTAGCGTTGTGAGACACAGAAGCTAGTGTAGTTTCATAAAATTGGGTAAGTTTAGTGTCCGGAGTTTCGTAAGTTACCAGCATAATTAATAACTGCTTGTCTGCCTATTTAATAGCGATACCACATGGAAAATTTTCAGTAACTCTCTTGAAAAACGGTAAGAATGAATACTAAAAATCACATTATTTTTAGAAAATTGAGTAACTTCTTTTAGTATACAACGATCTGCCGAGTAGTCTCTATTCTATATTAATGTTAACTTCTTAGCAAAAATTAGCGTTTTGTTCCCAATGAGGGACTACTCAGACGGAGGCCAAAAAATGCTGTTGGCACACTGCTCCAAACACTTGAAATCAGTGCCTTGCAAATCCCTTTCTTATTCCAGGGAGTGTTCCGAAAGCAGGCACTTGCCATAGCTTTGGCACAATCGATAATTCCATATATCCCCCAAAGCAACAAACCCTGATCCGACAACGGCCAGGGTTTTCTCCCAGGTTTCGCCCAACTTCTCATGTCCTAGAACAACGGTCGCTACTAAAATAAATAAACCGATTCCACCAAGGAGTAATACATAGAGGTGTTTGTGTTTTTTTACATCCTATTGTCATTGTATAGAGATTTGATAGCACTATAGCTATCACAAGCCACAGATGAAACGCCTCATCTTGTAGTGGTAGTCCTGCCAAAGCGGTTAAAAGGTAACAATCAGAGGCGTTGCCAGACAGTGAATAGCGCAAAGATTAGATAGGGCTAATAGCTGCCCTGCCGGATATCGCTTGGTTCATATTAAATTGATTGTTCTGTCTGCAAATTCCGATTTTTAAGTAAGAAGGATCAAAGAAATGTGAGAAATAACGCCTAAAAAAGGAAGTTCCTTTCCAACAACAGGTCAGACAGTTAAAGGCTAAGTTATTCCCAATAACAAATTTTGTAGGTTTTCAATTTATGTTATGTTATAACATAAACCATTACTCTCTGAGGGCTAAAAAATGTATATCTATTCTCGCGCAGTCTATTTCGTGATTGCGCTCTTCTTTTCGACGATCGCTATTGCGGAAGCTCGAAAATCAGTCACTATCGCGGCACCTTGGGAAGTCGCAAGCTATGATCCAGCGGTTTCTGGTTTTGCGATTCAGAAGCTTCAGATCATGGAGAATCTGGTCGATGCAGATGAGTCCGGAAAACTAAGACCAGGGCTCGCGACATCTTGGAGAGTATCGGACGATGCGTTGACATGGACTTTCGAGCTTCGTGACGGTGTAACTTTTCATGATGGGACGCCTTTTAGCGCTGATGCTGCTATCTTGGCTCTAAACCGCGCTTGGCAACAGCCTGGTGTTCTGGCTAAAGCACCGATAACTGGGATCGTAAAAGTCGATAATGCAGTCGTGTTTACGTTGGACAAACGCTTTTCGGCTCTTCCTGCTATTTTGGCGCACACAACCACTATTGTGCCCGCGCTGTCTGCGTTCGACGCTGAAGGAAACCCATCAGCTTTGATTAGCACCGGCCCTTTCCAAGTCACCGAATTCACGCCACCGCAGAGTATCGAATTGGTGCGCAATGATGCTTATTGGGGTGATGCCCCGCTTATCGAGGCCGCAAGCTATCTTGCCGCAGGGCGGGCCGAGACCCGGGCTCTGTTAGCCGAAAGCGGAGATGCAGATATGGTATTTACGCTAGATCCATCAGGTTTTTCGCGTCTTGCTGATATCGACTCAGTTCAGACTGTTGCAGTGCCAATCCCCCGCGTTGTGACTCTGAAAGTCAATTCAGGTCATCCATTCTTTAATGCCCCCGTGCCCGACAGGCGCTAAGTCTTGCAATTGATCGAGATGGTATTGCAACTGCAATCACCCGTTTCCCAGAGGCAGCGGCGGGTCAACTTTTCCCACCAGCGTTGAATGCGTGGCACGATACTTCTTTGCCCCCTCTCGTTCACGATATGGAGGCGGCTAAAGCGCTACTGACAGATCTTGGATGGGCTCCTGGCCCAGATGGGATTCTGGAAAGAGATGGAGAGCGCTTTTCGATATTGCTGCGTACCGCCCCGAGCTGCCTTTGATTGCAGCTGTTTTGCAAAATAGTTGGAGAGAAATAGGCATTGAACTAGAAATCAGCGTTGCCAACTACTCTGAGATCCCGGCTGGTCATCAGGACGGAACCCTCCACGTTGCGCTCTATGCCAGAAACTACGGGTTGACGCCCGACCCAATTGGTACGGTATTCCAAGACTTCGGTGTTGGTGGTGGAGATTGGGGCGCTATGGGCTGGGAAAACGCTGAAGTGGCTCAGGCTTTAGGTTCAATTGCTGCAACGGGAGATGCTAAGGCGCGAACTGAAGACATTGCTAAGGTGGCTCGGGTACTCCACGAGGAGCTACCTCTCATCCCAATTGTCTGGTATCAGCACACGGTTTCCATCGCATCTGGTTTGAAAGGCGTAATCATTGATCCTTTACAACGCAGCTATAACCTCAGCAAAGTATCCTGGGATGAGTAGCGTTGCTTAAGTCCTTATTCATAGCTCTTGCACAGCGAGGGCTGCAGGCATTCTTCGTCGCCGTAATCGTCGGTGTCGTTAGCTTTGCCATGATGCAAGCGTTGCCAGGTGATGCGGCATTTCGCATTGCTGCGGGGCGATATGGGTATGACATGATGGATGCTGCGGCGGCCGAAGCAGTTCGACTTGAGTTGGGTCTTAATCGACCCTTTTTGGTTCAGCTTCGGGATTGGCTTTGGGCGCTAGCCCAGTTCGATTTGGGTGAGTCGTTCGTCTACGGTGGACCGGTTTCTCAAAAGATTGCGACGCAACTGGGGTTTTCCCTTCTGCTAGCAGCTGGCGCAGTTATTACCTCGCTTTTGTTCGCTTTGCCTATTGGCATCGCTGCAGGGTTGAGCCCTGGCGGGGTGATAGACCGCATCAGTCTCGCAGTGTCCATATTGCTGCGTGCTATACCTGCATTTGCTTTAGGAATTGTCTTGGTATTGATCTTTTCCGTGCAGCTTAAGTTATTCCCGGTGGCTGGATTTCGTGGCTTCTCCTATTTAATCTTGCCGTCGTTAACGCTCGGCCTTGGACTAGCGGCTGTGTCGAACCGAGTTGTACGAGATGCAGTAGTTGAAGCAATGTCTACAGAATGGCGCCTCTTTGCCCGAACCAAAGGGTTGTCAGCAAATGTAACCATGCGGCGCCATGTGTTGAGAAACGCCTCACTACCTGTAGTCACTTATGTTGGGGTTCAGATGGCCTATCTTGTCGAAGGAGTCGTGATTGTGGAGACTGTCTTCGCCTGGCCTAGAATCGGGCACGCGCTAGTTCACGCCATCTTCGCCCGAGACATCGCTATGGTTCAGGGCACTGCATTGACACTCGGGTTGATTTACGTCGTGCTGAACTTAGTCATAGATATCACTTGCCGCGGAATCGATCCAAGATCACAAATGACATGACCAGTCAAACACCTTTCTACAAAAAAAGCGCAGGTGGCTAAGTATTGGGGGCGCTCAGTGGGTCGGACTTGCTTTGCTTGGGATCTTAGCGACCTGTACACTACTTGGTCCAGGCTTGGTTGGGCATGATCCAACGAAGCAATCGCTTCTTGCAGCAAGGCAGCTACCAAGCGCCGATCATCTGGGGCGGGATATGGCTGCACGGCTTTTATCCGGAGCTCAGCTTTCGCTGTCTCTTGCAGTATTATCCATACTCACAGCTGGCATCCCTGGTACTCTACTAGGTATTCTTGCAGCTTGGTTTGGTGGATTGATGGATCGTATTTTGACCAGCTTCGCAGATGCGGTTTTAGCGCTGCCTGGGCTGCTGCTAGTGTTAATGTTAGCAGCAATATCGCCAGGGTCATGGTGGGCGTTATACGCTGGAATATCGTTGACACTGTGGGTTGAATACTTCCGATATACCCGTCAGCGAGCCCGAATTACTTTGTCCGAACCCGCGATAGAAGCCTCACGATTACTAGGCCTCCCGTGGCATCTAATTGTTCTGCGGCATTTGGCACCGGAGATTGGTCCTGGGCTTCTAACCGTTGCTGCCTTCGGTGCCGCGACCGCTGTAACGGCTGTGGCTGCGCTAGGTTTTGTTAGCGTGGGTGTTCGTCCGCCAACTGCGGAATGGGGAGTCATGATGACAGAGCTTCTGCCCTATTGGCGTGAAGCCCCCTTTCTTGATTTTGCAGCCCATTATTTGTCTCGTTGTCACTGTGCTTTCCCTCCATTTGAGCGTCGGAGGGCTACGTAAACCATGATTGTAATACAAGTGAAAGCTCTTTATGTCTTTGCAGAGAACAATTGTCTTTTGGGGCCAATTAGCTTTGAGATCCAGTCTGGAGGGGTTTTAATTGTCATGGGGGAGACCGGTGCAGGCAAGAGTCTGATTATCCAGGCTATTCTTGGAACGCTACCAGAACCGCTCTGCGCCGAGGGCGAAATTTTCGTTAATGGTCGTCGAATCGATGACCTGGCTCACGCTGAACGAACAAATCTCTGGGGGCGTGAAATCGCCTGTTTACCCCAAGAGCCCTGGTGTGCACTGAACCCGTTGATGGCATCCTGGCGGCAGGTTGCCGAAACCTACAGATATGTTGCGAACAGAGCTTCTCGTGCAGCAAGATCAGAGACAGAAAAACGGTTTCTCGCGCTAGGTCTGAACAGTGCCGAGCCCCGGCTACCAGGGCAGCTTTCAGGTGGAATGGCGCAGCGCGTTGCTTTTGCAGCAGCTACGGCCGGACAGGCCCCCTATCTTACTGGCAGATGAACCCACAAAGGGACTAGACAGTGACCGCCAAGCCCGTGTATTGAATTTGTTCGAACATGAACGAATATAGGTGGTGCTCTTTTAACAGTTACTCACGATGCCTCTGTGGCCAAGGCTCTTGATGGTGACATTATCGTGTTACGTCAGGGTCAAGTTGTTGAACGAGGCCAAACAGAAAATGTTCTAGTCAACCCAAAAGCCGATTATACAAAATCGCTTCTGGCAGCAGACCCCGCTGCATGGCCTAAGGCCCCAACAGTTGAGCACGGAGAGATTTTGCTGATCGCAGAGAATATTGCTGTTGGCCGTGGCTCTCAAATACTGGTCGACGAGTTTTCTCTGACACTTCATGCGGGAGAACGAGTGGCCATTTGCGGACCAAGTGGCATCGGTAAAAGCACGCTACTTGATACGTTTGCCGGGTCAATTAAGCCCATACGAGGCTACATTAAACGCGCTGAAGAACTTGAGTTGTATTCCGTACAAAAACTCTATCAAGACCCGCCTACGGCCTTCCCAAAATATATATCGTTGGGACGGAATTTGCGCGATGTTGCGAATCTTCATCGTGTCCCTTGGGAACGGGTTTTGGCGTATTTGGACGCCCTAAGTTTGCATCAGAACCTTTTGCAACGACGAGCTGATGAAGTTTCTGGAGGCGAGTTGCAGCGACTGTCTATTGCTCGAGCTTTGACCATCAATCCGAAAGTACTGCTTGCTGATGAGCCCACTAGCCGCTTGGACCCAATCACGCAAAAAGACACTTTAGATCTAATCGCCAGGATCAGTAGCACCGAAAGTATCGCCGTTGTTCTTGTCACACATAGCACAGAGATCGCGAAGAAATGGACAGACAACATCGTCGATCTTGCTAATTGACATCCAGCCGACAGCCCAGCAGTTTCATTACTTGACTAGAGTCTCCTGCAAAAACAGGATGCATTTCGGTTAACTTCGTTAACTTTTTTCCATTAGTTAACGTTTCAATGATCCCTCTAGAACTCTATTCCTCTCGCATCAAGGGGCTTTTCTAAGTTCACTAAATGAAGAATACTGATTAAGTTCCCTTTCCCCGTCAATTTCATAAAAGGCAGTATAGCCTTTATATGAGAGTTGTCGAACCTCCGTTCCCTCTACCTTTCTGCCTGTCTCTGGGAAAAGAGAAAGCATTTCCCTATAATGGTTTACTAGTTCGTCAACAAATGTTTCCGCTCTAACTGGATTATCTCGGGCTATAAAAAGACCAACTTGCTTGAGTTCAGACCTAGCCTGCCCTGTGAACTGAACACGATAGTTCATGTTAGCTCTGGCTACTAATTAAGCTCTCTTGGATTTCTCTTTTTAGATCTGCAGCGAAATTTTCATCAAGTAAATAAACATCACCGTCTTTAACCTGTTGGCGACCGACTTCAATCTTTTCCATTATTTCTTCACTGCGAAGCCCCATCAAAGCCGCTGTTACAGCATCTTCTTCTGATGGATAAACACCACTATCTACAGACTGATCTATCTGATTTAGCAATGTTTGTTTCAGATGTGTATTCATACTCCCATCATAGCATTTCTTTCATTCTTCTCAAGTTAGAAACAACAATGTTAACTTTTTACGAAAAGTTAACGTCAGGATTTGATTGTAATGAGAGAAAACTACTGATAAATGTTTTTATGTAAAGTTTTGATTATGCTATTTTTGGTGATCGTTCAATGCTAAAGAAATTATTATGAATAATGTCCCTTTTGAAATAGAAAAGCTTATTTCCTCAATTGCTATAGGATCTATATGTTGCTTTGGTTTGTTTCTAATTTTGGACTCGATAAATTCGACATTTTTTCACTTCTTCGAAATCTACGTGCAAACCGAGTCTTTTGGTGTCATTGCAGCAATTCCAACTCTAGCCCTTTTATACATAGTTGGAGTATTGATATCAACGATATCAGATTTAATTTTTCAAATACTTCGCCCTAAGAAGTGGAGCAAAGAATGGCAGGTGATGGGATATGTGATAAATAGTCAGAATTCAGCTTTGGTATCAACTTTTTTTGAGATGCATCGCAAAAAGAAAAACATAGAAGGCAGTATATTTCCTCTGTGTATTTTAGGTCTAGGCATATATTTAGAACATACGAATCTTCCAGATTTAAGAAGTCCATTAATTTTAGCTTCAGCTAGTGTTATCGCTATTTCTTTACTTCTACCTTTATTTTCAAATAGAATCCAAAAAGATATAAATCAATTAGTTGAAATAGCCAAGGCTGCTGAATAACAAATGCAAAAACAAAGCAACAAGTCTGTTTTCTTAGCTATCTCAAAGGCAATAAACACAACCTCGACTATACTATCCCCGCTAATTTTTGTTAGTGTTATTAGTGATGTTTTTAACGCCGTAGAATTTATAGGAAAATATTATTTATCATCTCTCATTTTACTCAGCTTTCTTTTTATTATTTTTTCCTACCATCTTGTATCGATAGTACGACAAAAAAGCTTCTTTCCAATCCGACATACAAAGGAATCACTAGAAGTCATACCAGAGAAAACGCCTGTTGAATACTCTAAGAACTCAAAGCGTCGCTGGGGAAAACGCTTTATCTGGGGGAGCATTGGGACTGGCATATTAATCTCTACATTGATTTATGTAGTATACATATTTAACCTTGCAGCTCAGGGTCTTTATTATCCGATAATTTCAAGTTTGCCTAAGGAGAATATAAAGGCAAGGATATCCAACATCAACATGGAGATAAAGGAGAAAGGATATACAGACTTTAACGTTAATTTCTATTGTCGAAGTGACCAGGAATTCTGTGCTTTAGTGCCTAACGGAATACATTTTTCTAAAATATCCGCAAAACAATCTATCGAGATAGCTAAAAAGATCATTCCCGAGAATGTTAGTCATGATCACAAAGTTATCTCCCATACATTGAAAGATACAATAATGAGGAAAATCAAGAAAATACCTGAAAAGCTCTCTTTCTAAGGGTCTTTACCAATATATGTATTTGTCATGTCAACTTCACATAAGGGATGTTATGGAAAGTTGCTACTCCGAATGTCCGCTTACACTTTTTCACCTACTATCGCACAATATTCGCGAAAGGCAGTTCGGAGGATATAACGGGCAATCGCATAATTGCCAATTTTGGCATTAACGTTAACTTTTTTCCATAAGTTAACATTTTCGAAACCCTAAAATATGTCAACAGATGAACTATGAATAAGGGTGCTTATGTTGAGCTGATCCTTACACTCGAGCTTTATCATCTCCTACATGAACGATACGCCCATCCTGAATTACGACAGATTCAGCCTCGAGGCAC